>OHAC01001943.1_pt1 | contig 17666 bp, 9 predicted proteins | sample 1577051 | NCBI WGS metagenome assembly OHAC01 (sample SAMEA3541499, study PRJEB24748) | human gut metagenome | biome: human gut; feature: human-associated habitat; material: faeces | place: China | collected 2012 | reverse complement strand
AAATATAAAGAGTTACAGCCGGAGAAATACAAGGATACAATCGCGCATGTAATCCAGAAGGGAAATACTCCTGCCGGAATGCACATTTCCATCATGGTAAATGAGATCCTTGATTTCCTGAAAATCCAGCCGGGTGAGACTGGATTCGATGCGACACTCGGATACGGTGGACATACGAAAGCAATGCTGGAATGTCTGAAAGGTGAGGGGCACATCTATGCAACAGATGTTGACCCGGAAGAGTCTGCGAAGACAAGAAAACGTCTGGCAGAGCAGGGATTCGGAGAAGACATTTTAAGTATCCGTCTGCAGAACTTCTGCACGATCGATGAGATTGCAAAAGAAGTTGGAGGATTTGATTTTATCCTTGCGGACCTTGGAGTTTCCTCTATGCAGATCGACAATCCGAAGAGAGGATTTTCCTTCAAAGTTGACGGACCGCTGGATCTGCGACTGAACCAGGAGAAAGGTATCAGCGCAGCAGAACGACTCGACAACATTTCCGAGGAAGAGCTTGCCGGAATGCTTTACGAGAATTCAGATGAGCCATACTGCGAAGAGCTGGCGAAAGCAATCACAGATGAGATTCGCAGAGGCAATCGCATCGATACAACAACAAAGCTTAGAAATGTGATCGAGAAGACTTTGGATTTCCTTCCGAATAATAAAGAAAAGAAGGACATTATCAAGAAGACTTGCCAGAGAACATTCCAGGCACTTCGTATTGATGTCAATAATGAATTCGAAGTGCTGTATGAATTCATGGAGAAACTCCCGGGAGCATTAAAACCGGGCGGAAGAGTAGCAATTCTTACATTCCATTCCGGAGAGGACAAGCTTGTAAAGAAAGCACTCAAAGCAGGATATAAAGAAGGAATCTATTCCGAATATGCGAGAGATGTTGTACGTCCGTCAGCACAGGAATGTGCGCAGAACGGAAGAGCAAGATCCACGAAGATGCGCTGGGCTGTGAAGGCGGAATAATGAAGAAAAAATGGATGAGAGCCCTGGTATTATATACGATACATACTTTCATCCATTTTTTATGTTTAATTAATTATGTGGCTATCTAAATAAAAGATTGCTAGATAGTCAGTGAAAAATCTGCTTCCAGTAATTCAGCACTATTCGGTCCGACAAATACTTTGAAATTGCCCGGTTCGCTCTGATAAGTATAATCTTTTGTGTAAAAGCGAAGCATTTCCTCAGTAATTGTAAAGGTGATTTTTTTTGTTTCATGAGCACCTAAGTAAATTTGTTTGAAGTCTTTCAGCTCAAGAATTGGTCTTACAACACTTCCAACTAAGTCTCTGAGATATAATTGAACAGTTTCAGTTCCGGAAGTTCCACTGGTGTTTGTTACTGTGATGGATACCTGTATGGAATCATCAGCGGATTTTGAAATCTTTGTCTGGTTAAGTGTAAGATTAGAATATTCTGCCTTATGATAGGATAAACCATATCCGAAAGGAAAAAGTGCTTCATTCGGGCAGTCAAGATAACGCGAGACAAAGCGTCCGCTATGCGTGCTCCCATTTGCAGGTCTTCCCGTTGCAAACTGAGAATAATACAATGGTTCCTGACCAACGTGATAAGGGAAACTTACAGTCAGTCTTCCAGAAGGATTGTAGTCACCGAAGAGGCAGTCACAGATGGAAAGTCCACCGGCTGTGCCCGGGAACCATGCTTCCAAAACAGCGTCACAATCTTCAATGATATCAGTTAATGCAAGAGGTCTTCCGTTGAACAATACAAGAACAATTTTTTTGCCAAGAGCTTTAATCTCATGTAGAAGTTGTTTCTGTGGTTCTGGAAGTGTGATATCGGTTCTTGAACCAGACTCACCACTTTGCAGCATATGTTCTCCCATAGCCAGTACGACAACATCAGCTTCTTTTGCCAGAGTAAGAGCGTTCTCATGTTCTATGACAGACTGTTCAGGAGTGAATTTTCCATTGGCAATCGCAGGGATGAATCCGAACTCGCCTAACGAACTATAATCATCAAGGAAATCACAGCCTTTGGTAAAAGTAAAGTATTCATTATCGAGAATATTTTCCATCGCCTGTTTTATTGTAATTGAATGTTTGTGATCAGCGTGAACAGCCCACATGCCGACAATATCCAGACTGTCAGCGTAAGGTCCGATCAGAGCAATCTTCTGTTTATTTCTTTTAAGCGGAAGAATATCATCATTTTTAAGAAGAACCATAGAACGGTTGGCGGTTTTACGGGCAGCACTGATTTTTTCAGGACTGCAGATAACGGAATCACGTTTTTCTACACTGCATCCATAGTATGGGTCTTCGAAAAGTCCAAGTTTATTTTTCAGAGTAAGGATTCGATAACAGGCAGCATCAATCTGTGCTTCATCAATTTCGTGACGGGCAACAAGATCCGCAAGATTATTTGCATAGCAAGATGTCTTCATATCAATATCTACAGTTGCATTTATTGCAAGTTTTGCAGCTTCAGCATCATCAGCAGCAACTCCGTGCGCCTTTAATTCGGAGATTGCTGCATAATCTGTAATGATTACTCCATTAAATCCCCATTCTTTTCGCAAAATATCATCCATCAGCCATTTATTGGCAGTAGCAGGAATTTCATCTACGGTATTAAAGGAAGTCATAACCAGTTCACATCCTGCATCTACAGCAGATTTATAACCAGGAAGAAAATCCTGAAGGAAACGGCGTTTACTCATATCAACGGTGTTATACTCGCGTCCGGCTTCCGGGGCACCGTATCCGGCAAAATGTTTCAGACAGGAGGCAACACTTTTTCCCTTTTCCCATGTGTTCTGGAAACCTTCTACCATTGCTTTAGAAAAATGAGAGATCAGAACAGGATCTTCTCCCGGCATTTCAAGACAACGTCCCCATCTTGCATCACGAATTAGATCAGCAGGTGGGCTGAAGGTAACCATATCACCATCACTGCAGGCTTCTTCTGCAATCAGTTTATAATCTTCACGAATCAGGTTCGGGTTCCAGGTGGATCCAAGACCAAGAGGAATCGGGAAAACAGTCTGGTATCCGTAAATTACATCTGCCATGAAGAGGAGCGGTATTTTTAAACGATTTTCAGCAAGAAAATGATCTTGGATTTCATGAACCTTTTCAGCACCAAGAACATTTAATACGCTTCCACAGTTGCGTACGGTTTCTTCTGTGACACCAAGCTTTTCTCTTGGTCCGACAGCCATAGCATCAGTACCGAAACATCCGCCATCCAACTGGACAAGCTGTCCAATCTTTTCTTCTAAAGTCATTTGATGAAATAAGTCTAGTAATTGTTGTTCTGTCATAACGTTCTCCTTTGCATTATTCTGTAATCAGTACGGCGGTCCCTTTTTCTACAGGTCCCTCAATAAGAGTAGAAACCTTATTGAAATCATCGGTGTTTGTTATAATAATTGCAGTTGTATCCGGATATCCGGCAGCAGCAATCTCTGATTTAGAAAAGGTCATTAATTTCTGTCCACAGGATACGCTATCACCTTCTGAAACAAACAGTTTAAATCCTTTTCCCTTCATTGCAACAGTATCCATCCCAACGTGAATCAATAATTCGATATTGTCATTACTTAAGATACCGATAGCATGTTTTGTGTCAATTACCTGAGTGATTTTTCCATCGAAAGGTGCATAGACAGTTTCTTCCTCTGGGTACATTCCAATTCCCTGACCGAGTACACCGCTGGAAAACACACCATCGTTAATCTGCTCTAATGGAATGACAGTGCCTTTAAAAGGTGCATAGATCGTATTTGGTTGTGAGTTAGTAGTTTTGATTTCTTCTGGCTTTGCATTTTCCTCTGATTTTCCAGAAAAAAGTTTTGTTAAAAATCCCATAGTCTGAGTCCTCCTGATTTTAAATTAAAATGAAATTGTTAAACCGCGTGGCGTGTAATATGCGCCAAGTGAATTGTGAGATACATGATTTCATCTTTGTTAGGTTTAAAATGATAGTTTTTCTTAATGTAATTTGCAACATCACAGCTTACCTTGTATTCTTCGCGATAGTGTTTTTTTAATAATGACAGTTCAATATCATTGTCATCAGAATAATGAACGCCGCCGGCAACTCGCTGTGCAAAGAAATTCAGGTGTGTCATATAGCGGTGATAAAACAAGGAATCTTCATCAGGTTTAATATCAAGCTCGTTTAAAATAAAATTATTTACATCTCTCACAAATGTAATGATTTTTTTGACATTAGTATTTTCTTTTCCGTATTGTGCATTGACAAAATGCATGGCGACAAAGCCCCACTCATCTTCTGGAAGTTTAATGTGAAGTCTGTCATCTACAAAAGTGATGGTCTGTTGTCCAATCTCATATTCTCTTGGATAATACTGTTTAATATCTAAAAGAAGGGAGTTTGGAATCTGAATTCCAAGCTTTGCATTCTCTACAGCACTGTGAAGATGATCTGCAAGAGAAATATGGATAGATTCATTCAGCTGCAGATTGTAGAAGCGTTTGGCAAATGAAATTGCCTGTTCTGCTACAAAAATGTATTCAGAAGGAATCTGTTCTAAAAGTTCCCGAAAACGGCTTAACTGTTTCTTGTCATTTAACGTAAAACGTTTTTCAATTTTAGTTTCATCCACGTTGTCTCCGGGGCGGGCCTTGAATCCAATCCCGCGGCCGAGAAGGACGATTTCATTGCTGTCAGAATCTGCTGATAAGACAGCATTCGTATTAAGAACACGGGTGATCTGCATATTAGATATCTCCTTTGTATTGATTGTTTTGCAAAAAATAAAAGCCGATTTTATGGTATAAAAGTGTATTGAGATGCCGATAATAAAATATCTGTCTCATGAGCTTATTATAACATAAAATCGACTTGCCTGATTCAACAGTAACAATCGTTTATTAATCCATTGTAGACAGTGAGAGAAGATTTGTCCATTGTGAAAAAGTAATAATTTTTAGTGGAAAATATTGGTGATTTTGTAAGCTGGACAAACATATGATAGTTTGTTAAAGTAGATGCAGAAATCAATTACACATGCAGATCAGTTTGTTATGATTCAGTTCAGCAAGACGCAGAGATAGCAGAGGACTTATACATTAGTCCAAAGTATATTCTGGGTCTTTTTTTGTATATCAAAAAGCCTTTTTCAGATATACGAAAGAACTCCATAAGAGAAACACGACATAGTTCATGGTGGTGGGGAGAAATGTTTTCAGAACAGAAATGATTGCAGGAAGAAGTCAGGATGGTGCACAATTCTGAAACAATCCGGTTGATTTGAAATCTAAAAGTTATTAGAAGGAGAGAAACTCATGGCTAAAAATTATAATAAGATGGCAATAGACATTGTCCGTGAGATCGGTGGTGAAGAAAATGTAAAATCACTGGCACATTGTATGACACGTCTTCGTTTTATAGTAAAAGATGAAAAGAAAGTAAATCTGGAAGCACTGAAAAAGGCAGAAGGTGTTATTCAGGTTATGGTTGCAGCAGGACAGTATCAGGTTGTTATCGGAACAGATGTTGGAGATGTTTACGATGAGATCGGAAAGGTGACGAATATTAATCTGACAGGTGAAGCGGATGAGGATGGAGGAACAGCCAAGAAGAGTATTCTGACGATAGCAATTGATGTGATTTCAGCAATCTTCCTTCCATTTATGGGTGCATTTATGGCAGCAGGATTGTTAAAAGGATTTCTTGTCGTCTTTACAACAGTTGGCTGGTTGGATACAGCAGGAACAACATATCAGCTTTTATATGCTATGGCAGATGGCGTGTTTAATTTCCTGCCAATTTTCCTTGCATATACAGCCGCAAAGAAGTTTAAAGCAGAGCCTTTCGTAGCGATGGCAGTAGCAGCGGCACTTGTATATCCGAATATCAGTACATTGTACAGTGCAGGAGAAGCGGTAAGTTTCTTTGGAATCCCAGTGACGTTGATTAGTTATCCTTGTTCTGTCATTCCAATTGTTGTAGCAGTGTTTGTTCAGGCGAAGTTTGAAAAACTGATCAAACCTTTATTCCCACAAGTAATTCGTGGAATCTTTGTTCCGCTTTTGAGTCTTGTTGTGACTGCATTGTTAACATTTCTCGTAATTGGGCCAGTTACAAATATCGTTTCAGTGGGGCTTGCAGATGGAATTGGTTGGTTACTTGATACTTGTCCACCTGTTGCAGGATTTGTATTTGGAGCATTATATCCGATCATGCTGATCTTTGGTTTACATTGGGGGCTTGTACCACTTAGTATGAATAACTTTGCTACGATCGGTGCAGATCCAATTTTTGCAATTACATTAGCGACAAACTTTGCATTGGCTGGATGTGCGTTTGGTGTATTCCTAAAGACTAAGAATCCAGAACTGAAACAGACAGCGGTATCTACAGGAATTTCAGCATTTGTAGCAGGAGTAACGGAGCCTGCAATTTATGGAGTTGTGTTAAAATTTAAAAGACCGTTTGTAATCGTATGCCTTTTAGATGCGATTGGAGGAGTGTTGATCGCAACATCTGGTGGAATGCAGACAGCGTTGATTTCTACTTGTGTTCTGACAATCCCTGCATTTGTTGCAATGATGGGAAAAATTGCAGCAGTTGTTATTGCAATTGGATTTTTTGGTGGAATCATTTTAACATATCTTTTTGGATATAATGACAAAATGTTAGATTCATAAAAGAAAGGGTGAAATAGATGAAACAGACAAGAAACCCATATCTGCCGGGATGGGAGTACATTCCGGATGGAGAACCGAAATTTTTTGGCGATAGGGTTTATGTATATGGTTCGCATGATGAGGCAGAGGGTGAGCGATATTGCACAGGAGATTATGTGTGTTGGAGTGCTCCAGCAGACGATTTGACAAATTGGACATTTGAAGGCGTGATTTTTAAGAAATCAGATGATCCAAACTATGAGACAGAAGTTGATCTTCTGGCTCCTGATGCTATATGTGGACCGGATGGAAGATATTATCTGTATTATTTCACTTCAAAAATGGACAAGCTTGGTGTGGCAGTGTGCGCCACACCGGCTGGTCATTATGAGTATTATGGAGATGTATGTTTTTCGGACGGAAGAATACTTACTTCAGAATCAGGATACGGATTGATGTTTGATCCTGCAATCTATAGTGCAGAAGAAGGAAATTTCTTATATTATGGTTTTGCATTACAAAAAAGAAAAGAAGGATTTCCTGAAGCTGCATACAAGGGAGGATTTGTAGTTCAGCTGGAAAATGATATGAAGACAATTAAGACTCTTCCAGTAGCAACAGTTCCAGGAAAACTTCAGTCAGTTGGAACTCCGTATGAGGGACACGCATTTCTGGAAGCATCCAGCATCCGAAAGATAAAAAATAAATATTATCTGGTGTATTCCAGCGAACAGGGCCATGAACTATGTTATGCATTAGCAGAGAATCCAATGGGTCCTTTTTCATATCAGGGAACAATCGTTTCAAATGGAGATGTAGGATTAGCTGGAAGAATGGAAAAGGATGCGGTTAATTATCTCGGAAATAATCATGGAGGGATTTTAATAATAGAAGATAAATACTATATCTTTTATCATAGACATACTTATGGGACGCAGTATAGCAGGCAAGGATGTGCAGAGAAAATAGAGTTGAAGGAAGATGGAACAATTCCACAGGTAGAAATAACAAGTAGTGGAATGTCAGGAAAGCCTTGGAAGGCAGCTGGAGAATATTCAGCTCATTTGCTTTGTTATTTACGAAGCAAAGAAGGAATCCTTCATTATTCAAGTAGTGTAAAATGGAAAGAACCACATCCTTATATTGCTTTGGAAGGAAGAAATAAAGTTTCAACAGTACAAAATTCTTATCTTCATAATATGCAAGACGGAGCTGTATGTGGCTTTAAGTATTTGCAGTTTACAGGAGAAGAACAGGAGATTGCAGTCACTTATCGTGGCGAATTTACAGGGAAAATCCTTATTTATACAGAAGAAACCAGAAAAAATCAGATTGTAGAAATCCAGATATCCCCTGCTAAAGACTGGAATAGAAAAAAAGAAAAACTGAAACGGATCTGTGGAAAATGTGGATTATACTTTGAGTTTTGTGGCGAGGGAAGTTGTGATTTCGATAGCTTTTTTATAAGATAAATGGAAGAAAGTGAGAAATTGAGATGAAAGCACCTTATCTTGAAGACAGGAATGGACAAAAAGTTCTTATAGTAGATGAAGCTCCGTTTATTATGATTGCAGGAGAAGCACATAATTCTAGTGCTTCAAATGTGAAGTTCATGGAAAGAATATGGGAAAGAGCTGATGAATTAAATTTGAATACAGTATTATTGCCAATTTATTGGGAGATTATAGAACCAGAAGAAGGGAAATATGATTTTTCGCTTGTTGATTCTATAATTTTTCAGGCAAGAGAGCATCGAAAGAAGATAGGATTTCTATGGTTTGGTTCTTGGAAAAATGCACAGTGTTATTATGCACCCGAGTGGGTGAAACAAGATCTGAAGCGTTTTGAACGTGCACAGTTGGAGAATGGAAAAAATTTCAAAATTTTAGAAAATGTACATGGATTACATTATTCGACACTCTCAGCATTTTGTGAGGAGACAAAGAAAGCAGATGCGGCAGCATTTGCAAGATTAATGGAACATATATGTGGTATCGATAGAATAGAGCATACAGTTATTACGATGCAAGTAGAAAATGAGACAGGATTGTTAGGAGAAGCAAGAGAACATGGAGAAAGAGCAGAAAAAATGTTTGCTTCTTCTGTTCCGGCTCCATTTCTTGAATATTTAAAAGAAACCTATGAAGAACTCACACCTGAACTTGCTAGTACCATTGTAAGAAGAGAGGAAGTGCTTTATGGTAAAAGTTGGAGTGAAATTTTTGGGGAAATGGCAGATGAAGTATTCCAGTGCTATTATACGGCAAGGTTTGTAGAAGCAGTTGCAAAAGCGGGGAAGAAGGAATATGATCTTCCTATGACAGTAAATTGTTGGCTTGATAAAGGTCAAAAACCAGGAAAATACCCTACGGGAGGACCGGTGGCGAAATTGATGCCTATATGGAAACATGCAGCGCCTTCTATTGATATTTACGGACCGGATATTTATATCCCAACATTCCTGAAAACATGTGATTGTTATACAAAAGGAGGAAATCCTCTTTATATTGCGGAGTGCGCAACGCATTCTTATGCAGGAATCAGAGAATTATATGTGATAGGACATTATCATGGAATGTGTTATTCTCCATTTGGATTTGAAGATATTGGTCTCCCTTTTACAGCAACGCAAGGAATATTGTTTGGAATGGATACGGATGACGAGTTATTAAAGACACCGCAAAATGCAGAAGAATATACAAAAATTAATGGATTATTAAATGGAATGATGTCGCTTTTAGCGGAAGCTTATGGTACAAGACATTTGCAGGCATCAATCAGTGAGAATGGAAAAAATGAGGTGCTGTCATTTGCCTCTTATGATTTTAATATTTTTTATGAATCTAGATTTTTGCAAACAAGAAGTGGTGCATGTCTTGTGCTAGAACAAGAGGAGAATGAGTTTTACGTTATTGTAAAAGATTGCGGATTAGAGATCAGGTCGACTAAAGTAGAGGTACCTTACACAGATTTCTTAAGTGTAGATGAAGGATATTTTTCGGATGGAATGTTTATTTCAGAATGTAGACTAAATGGAGATGAGATTACAACAATGATCTTTGAAGGAGTACACTTATTAAAAATAAGAGTATTTTCTTATTGCTAACACATTATTTTTAAAAGAGCAACGCAGACAATATAAATACGAGGAGAAGAATGGATGAAGATTTTTCGAAAAGATTTTTTATGGGGCGGAGCAACAGCCGCAAATCAGTATGAAGGTGCATGGGATGTAGATGGAAAAGGAGTTGCTATTCCAGATTTATGTACAAATGGAACACATACGATTCCAAAGCGAATTACAGATGGGTTTGAAGAAGGAACATTATATCCTAGCCATGAGGCAACAGATTTTTATCATCATTATAAAGAAGATATTGCATTATTTGCAGAAATGGGATTCAAAACTTTCCGAATGTCTATTGCATGGACAAGAATTTTTCCGACAGGATTGGAGGAAACACCGAATGAAAAAGGGCTGGAGTTTTATGATGCAGTATTTGATGAATGTTTGAAATATGGTATTAAACCACTTGTTACCATTTCACATTATGAGATGCCGTATGGTCTGGTTGAAAAATATAATGGTTGGGAAAGTAGAGAATGTATAGATTGTTATGTGAGATACTGCGAGACTGTTTTTGAAAGATATCAGGATAAAGTTAAATATTGGCTAACATTTAATGAGATTAATGCAGGTACCATGGTGATGGGGGCAACGTTGTCGCTTGGTACAATCAAGGACTACTATGGAACAATGATGGGAGTAAAAGATGAGCCGCAAGTTCGTTATCAGGCATTGCATCATCAGTTCGTAGCAAGTGCAAAAGCAGTAAAACTGGCACATGAGAAATATCCGCAATTTAAGATGGGAAATATGATCTGCTTTATCACAATGTATCCAAGCACCTGTCATCCAGAGGATATTCTTGAAGCACAGAAACAGATGCGTATGATAAACTGGTTCTGTTCTGATATCCAGGTGAGAGGTGAGTATCCGGCATATGCAGAACGTTTCTTTGAAGAAAATGATATTCAGATCAAGAAAGAACCTGATGACGATACTTTGTTAAAAGAGGGTGTTGTTGATTTTTATACATTAAGTTACTACATGAGTAACTGTGTTGGAAATGCAACAGGTATTGCTAAAGCAGTAGAAGGAAATATTGTGGCAGGACTTAAGAATCCTTATTTAGAGGCAAGTGATTGGGGCTGGCAGATTGATCCGAAAGGATTGCGATATACATTAAATGAAATCTATGACAGATATCAAATTCCGATTATGGTAGTAGAAAATGGTCTTGGCGCAAAGGATGTAAAGGAAGCAGATGGAAATGTTCATGACAGTTATCGTATTGATTATTTGAAAAAACATATAGAACAGATGAGAGAAGCTGTGGCTGATGGAGTTGATCTTAGAGGATACACTCCATGGGGATGTATAGATCTTGTAAGTGCATCTACCGGCGAAATGGCAAAACGCTATGGATTTATTTATGTGGATAAATATGATGATGGAACAGGAACACTTGCGCGTTCAAAGAAAGATTCATTTTATTGGTATCAGAATGTAATCAGAACAAACGGAGAGGAACTATAAATAATTTGTCAGGCATATAAGACAGAAAAGGACTTTGGAGCACAATCTGAAGTCCTATTTCAATTTTAAGTTTTGTTTTGACCAGACGTTGCTAGTTGACTTCAATATAATGAAATGTTATAGTTAGTCAGAAATAATAGCGTTCGGTGCTGTTTGATCAGGGATATTCCTGATCGAAACAGGTAAAAGGGAAACAGGTGTAAGACCTGTACGAACTCGTCACTGTGAGCAGAGATGCGGTCTTTTTAGAAATCGTTTTAAGGTAACTGTTTCAGAAGACCGCTCCTATACAGACAAGTGTGGAGAGTCCGCACATCCACTGGGAGACCGGGAAGGTGTTCTGTATAGAAGATCTGTAAGTCAGGAAACCTGCCGGCCGTTGGTGCGGGGAATATACGAATTCCAGATCACGAGTAATTGATTGTACCGAAAGAACCATTCTTACTGTTCGCATTACGTGTGACCAGCAATCATTCATTCGATTCAGGATAATTCTATCCATTTTCCGTATTTTACAATTCACAATTTAATGGGAGACAAAAAAGAAATGAAAAATAAGAGCAGATGGCTTGCGCTTATGCTGACAGGTTCTATGATGATTTCACCATTGTCTTATACTAGAACATATGCGGCAGAGAACGAGCAGCAGTATGAGACAAATTTACAGGAAACGGTTGAGGTGGAAGAAGCTGATCTAGATAAGAAACAAGATGAAAGTCAGACAGAAGACGCAGGAAATGTTAAAGAAGATAAAAGAAATGACGATTTAACAAAAGAAGATCAGACAGAGGAGTCTGAGAAAGTTGATAATTCTTCGGATAAATCAGATAATCAGAATTCAATCGAAACAGAAACAAAACCAAATTTAGAGAATACCTCAGAAAATAATTCAGAAAATAACTTAGAAAATAACTCAGAAGAGAAAGATACAGAAACCACAGGGAAAAATCCAGGAACAACTGTCTCAGATCAGGTTGCGGACGAAAAAGCTGATAATAAGGATACACAGATAAAAGATAAGACAGGCAAGTCAGAACCTTCTGCGGATTCTAACGATTCTACGAATACTCCGGAATCGGAACTTCCGCCACTGCAGGAGGCTCCTTCTGTAACAGGAGAATCTGTGAAAGTAGTAAAAGAAGACGCAGAAGAGTTTAAGATGTTTAAAGTCAGTGAGTCTGCTGTCACAAAGAAAGACGGCCAGCTTGAAGTTACGATCAAAACAAAGAATACAAGTTTCGATGCACTCTATCTCGGATCTAAGGATGACCTTTTGAAGACATCAATAATAGAAGGAACAAAAACGGAAGATGGGGCATGGGAATTCACTTTCAAAGTGCCACTGGAAAAAGCAGGACAGACAATCCCGGTTGCGTTGAGAAAAGTAAAAGGTCATGTGTGGTATGATAACCAGTATTTGTGGATGTACATCCCAACACCGAAAGAAACATCCACTCCGGAACCAGAACCGACGCCGACACCATCACCGGAACCGACACCGTCACCAGAACCGGCTCCATCACCGGAACCGGCGGTAGCAAACGGAATCTACAGCATGGACGTAGCTTCCAGTTCTTCCATGTTCAAGGTAGTGGATTGTATCCTGACAGCAAAAGACGGAAAAATGAGTGCCGTGCTTACATTAAGCGGAACCGGTTACGGCTATCTGTATATGGGAACAAAGGAAGAGGCTGCAAGCGCAGATCAGTCATCCTGGATTCCATATCAGGTGAATAAAGAAGGAAAATATACTTATACTGTTTCGGTAGAAGCGTTGGATAAGGAAATTGCAGTAGCAGCCTATTCCATTAAAAAAGGAATCTGGTATGACAGAATGCTGACGTTCCAGTCAGAGACAATGAAGAAGATTGCCGATCTTAATTCTACAGATTCTGAGAATAAAGGTGATTCCGGAAACAACGGAAACACAGGAAATTCCGGAACTACTGGTGGTTCTAACAATACAGGTAATACAGGAACAAACAATTCTGCTTTTCCAGGCGGTTCTGTACCTGGAACTAATTCAGGAAAAACAGATGGAAACGACGGAAAAGCAGATAATGTATCAAAATACGAATCTGATACAAGTGGCTCTACTTCTTATGTAGACAGTGGAACAACACTGAAAGACGGTGTATATACTCCGGACCGTTTTACCTGGTCCGGTGGAACAGGTAAGGTTCAGATTACTTGTAATAAAGTGACGATCCAGAATGGACAGGCTTATGCAACACTCGTGTTCAGCAGTGATCATTATCAGTATGTGAAAGCGAACGGAAATAAGTATTACACAACAAAGGGCGGCGGATCAGCAACAGTTGTTATCCCGGTTGCATTGAATCAGAATAATAAGATTATTGGAATGACAGATAAAATGTCTGTCGCACATGAGATAGAATATACGATTTTTATTTATCTTGCAGCGGCGAATGGAGGAACATCTGCAAACGGAACAGATGTTTCAACAAGCAGTAACCAGAAGCTGGATGAACAAGCACCTGAAATCATAGGTTTGGAATATCAGTCAGAGACAAAGCTTGACTATGCAGAATATTTCAAGATTTATCATTATGATCAGGGGATTGTACTTCTTGAAATCGATATGACGAAGGACACAGCAAGAGACCCTGAAAAAGCAGAGGAAACAAAGTCTGAAAATGAGAAGTCCGCAGAAGATAAAGAGAAGTCTTCCAAGAAGAAAGTAGCTTCTGTTACGATCAATAGATCAGAAGATTCTAAGAACTCAGATGCAGAAAGCAAAGTAGATGCTTCTGTCGAGGAATCCGCAGCTTCGGATAACAACGGCACAAGCGAACAGGAACTGGCAGCAGAGCTTTACAAGGGAAATGTTGTGAAATATCTGATCGTTCCGGAGGATGTGGAAGTTCCGGTTGGTCTTGAGCAGGATATGATCATTGTGAAAAAACCGACAGATCATACTTATGCAGAGTCTGATGAGATTCTGAATATGATGAAAGATCTCGATCTTCTTGATAATATTGCGGCAGTTGGAATGAAGAGCAAAGACTGTACAGTATCCGAGATTGCTGATAAGATGAAAGCAAAAGACGGAGAGAAGAATGCTGAAGTTGCATATGCAGGAACAGCGGACAAGCTGAAGTTGAAGAACCTTGTGAAGAGTGAAGTGAATCTTGCTCTGTTTACAGGAGATATTCTTCCAAGAGAAGATTCTGAGGAAAATGCAGCGAAAGATACTGACAAAATAGCAGATAAAGACAGTAAAGATACAAAAGAGACTCTGACAGTAGAAGAGAAGACGGAACAGTTCGAAGAGCTGACAGAAAAGCTTGCAATGCTTGGTATTCCGGTTTTTGTTGATCGTTCTTCCGAGGAAAAGACAGAACTTGGAAAGAAGGAGTGGATCAAGGTTTACGGTGTTCTCTACGGATGTGAAGAGCTGACGAACGAAAAGTTTGATGCGGCAGTAGCAGCGGCAGAGAAATAGGAGAGAAAAATAGAATGAAGATAAGAAGATGCAGAATCACAGCGTTAATGCTTTCAGCTGCACTTCTGCTCGGAGGCTGCGGTTCTACCGCAGCCTCCGGTGGAAACAGCGGTAATAATTCAGCAGGTACAGATGTAACAAAGGATAAGACCAAAGATGCAGCCGACAAGACAAAAAAAGCACCGGAAATCGAAGGGCTTACCTATGAATCTACAATGGATCTGACTTATGCGACAGAATTCGATGTATACTATTATAAGGATGGATATAAGTTGATCGATGTCCATGAAGATAAGCAATATCTGATCGTTCCGGAAGGTGAAGAAGAACCGGAAAATCTGGCGGATGATATTGTTGTGATCCGGCAGCCGACAGAGAATATTTATATGGCGGCGACAGCATCCATGTCTCTGTTTGATGCAATCGGCGGAATTGACAAGGTAAAATTCTCCGGACTTGAGGCTTCCGGCTGGTATGTAGAGAGTGCAAAGGAAGCAATGGAATCCGGAGCGATGACATTTGCGGGAAAATACAGCGAACCGGATTATGAGACTCTCGTTGACGGAGACTGTGATCTGGCAATCGAATCAACGATGATCCTTCATACACCGAAGGTACAGGAAATGATCGAAGATCTTGGGATTCCGGTATTTGTAGACTACTCCAGTTATGAGTCACATCCGCTTGGAAGAACTGAGTGGATCAAGCTTTATGGGGCGCTTCTGAATAAAGAGGAAGAAGCGGACACATTTTTTGACCAGCAGGCTCATGTGATCGAGGAACTGAAAGGATTCGAGAACACGGAAAAGACGGTTGCTTATTTCTATGTGAGTACAGATGGTTCAATCGTTGTGAGAAAATCTGACGATTATATTCCGTCAATGATCGAAATCGCAGGTGGAAGATATGCGTTCAAAGATCTGAAGAATCCGGACAGCAACGCACCATCTGTTAAACTGACGATGGAGGAATTCTATGCGACTGCTGTAGATGCAGATTATCTGATCTACAACGGGACGATCGACGGACAGGTAAATAGTATCAGTGAACTGGAAGCAAAGAATGAATTGTTCTCCGAATTCAAGGCAGTGAAAGACGGAAATGTCTGGTATACCGGAAAGAACTTATATCAGGCAACAGATACAGTCGGAGAGCTGATCAAAGATATGCATCTGATGCTGACAGACGGTGATGCATCTCAGATGACATTTCTTGAAAAGATGGAGTAGAAGAATGGAGCAGACAAGTTTTCATCAGGAAAATTTCAGACGGCGTACAAGATACACAGCGGTATTTCTGATTCTTGCAGCAGTATTTTGTGTTGTGACAGTGCTAAATATCAATACCGGAAATGTTCATATTCCGGTGCCTAAGATTCTGCGCATTCTCTTTCTGAAAGAAGGAGCGGCGACAGAGTACAATATTATATGGAAGATCCGTCTTCCGAGAATTCTGATGGCAGCGCTGCTTGGTGGTGCATTGTCTCTTTCAGGCTTTTTGCTGCAGACATTTTTTTCTAATCCTATTGCCGGACCTTTCGTTCTCGGAATTTCTTCCGGAGCGAAAATGGTCGTGGCACTTACAATGATCGTGTATTTGAAATATATCGGAAGATTTTCTTCGTATACACTGATTCTTGCAGCATTTATCGGGTCGCTGATCTCGACAGGATTTATCCTTCTGATGTCGAAAAAAGTGCAGCATATGGCGTCTCTTCTTGTCGGGGGGATCATGATCGGATATATCTGTTCGGCTATCACGGATTTTGTTGTGACATTTGCGGATGATTCTGATATTGTGAATCTGCACGGATGGTCACAGGGAAGTTTTTCCGGAATGAGCTGGAGCAATATTCGTGTGGCAGCAGTGGTTGTCGGACTTGCGGTGCTGTTTACATTTTTCCTGTCTAAACCAATCAGTGCATATCAATTGGGAGAAGCATATGCGCAGAGTATGGGAGTCAACATCAAGACATTTCGCGTGATTTTGATCTTGCTTTCCAGTATTCTGTCAGCGTGTGTGACTGCGTTTGCCGGACCGATTTCCTTCGTGGGAATCGCAGTTCCGTTTCTTGCAAGGAAAGCATTTGGAACATCAAAACCGATCGTGGTCATACCGGGAACGTTCTTTATGGGAGCTGTGTTCTGTATGATCTGTGACTTGATCGCACGAATGGCACTGGCACCGGTGGAATTGAATATCAGTACGGTGACGTCTATTCTGGGTGCACCGATCGTTATCTATATGATGATACCGAAGGGAGGAAGAAAATAAGATGGCAGATTATTATTTTCAAATGAAAGACCTGTCGGTAGGTTATAATGGAAACTCCCTGATCCGTGATATTAATATCGGGATCAACAAGGGGGAGATCGTGACTTTGATCGGGCCGAATGGTTCAGGAAAGTCAACGATTTTAAAAAGTATTACAAGACAGCTGAAAGTCGTTAGAGGAAATGTATTTTTTGACGATACTTCTCTTCTGAAACTGCCGTACAAAGAGCTTGCGTCTAAGATGGCGGTCGTGTTGACGGATCGGATCAAGACAGAGTTGATGACTTGTCATGATATTGTGGCGACCGGACGCTATCCTTACACAGGAAGACTTGGGATTCTGACGCAGGAAGATGAATGTCTGGTGGAAGAGGCGATGCAGGCGGTGCATGCGCAGGAGCTCGGCAACCGTGATTTTAATGCGATCAGTGACGGACAGAAGCAGCGCGTTCTGCTGGCGAGAGCAATCTGTCAGGACCCGGATGTGATCGTTTTAGATGAGCCGACTTCATTCCTGGATGTAAAATATAAGTTGGAGCTGTTGTCGATCCTTGAGCGGATGGCAAGGCAGAAGAAGATTACGGTGATTATGTCTCTTCATGAAATCGATCTGGCACAGAAGATTTCAGATAAGATCATCTGTGTCAAAGGCGAGACGATTTCACATTACGGAAGTCCGGAA
>OHAC01001940.1_pt1 | contig 17714 bp, 10 predicted proteins | sample 1577051 | NCBI WGS metagenome assembly OHAC01 (sample SAMEA3541499, study PRJEB24748) | human gut metagenome | biome: human gut; feature: human-associated habitat; material: faeces | place: China | collected 2012 | reverse complement strand
TGCAGCAAACTGTGCGATTGCTCCAGTAGGAGTAGCCTTAGAAGACTGTCCGCCTGTGTTAGAGTAAACCTCAGTATCGAATACCATTACGTTGATATCCTTACCAGATGCTAATACATGGTCAACACCACCGAATCCGATGTCGTATGCCCATCCATCACCACCGAAGATCCACTGGGACTTCTTAGCGAGGAAATCTTTCTCCTTTAATACATTCTTGGAAGCGTCACATCCGCAAGCCTCAAGAGCTGCTACTAACTTCTCTGTAGCTGGTCCGTTCTCGATACCGGAAGCGAATGTATCATTCCACTCCTTGATGGCATCCTTAACATCAGCCTTATCTGTGTTAGCTGCGATCTCATCCAGCTCGTTCTTTAATCTGTCACGGATTGCTCTCTGAGCAAGTAACATACCATAACCAAACTCTGCTGCATCTTCGAACAGTGAGTTAGACCATGCAGGACCATGACCCTTCTTGTTTGTTGTATAAGGTGTAGAAGGTGAAGAGTTTGCCCAGATAGAAGAACATCCAGTTGCATTTGCAATGTACATTCTGTCACCGAATAACTGGGTAATTAACTTAGCGTAAGGTGTCTCACCACATCCACCACAAGCTCCGGAGAACTCAAGTAATGGCTGACGGAACTGAGATCCCTTAACAGAGTTAAGTTTGAATTTCTCGATAACATCTTCCTTATCCTCAAGAGATACTGCGTAATCGAAGTACTTCTGCTCATCCTCATGTGCCTCGAATCCGGTCATTGTGATAGCCTGTACCTTATCAGGACATACGTTTACACAAGAACCACATCCTGTACAGTCGAATGCGGAAACAACGATTGCGAACTTGTAACCTGGCATCTGGTTAAGATCCTTCATCTGCATTCCTTCCGGAGCCTTAGCTGCCTCAGCCTCTGTCATAGCGACTGGACGGATTGCTGCATGAGGACATACATAAGAACACTGGTTACACTCGATACACTTGGTAGCATCCCATACAGGAACGTCTGTTGCAACACCACGCTTCTCGTATGCTGCTGTACCGGATGGAGTCCAGCCTGTCTCGTATTTCTTAACAACAGATACAGGAATTGTGTTACCCTGCTGTCCGTTGACTTTCTGCTGAATATCCTTAACGAAGTCAACAACTTCCTTGTTGTCTCCCTTAACTTCTACAGAGTAATCATCATCTGTGCAGTTCTTCCAGCTCTCTGGAACATCTACCTTAACGTATGCTGTAGCACCGGCATCGATTGCGTCGTGGTTCATCTTAACGACATCGTCACCCTTCTTAGCATAAGATCTTGTAGCTGCGTCCTTCATAAGCTTGATAACTTCCTCTTCCGGAATCAGCTTTGTCAGAGAGAAGAATGCTGACTGAAGTACAGTGTTGATACGGTTTCCAAGACCGATCTCTTTACCGATCTTTACACCATCGATGATGTAGAAGTTGATGTTGTTCTCTGCGATGTATCTCTTTACCTGACCCGGTAACTTCTCATCCAGTTCATCAACTGTCCACTGTGTATTGAACAGGAATGTACCGCCCGGTACCAGATCCTGAACCATGTTGTACTTGTAGATGTATGCTGTACAGTGACATGCTACGAAGTTTGCCTGAGAGATCAGGTATGTGGAACGGATTGGAGAATGTCCAAAACGTAAGTGGGAAATTGTAACACCACCGGACTTCTTGGAGTCATAATCAAAGTATGCCTGAGCGTACATATCTGTGTTGTCACCAATGATCTTGATGGAGTTCTTGTTGGCACCTACTGTACCATCTGCACCAAGACCCCAGAACTTACAGTTTGTAGTTCCTTCCGGAGTAGTAACAGGATTTTCCTTAACTTCCAGGGAAAGATTTGTAACATCATCGATGATACCGATGGTAAATCTCTCTTTCTCTGTGTTGTTGTATACTGCAATGATCTGTCCAGGAGTAGTATCCTTAGATCCTAATCCGTAACGTCCGCTTGTAATTGTAACCTGATCGAACTTAGATCCCTTTAATGCAGCAACTACATCTAAGTATAATGGCTCACCAAGAGAACCTGGCTCTTTTGTTCTGTCTAATACTGCAATTCTCTTAACAGTATCCGGAATAGCCTCGATTAAAGCTTCCTTTACGAATGGTCTGTAAAGACGAACCTTAACAACACCGACCTTCTCGCCCTTTGCCATTAAGTAATCGATGGTCTCATCGATTGTCTCACATACAGAACCCATAGCAATGATGACACGGTCAGCATCAGCAGCTCCGTAGTAGTTGAACAGCTTGTAGTCTGTGCCGATCTTGGCATTTACCTTGTCCATATATTCCTGTACGATTGCAGGCAGCTCGTCGTATGTAGAGTTGCAAGCTTCTCTTGACTGGAAGAAGATGTCAGGGTTCTGTGCAGATCCCATTTCTACCGGATGATTTGGATTTAATGCATTCTTACGGAAAGCATCAACTGCATCCATATCTACCATATCTTTCAGATCTTCATAATCCCATGTCTCGATCTTCTGAATTTCGTGAGATGTACGGAATCCATCGAAGAAGTTGATGAATGGAATTCTTCCCTTGATTGCTGCGCAATGAGCAACCGGAGTTAAGTCCATAACTTCCTGTACGGATGACTCACAAAGCATTGCAACACCTGTCTGACGGCAAGCATATACATCAGAGTGATCACCGAAGATGTTCAGTGCATGTGTAGCAACACAACGAGCGGATACGTTGAATACGCCCGGAAGTCTCTCACCAGCTACTTTGTACAGGTTCGGGATCATAAGTAACAGACCCTGGGATGCTGTGTAAGTAGTTGTTAATGCACCAGCTGCAAGAGATCCGTGTACAGTACCGGCTGCACCAGCCTCAGACTGCATTTCTGTAACCTGAACGGTCTGTCCGAAAATGTTCTTACGACCAGCGGTTGCCCACTCATCTGTAGCCTCAGCCATAACAGATGAAGGAGTAATAGGATAGATTGCTGCAACATCAGTAAACGCATAAGAAGCGTGTGCTGCTGCATGGTTTCCATCCATGGTTTTCATTGAACGTTTCATGAATTAGTCCTCCTATTTTTAATTAAAGTTCAAACATAAAAAACATTGAATCAGAATGTCTTCTAACTAAATAATATAGGATGAATGCACCCAAAAATCAAGCGATAGCGACAGCATTTCTTGTTTTTTTACAAATACATCTTTTCAAAGTCGCCAATCGGAACCGGACAATTGCATAAATATCCCTGTCCGCAGGTGAATCCACCTTCTTTGAGGAACTGCTCCTGTTCCTCCGTTTCCACCCCCTCTATAATAATATCTTTATGTAAAATCTTTACCATACGGCCGATTTCGTAAAGAAGATTTTTCTTTTGTTCCGTCATGCCTTTATTAATAAAACTTTTGTCAATTTTTATAACATCTGCAGGCATGTCTGCAAGCACGGAAAGCGAAGAATATCCTGTTCCGAAATCATCAATTGCCACACGGAATCCAATCTCGTGCAGCCGGTTCATACACTTTTCAAGGACTGCTACATTTTTTACAAGTACGCCCTCTGTCACCTCAATTTCTATATACTCCGGACGGACACTGTATTTGGAAAGCACATGCTGGATACGGTTTAAAAATTCCTCTCCATCCGACTCAAAATGCCGTCCGGAAAAATTGGTTGAAATCACAATTTTTCTCCGGTGCTGCTTGTCCCATTTTTCGAGAGTTTTTAACACTTCCTCATAAATATAAAAATCAAGCTCTGTGATATATCCTATTTTTTCGAGAGAATCAATAAACACTCCCGGTGGAAGAATCTTTCCATCCGGACGTTTCCATCGTGCCAGTGCTTCTGCCCCATAAACACTCCGGTCACCTAAAATAAACTTTGGCTGCAGATACATCTGGAAATCATCCCGGTATAATGCCTCATAAAATTCCCCGACTATTTTTTGCTCCTCGGTACGCTGGATACGCAGGGAAGGATTATACAGGGTAATATCCCTCTTCCCGGTATTTTTTGCATTTTTCCATGCAAGATTGGCATTTTCGATTGCAAACTCGATGTCCATTTTATTGTCTTCCAGAATATATACCCCTGCCGATATCCCCATTCCACTGTTTGGATACCTGTGATTCTGCATATTGGAAAATCTTTTATTTCTGTTGTGCAGACGATCGATCATTTTTTCCTGACTTTCATCTGCAATCAGAAGCAGAAAAAAATCCGAATACAAACGGCAGCCTGCACGGAAATACTCCTGCATAAAGATATCCTGTGCAAACATTTTAAGGACACTGTCCCCTACTTTATAGCCATAATTTTCATTGATATATCCAAAATTATTGATATCCATATACTCAATGGCATATACTTCATCCGGCTTGGAATGTGCCAGAATTTCAACCACCGCTTCACGGAATGCCTCCTGATTGTACAGCCCTGTCAGCGGATCTTTTTTCTGGATGGAACTGATCTGTTCCCGGCTTTCCGTGACCCGATAGCGCAGGGACACAAAAATAGCCATCATACGGGTCAGTTCCTGAAAAATTTCCAACTCTCCCGGCTGCCACTGCCGTTCTTCGTCCAGTGACACATAAATTACTTCCCCTGTACAGCCACCGACATATTCAAATTTTCCAACCACAGCAGAAAACGGAGCGTTTTCGTTGTATGTATCCGTTGACTTAAGATAATTTCCCATCCCCGTTGCAAAATTGCTCCGTGAATTTTTAACTATCATATACTCCCCTGGCTGTAGTTCCTTTAGTGAAGGACTTTTCTTTGGAAACGCACTTTTCCCATAAAAAGAGTAATTATTTCCAAAATAATTGGTCATGACCATTCCGTCATTTTCGGTGTTATCCTCAAATACCATAACAAGATCCAGCTGGTATCTTTCCGTAATCCTGTTTAAAAGCATATTCAGCGACCCGTCTATATTTTTGGCGTGCGCCATAAGACTGATGGAAAATGCAAGGAATTCACGGTCTTCTGCGCCCATGTTTTCCCGCCGCTCAATGTTTTTGATTCCGTTTCTGATCATTCCCACATCTTTTGCACCGGCAATCTCATATCCATTTTTGCCCCCCTGCTTGGTACGGTACATGGCATGATCCGCTTTTTCAAACAGGGAACTGTATGTATTTCCATCCCCACCGTTACAGGCGGCCAGACCAATACTTGCCGAGATCCTGTAGTGAATGGAGCCCCCCGTATAAACTTTGCAGAGTGCTTCTCCAAGATTTCCGGCACGTTCCTTTGCCTTCTCGAGTGTTGTGTTCTTCATCAGCACAAGGAATTCATCCCCACCGACCCTTCCGGTCAGATCATTGTTGCGGAAAAAAGATTTGATAATATTTGCAACATCTACGATTACGGTATCACCGAATGTATGCCCGAAATTATCATTGACACCTTTAAAATTATCAATATCAATCAGAAACAATACATGGGTTCCGTCTTCTGCTCCTTCCAGAAATGCATCGGTCTCCCTTTGGATTTCCAGCTTGTTGAGCAGTTTTGTTAGCGGATCTCTCCGCACTTCTTCCTGAAGATTCTTATCTTCATCAATATTAAAACTTCTTCCGATAATCCGGGTGATCCGTCCATTATGGTCTGCAATGCTCTTGTAATAAGTTCTAAACCAGAGATATTTCGGTGTCTCATTTTCCGTATGGATATTAAACCTTGTATCCATACTTCCGGTTTTTTCCTCTGTGGCAGCTTCTTTCATAGCCTTCAGAAAAAGCTCCTGATCCGGTGGACAGAGTGTCAGAACTTCTTCATCCACCGGAAAATATTGTTCGGAATAATCGTATTGTCCCCTCAGTTCCATCAGCCGGTACGAGCGCAGCATCGTCCAGTTTTCCACATCCAGATCAAACGGATATTCCAAAGACAGCTGTTCCATCAGCTCATATTTCTGGTTCAACAGTTTCTGATGTTCTTCCCGTCTTTTTTCCTCATCAATATCCCATAAAAATAAAACCACATATGGTTTTACATCGTAATGTGCCAGAACACTGCACCGCATCTCCACCCACCGGGTTTTCCCATCGGGGCGTACGATACGAAGCTGCATTTTTCCGTTGTCATGTGTCCGGACAACATTTTCCAATACACTGACCAGATTTGCATAATCTTCGTCATATACCATTTTTTGTGGTCTGGTTTCCCGCAGTTCCTTTTCCGTATATCCAAGTACATCCGTAAACTCTGCGTTTGCCTCTTCCACTCTCCAGTCTGCCCCACAACTGACAATTGCAACTGCGACAGGCAGATCCAACTGTATAAATTCCCTATAATCCATAGCTTTGCCCCAATTTCGTTCAATTCTTTCTCCATTATATCATTATTTCTATACATTTCCAACAAGAAAGCGTTTTTCTTCTTGAAATATATCCCATGTCATGTTTATAATAGAATTTGTGATTTTATCATAGACATATTAAGTAAAGCAATGAGGTTTTCGTATGATTAGTGCAAATAACATTACTTTAAGATTAGGCAAAAAAGCCCTTTTCGAAGATGTAAACGTAAAGTTTACCGAGGGGAACTGTTATGGTTTGATCGGTGCAAACGGTGCCGGCAAATCTACCTTTTTAAAAATTTTATCCGGGCAGTTAGAGCCAACCAGCGGTGACATTGTCATCACACCGGGACAGCGTCTGTCTTTCCTGCAGCAGGACCACTTCAAGTATGATGAGTATACCGTACTCGACACGGTTATCATGGGAAATAAACGTCTGTATGACATCATGAAAGAAAAAGATGCCATCTACATGAAAGAAGATTTTTCCGATGAGGATGGTATCCGCGCCAGTGAACTTGAAGCAGAATTTGCAGACATGGACGGCTGGAATGCCGAATCCGATGCTGCCACCCTGTTAAACGGTCTTGGAATTCCGACCGAGGATCACTACACACAGATGGCAGACCTGCCGGGTGCCGCAAAAGTCAAAGTACTTCTTGCGCAGGCATTGTTTGGCAACCCGGACATTCTTCTTCTCGATGAGCCGACCAACCACCTGGATCTTGATGCCATCGCATGGTTAGAAGAATTTCTGATCAACTTTGAAAACACGGTTATCGTGGTTTCCCATGACCGTTATTTCTTAAACAAAGTCTGCACCAACATTGCAGATATGGATTACGGCAAAATTCAGCTGTATGCCGGAAACTACGATTTCTGGTATGAATCCAGCCAGCTTCTTGTCCGTCAGATGAAAGAAGCCAACAAGAAAAAGGAAGAAAAAATCAAAGAGCTGCAGGAGTTTATCTCCCGTTTCTCTGCAAATGCTTCCAAATCCAAGCAGGCAACTTCCCGTAAGCGTGCCCTGGAAAAAATCCAGCTGGATGACATCCGTCCTTCCAGCCGTAAGTACCCGTATATCGATTTCCGTCCAGCACGTGAGATTGGTAATGAGGTTCTGACCGTTGAGAATTTAACTAAGACCATCGACGGCGTAAAGGTACTGGATCACATTTCCTTTATCTTAAACCGTGAAGATAAAGTAGCTTTGGTTGGCCCGAATGAGCAGGCAAAGACTGTATTATTCAAAATTCTGGCAGGTGAGATGGAACCGGACGAGGGAAGCTACAAGTGGGGTCTGACCACATCCCAGTCCTATTTCCCGAAGGACAATTCTGCGGAGTTTAACAACGATGACACGATCGTAGACTGGCTGACCCAGTATTCCCCGGAGAAGGATGTGACTTACGTCCGCGGCTTCCTTGGAAGAATGTTATTTGCCGGTGAGGACGGCGTAAAGAAAGTGAAAGTCCTTTCCGGTGGAGAGAAAGTGCGTTGCATGCTTTCCAAGCTGATGATCTCCGGTGCTAACGTGCTGATGTTAGATGAGCCGACTGACCATTTGGATATGGAGTCCATCACTGCGCTGAACAATGGTCTTATCAAGTTCCCGGGCGTGCTGATCTTCTCTTCCCGTGACCATCAGATCGTACAGACCACTGCAAACCGTATCATGGAGATCGTTAACGGTCAGCTGATCGATAAGATCACGACCTACGACGAATACTTAGAGAGCGATGAGATGGCTCGTAAGAGACAGGTATTCACCGTTGTGGACGATGAGAACGCAGAGGGTGAAGATGCTGAGTAATCATTTATTCAATTGAATTATGACTGGATTGCTGTAATCCGGACCGATAAGCTGTAGGGGCCTGCCCCTGCAGCTTTTTAAATGTCCGGGCAAAATAGTTGGCGTCGGAAAAGCCGCACTGGAAAGCAATCTCCTGGATGGGAAGAGCCGTAGTATTTAATAGTATCAGGGCCTGGTGGATCCGGGTGTGGTTGATATAATCAGTTAAGGTCATCTGCACTTCTTTGCGGAACTGTGCGGACAGATGGGTGCTGCTGACACTGCACATGGTGGCCATCTGGCTTAAAGACAGATCCTCAGCATAGTGGAAATCAATGTGATTTAAGCAGGTGCGAACCAGGGATGATACGTTTTGACGGGAATAGTTCTGCACCAGAAGGCAGTAGCGGCGCACAATGGTCAGACCAAAGGCATCCAGATCATGTAAGGTATTCATGGATTCAATCTGGATGGCGATCTGGGTGGAGAGCCGGTCGATATGAAGTGGATGGACGCCTCCGGCCTGTGCCGCTTTTCGCAGTAAGGTATTTAAAATGATCATCATGTTCTGGCTGTTACGCACCAGATCGTCAGTCCTGGGGACCAGATGGTGTTTGCGGAAGCGACGCTGGTATTCCAGGGCATTTTTGGTATCACCGACGGATACCGCATTCATCAACAGCTCTTCTAAAGCATAGCGCTCTTCAATGGGAGAGCGTGAAACAGATTCAAAGTTCAAGTTCAGAGTCTCCTTTATAAGCATATAATTTCATATTAATCTTATGATACAATAAAATTATACTAAAAACAAGGAAGATTGTCATAGGTGAAAATAGGAAAAACAGGTATACTTATGTCATGAAGGAGGACGGAAGATGAAGAGTCTGGATGAATTTGTCAAAAAGAAGAGATATCTGATCTGCGTGGACTCAGATGGCTGCGCCATGGACACCATGGATGTGAAGCATATCCGCTGTTTTGGCCCCTGTATGGTGAAAGAATGGGGACTGGAGGAATGGCAGGATCAGGTACTTAAGCGTTGGAATGAGATCAACCTGTATTCTATGACCAGAGGAATCAACCGGTTCCTGGCATTGGCACAGGCGTTGACCGAAGTAGATAAAAATCTGAAAAAAATTGATGGGATCGAGAAGCTGGTTCAGTGGTCGGAGACAGCAGATGAGTTGTCCAACAGCTCCGTAAAAGCGGTTTTTGAGCAGAGCGGAGAGCAGATCTTCCTGAAAGCCTATGACTGGTCTGTGGCAGTGAACCAGGCGATCGGACAGCTTCCGGAAGAGCTGAAGCTGCCATTTGCAGGAGTAAAAGAAGGACTGGCAGCAGCCCATCAGGAGGCAGATGTTGCGATTGTATCCTCTGCCAATTTGGACGCTGTATTAGAAGAATGGAACCGCCACAAGCTGATGGACAGCGTAGATGTGTGCCTGACCCAGAACGTGGGAAGCAAGGCCAGCTGTATTGGAAAGATGTTAGGCTATGGCTATGAGAAGAACCATGTGCTGATGATCGGTGATGCGCCGGGGGATTTAAAGGCGGCTCAGAAAAATGGAGTTCTTTATTATCCGATTTTAGTAAAGCATGAAAAAGAGTCCTGGCAGCGGTTTGTTATGGAGGCGCTTCCGAAGTTTTTAGAGGGGACATACGAGGGGGCTTATGCCGAAGAACAGATCCAGGAGTTTAAAGAGAACTTATCGTAAGGAGAAATTTCAAAGAAAAGGAGAAGGCAGCTATGGTAGATTTGAGAAAGAAACCGTATTATTTATCGGAAGAGCAGGTTCAGTGGGTGGAAGACACGATCAATTCCATGACCATCGAGGAGAAGATCGGCCAGTTGTTCGTCAATATGGTAACCGACCGTTCTCCAGAGGCATTAAAAGAGGTCGTTGACACTTATCATCCGGGTGCCATCCGTTACCAGAACGCTCCGGCAGATGTGCTTTATGATCAGAACAAGACCTTACAGGAGGCGTCCAGAATCCCGTTGTTGATCGCTTCCAACTGTGAACAGGGCGGTAACGGAGGTGTCGGCGGCGGCACTCCGATCGCATGCGGCGCAGCCATCGCTTCCACTGGAGATGAAGAGAATGCGTATCTGATGGCAAAGGTCGGCGCGGCAGAGAGCTGGGCAGTAGGCTGTAACTGGAACTTCGCCCCGATCGTAGACTTAACCTATAACTGGAGGAATACCATTGTCCAGATCCGTGCATTTAATAACGTTCCGGACGATGTAATCCGTTATTCCAAGGCATTTTTCAAGGGAACCAAGACACGGGAGATGGCTACCTGCATGAAACATTTCCCTGGTGATGGAACGGAGGAAAATGATCAGCATCTGATCATGGGCGTTAATGAGATGTCCTGTGAAGAGTGGGATCAGACTTACGGAAAGGTATACAAAGCCCTGATCGATGAGGGTGTTATGACCGTTATGGCAGGCCATATTGCTCTGCCTGCATATTCCAGAAAATTAAGACCTGGCATCAAGGATGTGGATATCCGTCCGGCAACTCTGGCTCCAGAGCTGATCACCGACCTGTTAAAAGGCCAGTTAGGCTTTAACGGACTGGTAGTGACCGACGCGTCCCATATGATCGGTATGTTTGGCGCGACTGTTCCGAGAAGTGAGCAGGTGCCGGGCGCCATTGCAGCAGGCTGTGATATGTTCCTGTTCTTCAATGACCGGGAAGAGGATTTTGGCTACATGATGGAAGGCTATAAGAACGGAACCATCACCGAGGAGCGTTTAAATGATGCCCTGCACCGTATTTTAGGCTTAAAGGCAGCGTTGAATCTCCATATCCACAAGAAAGAAGGAACTCTGATGCCTCCGAAGGAGGGATTATCCGTTGTTGGATGTCCAGAGCATCATCAGATCGCAGCTCAGATCGCAGACCAGTATGTGACTCTGGTAAAAGACCGTGAGAATTACCTTCCGATGACTCCTGAGAAATACAAACGCATCAAGCTGGTATTTATCGGTGGCGAAGGCAGAGTTATCGCTGGCCAGTTATTAAAGGGCAACGATGAGGTGATCAAGGCAGATGTGATCCATCAGCTGGAAGAGGCCGGATTTGAGGTTGACGCAGAAGAACCGGTTCTGAAGGGCAAGATGGAAGAGTTCAAGAAGCGGTTTGACGCGGTGCTGCTGATCCTCAGCGTGGAAGGCTTTGCCCAGTATAACGTGATGCGTGTGAAATGGAATCTGCCGATCAAGCAGCCATGGTACATGAGTGAGGTACCTACCATTGTTGCTTCCCTGACTTATCCGAATATGCTGATCGATGTGCCGATGGCAAGATGTTACGCAAATGCTTACATGAATCATCCGGAGGCAGTCCATGCGCTGATCGAGAAGCTGATGGGCAGATCCGAATTCAAGGGAGCATATAATGATAATGTATTCTGCGGACGCTGGGAGACCAGATTTTAAGTATGGGAAATTTCAGATTCCAGAAGTGAAAGTGCAGAGTCTTCACAATTACTCTGAAATTGGAAGAGCAGGGGATAAGTTTTCGTTCTGAAAATCTTATTCCCCGCATACAATGGAATAAAAAGCAACCAGGACTCGCTATGAGACGAGAAGAATGGTATTGGGCAATCTGGCTGTGGGGCCTGATTGCCCTTTTTATTTCAGTGGATTTGTATGACAATTTCGGCGGTGGGGCGGCCTTGCGGGCGGAAAGAAGTGTGGCAGCAGGGGGCGGTGCGGTGCTGGAAGGAACGTCAGAGTCTGATCTGGTGGAAGCTACGCTGCCTGGGCAAAAGTCCGGAATCAGACAGGAAGCTGCCGCGACATTGGAAGGATCACGGAAAGAGATTGCCTTGACTTTCGATGATGGTCCCCATCCTGTTTATACGAAACTTCTCTTAGACGGACTCCGGGAACGAGGCGTTAAGGCCACATTTTTCCTGATCGGCCAGAATCTGGACGGTAACGAGAAACTGGTGCGCCAGATGAAGGAGGATGGCCATCTGATCGGAAATCACAGCCAGAAGCATATGCAGCTGACTGCAGAAGCCGTGAAGGATGCCTGCAGCCAGATCCAATGGACCAATGAAAAAATCCAGGCGATCACCGGAGAAAGTCCGCAGTACATCCGCCCGCCTTATGGTTCCTGGAGCGAGGAACTGGAATGTGTGGTGCCTATGACGGTGATTTTGTGGGACATTGATCCACTGGACTGGAAGGTGCAGGATACCAGGCAGATCGTGGATCATGTGGTAAAGCGGGTTCAGGATGGAAATATCATTTTATTGCACGATTCTTATGAGACATCTGTGGAGGCGGCGCTGGAAATCATTGACACCTTATCCGCAAATGGCTATAATTTTGTTACAGCAGATGAACTGGTGATCGAATGAAGGATGAGAGATTATGGATTTATTTGATTATATGAGAACCAACACTATGGAACAGGAATCCCCGTTAGCCTCCCGCATGCGGCCGGAGACTCTGGATCAGGTAGTAGGTCAGAAACATATCGTAGGGCCCGGGACCCTGCTTTACCGGGCGATTAAGGCCGACCAGCTGAGCTCCATCATTTTCTATGGCCCGCCAGGAACCGGCAAGACCACTCTGGCGAAAGTGATCGCCCATACCACCAAGGCGGAATTCTGCCAGATCAACGCCACCGTAGCAGGTAAAAAGGATATGGAAGAGGTGGTTCAGAAAGCCAAGGATACTTTGGGGATGTATGGGAGACGGACGATCCTTTTTGTAGATGAGATCCACCGTTTTAATAAGAGCCAGCAGGATTATCTGTTGCCGTTCGTGGAGGATGGAACCCTGATCCTGATCGGCGCCACCACGGAAAATCCTTATTTTGAGGTGAATGGGGCGCTTCTTTCCCGTTCCCGCATTTTTGAGTTAAAGGCCCTGGAAAAAGAGGATATCCTGGAGCTGCTTCACCGGGCTGTGACCGATGTGGAAAAGGGCATGGGAAGTTATCGGGCAGTTCTGGATGAGGATGCGGCTGATTTTCTGGCAGATGTGGCCAATGGGGACGCCAGGGCGGCGTTAAATGCCCTGGAACTGGGTGTTCTGACTACGCCAAGAGCTGAGGACGGCAAGATCCATATCGATCTGGAGGTGGCCCAGGAGTGTATCCAGAAGCGGGCAGTCCGCTATGATAAGGACGGCGATAATCACTATGATACCATTTCGGCTTTTATTAAAAGCATGCGGGGGTCTGATCCGGACGCAGCGGTTTACTATCTGGGCCGGATGCTCTACGCAGGAGAAGATATCAAATTTATTGCCAGAAGAATCATGATCCACGCGGCAGAGGATGTAGGCATGGCAGATCCCCAGGCGTTAAATGTAGCAGTCAGCGCTGCTCAGGCAGTGGAGCGGATCGGTATGCCGGAAGCGCGGATCATACTGGCTGAGGCAGTGATCTATATAGCCTCAGCACCGAAGAGCAATTCCGTGATATCGGCCATTGACCAGGCTATGGAGGCAGTCCGCACAGAGAAGACCAGGCCGGTTCCGGTCCACCTTAAGGACACGCACTATAAGGGGGCAGAGAAGCTTGGACATGGCGCCGGATACCTGTATCCCCATGATTTCCCGGGGCATTACGTGAAACAGCAGTATCTCCCGGATGGGATGGAAGGAAGGACATTCTATCATCCGTCCGATGAAGGATTTGAAAAGGAAGTCAAAAACATCTTTTCAACGAGAAAAAAATAGTCTATAATAAAAATAACTATGAAAGTACCGTGTACGTGAGTATAGTTTAAAGGCGGCGTTCACGCCGCCTGGTATCTGATCTTCTGGATTATTCACAGGAAATCCCAAGACATATTTTTTAGATAAAAAGATCCAGTATTGTTATGGACAGGTTTGGACAGGCTGGAAGAATGGAAAAAGAAAAAGGAGAAGCATATGCGTGAAAAACTGCAGACATTACCGTTAACACAGTTAAAAGAGATTGCGAAATCCCAGGGCATGAAGGGTGTCAGTGGAATGAAAAAAAGCGATCTTATCGATCTTTTATGCCAGAAAGCAGAAGAAAGCCAGGGAGAGACAGGCGTGACTAAGACACCGGCCCGTACCGAGAGCCAGAGCCGTGCTGAAGGTCAGAACCGTACCGAGAGCCAGAACCGTACTGAAAGTCAGGGTCGTACTGAGAACCAGAGCCGTACCGAAGGTCAGGGCCGTACTGAAAATCAGCCACGTTCTGAAGGCCAGATGCGTCCATATAACCAGTACCGTCAGAATAATTACCAGTCCCGCAATGATGGCCAGTACCGCCAGAACAGAACTTATGGCCAGTATAACCGTCAGGACCGTAACGACAGCCGTACCGATAACCGTTCGGACCGTACCGATAGCCGCGCAGACAGCCGCACGGATAACCGTTCAGACCGTACCGATAACCGCACCGATTATCGTCAGGACAGAGCTGCGGGGACCATAGAGCAGAATCTGTCTGCCCAGTCATCTGCCCAGCAGAGCATCCAGAACCCGTCAAACAGCTATTCTGAACGTACAGAACGCACATACCAGACGAATCCGGCTCCGATTGAACCGCTTCCACAGGAACCTGCGGATTTGGACAGCGGCATTGAAGCGAACGGTATCTTAGAGGTTATGCCGGACGGTTTTGGATTTATCCGCTGTGAGAACTTCCTCCCGGGTGAGAATGATGTTTATGTGGCGCCATCCCAGATCCGTCGTTTCAATTTAAAGACTGGTGATGTGATCGTGGGAAGCCGCAGGATTAAGACTGCCCAGGAGAAATTCGCAGCACTTCTGTATATTAAGACGGTGAATGGTTATCCGCTGTCTTCTCTGGAGCACAGACCGAATTTCGAGGATCTGACCCCGATCTTCCCAAATCAGAGACTTCATATGGAAACTCCTGGAAGAGCCAATTCTATTGCCATGCGTGTGCTGGATCTGTTAGCTCCGATCGGTAAAGGACAGAGAGGTATGATCGTGTCACCGCCAAAAGCAGGTAAGACCACCCTGTTAAAACAGGTAGCCCAGGCGATTACCACCAATCATCCGGATATGCATCTGATCATCCTGCTGATCGATGAACGTCCGGAGGAGGTTACGGATATTAAGGAATCGGTTGTGGGAGATCAAGTAGAAGTCATCTATTCTACCTTCGATGAACTGCCAGAACGCCATAAGCGGGTATCTGAGATGGTTGTGGAACGTGCCCGCCGTCTGGTAGAGCATGGCCGGGACGTCATCATTTTATTAGACAGCATTACCCGTCTGGCAAGGGCATATAATATCGTGGTTCCGCCAAGCGGACGTACTCTATCCGGTGGTATGGACCCGGCGGCGCTTCATATGCCGAAGCGTTTCTTTGGAGCAGCCCGCAATATGCGTGAGGGCGGCAGCTTAACCATTCTCGCAACAGCCCTGGTCAATACCGGAAGCCGTATGGATGATGTGGTCTACGAGGAGTTTAAGGGAACCGGCAACATGGAACTGGTACTTGACCGTAAATTATCTGAAAAACGCATCTTCCCGGCTATCGATATTTTGAAATCCGGTACCCGTAATGATCAGCTGCTTTTAACACCAGAGGAGCAGGAATGTGTGGACAGTATCCGCAAAGCGACCAACAGCTTAAAGCCGGAAGACTCGGTAGAACAGGTATTAAATCTGTTTGCACGTACCAGAACCAACAAAGAATTCATTGAAATTGCGAAAAAAACACGTTTTTCTTAATTTTTTCGCTTGCATTACCATTGATCCTATGCTATACTATGTAGGCTGCTTATTATGATAAAAAGTGGCTTTCTAGTCACAATTAATAGAAAATAACTTGAGAGGTGAAAATCATGAGAGAAGGAATCCATCCAGCATACTATCAGGCAAAGGTTACCTGCAACTGCGGTAACGAGTTCGTAACAGGCTCTACAAAGCCAGAGATCCACGTTGAGGTTTGCTCCAAGTGCCATTCATTCTACACTGGCCAGCAGAAAGCTGCTGCAGCTCGTGGACGTATTGATAAGTTCAATCGTAAGTATGGCGTAAACGCTGGTAAATAAACAGAGTATGAGGAGAACAGGTTGAGTCTGTAGTGGAAACACACATACTCAGCCTTTTTTCTTGTGTCATAGGAAACTTCGTCCTATGACCAAAAAAACGCTCCGCTAAGGATCGCACTGCGGCGGAGTGGAAGAGTGTCGCTAAAGCGACCCGCCGCAGGCGGAGAATCCTGCAAGCAGGATTCTTTTTTATTTTATTTCAGTCGAGAAGACTCCTGCCTTTTCAGGTGGTGAGTCATAACGTTCGACTTGAAAACAGTTCAGTATCTTCATGGTTATATCACTTTTTTTCGAAAGGAGTAGATTCATGAAATATTCCGGAATCGGCGGTCAGGCCGTCATTGAAGGAATCATGATGAAGAACAAGGACGATTACGCCGTAGCAGTCCGCAAGCCGGATGGTCAGATCGAGGTTCAGACAGACCGCTACGTAAGCATGACGGAAAAGGTGAAATTTTTCTCCCTTCCATTTATCCGCGGCGTGTTCAGTTTTGCCGATTCCATGATCTTGGGCATGCGTGCCCTGACTTTTTCCACCAGTTTTTTCGAGGATGACGAGGATTCCAGTCCGAGCAGATTTGAACTGTGGCTGGATAAGGTTTTTGGCGAGAAACTGGAGAAAGTGCTGATGGCAGCAGTTATGGCATTTTCCGTGGTGGCGGCAGTGGGTATCTTTATGATCCTTCCGCTGGCATTAAGCAGTCTTTTAAGACCGTGGATCACGTCCGATACGCTGATGGCATTTTTAGAAGGCGTTCTTCGTCTGGCGATTTTCATTTTATACATCAAACTGGTTTCTAATATGGAAGATATCCGCCGTACCTTTATGTATCATGGCGCAGAACATAAATGCATCAACTGCATTGAGCACGGTATGGTGCTGAATGTGGAAAATGTCAGAAAAAGTTCCAAACAGCATAAACGCTGCGGAACCAGCTTTCTGATCATTGTGATGATGATCAGTATCCTGTTCTTCATGGTGATCCGTGTGGATGGGATTTTATTAAAGATTATAAGCCGGATCGTGCTGATCCCAGTGATTGCAGGTGTGTCCTATGAGTTTTTGCGTCTGGCTGGCAGAAGTGACAATCCGATCGTCAACTTTTTAAGCAAGCCGGGTCTGTGGATGCAGAATATGACGACCAAGGAGCCGGATGATTCCATGATTGAGGTTGCAATCGCGGCAGTTGAAGCTGTGTTTGACTGGAAAGCATACCTGCGGGAGAATTTCCCGGAGACGGAGATTCCGGAGCAGATGACGCGGAGTGAGGCGTCGAGACTGCTTGACCGCTGGATCGCTGTGCACGGGCGGATGCCCCGGGATTAAGCATTTACTTTTTCCTCGAGCAGTGCTACGATGGCACTCTGTCTGGGGGATTCCAGTGCTCTGGCAGAGGCGAGAAGACGGTCGAGTGCGGCGGAATCCCTGGCGTTTAGATAATAGTCTGCGAGCATCCGGTAGTTTCCGCTGTGATCGGACCCGCAGGCGATGCCAAACTCGAGAATCCGGACTGCCTCCTCGTCATGACCGAGCTTTTTTAAACATTCGGCGTACTCATAGATGGTGCGGCAGAGGGTGGTGTAGTTCT
>OHAC01001937.1_pt1 | contig 17739 bp, 14 predicted proteins | sample 1577051 | NCBI WGS metagenome assembly OHAC01 (sample SAMEA3541499, study PRJEB24748) | human gut metagenome | biome: human gut; feature: human-associated habitat; material: faeces | place: China | collected 2012 | reverse complement strand
GGATACAATATGTATCGAAATGCAGAACGCTACGGCGAGAATCTGAAGAATTTCTATGTCGGCAATACGAACATCATGAAAGAGGATGAAAAGCAGAAAATCTTGAAACATTATGATCCCGATGTGCTTCCAATCGAACTCGTAAGAAGTATTTATGAGGAGATGGAAGGATTGGATCCACTTAGTAAGATGTCCAATGTAGATATTCAGATCTGGCTGGAAGGAGATATTTATCTGAATGTGGATAAGATGAGCCGGGCAGCAGGACTGGAAGTTCGGATGCCTCTGACTGATACCAGAATTTTCAGCATTGCATCCAGAATGCCTTCCCAATATAAAGTAAACGAAGAGCAGAATAAGGTGGCATTCCGTACAGCGGCAGCAAAAGTGCTTCCGGAAGAAATTGCATTCCGCAAGAAACTTGGATTTATTGTGCCGATTCGGATCTGGATGGCAGATGAGCGTTACAATCAGGATGTGCGCGACAAGTTCCACAGCGACATGGCAGCAAAATTCTTCAATCTGGATGAGATCAATGCGATTTTCGAGGATTATATCGGAGGAAACTCGGATAACTGGAGAAAAGTGTGGACAATTTATACATTCCTTGTATGGTATGAGGAATACTTTGTGAAGAGATAAAAGAGAACCATGAAAGTGATGGGAATTTCCCACTATTTTCATGGCTCTTTTTCTTAGCCTTTCATCTCCGTATAAATTTCACGACCATACTGATCCAACAGATCGATCGTATGCTGCATATCTTCCTGTGTTGCTTCCGGATGGATCGCGCAGATTCGAAGTACGGTCTTTCCATTGAGAACAGTAGTAAAAATCGCTGCATAACCGCTTTCGAGAATCCGATGGGAGATCTTTTCATTCAAAATGTCCTGTTCTTCCTTTGTCAGATCTTTTGGGGCATAGCGGAAGTTGATCATTGCCATCTGTGCAGGGGAGACGATCTCCCAGTCTTTTTTTGAATTCAGAGCTTCTTCGGCCCAGACTGCCAGCTGGAATCCATGCTCAATGGCAGATCCGATCAGATCACTTCCGAGCACCTGCAGAGTCAGCCATAGTTTTAAGCCGCGGGCAGGGCGGGTCAGTTCCATTCCGATATCCCATGTATTGACATTGTCGATGTCATTTTCCAGATCTTTTAAATACTCTGGATTTACATGGAAGCTGTGGAACAGGTTACGGATATCTTTTACAAGAACCATAGCACATCCGTACGTCTGGAAGAGCCATTTGTGCGCATCCCAGCTGATACTGTCGGCAAGTTCGGTTCCATTTAACAAAGACTTGTATTTCGGGCTTAACAGTACAGAAGCACCGTAGGCACCGTCAATGTGAAACCACATATCATGTTTTTTACAAAGTGCGGAAATCTCTGTAAGTGGATCTATACTTCCGGTGTTCGTGGTTCCCGCGGTACCAATGACAACAAACGGGATATAGCCGGATTTTTTGTCTGCTTCAATGACTTCTTCCAGTTTTGTCGTATCCATCTGGAAATGGGAGTTTGTAGGAATTCTGCGAATCCGGCTGTCCGTGATTCCGATGATACGCAGTCCTTTTGCGACGGAGCTGTGTGTCTGATCCGAAATATAAGCTGTTCCCAGATGGAGATTGATATCTGTCAGCTTATTGTCCCGGGCGGCAGTCAGAGCGGTGATGTTTGCCATAGACCCTCCGCTTACAAAGACACCTCCCGGATTCCCGGTAAATCCGACCTGTTTTGCCAGCCATTTTAACACTTCCTGTTCAATACAGTTGACCATGGGGGCAAGTTTGCTTCCGCCGGCATGAATGTTGTAAGCAGATGTCATGATATCTCCCAGCCAGGAAACCGAAGAAGCCGGTCCCGGAACGAAACTGAAGAAACGTGGATGGTTTGCATCTCCGCGGTATCGGTATACTTCGTTCATCATTTCAGAAACAACTTCGTTTACCGGGCGTCCTTTTTCCGGGATTTTGATCTGTTTGATCTTGTCCTCCTGATGTTCCTTTGCTTCAACAACAACAGGCTGATCGTGGATCTCGTGTTTTTCCGCACAAAAATCATGCACAAACGATTTGATGGCCTCTTCCAACTGGGTACTGTTTAAAATATATTCGGTTCCGATCATAAAGGTATTCCTCTTTTTCTTAATTACTTGACTCATTTCGTTTGATAGTCTACACTAAATTTACATATATGTAAAATTCATAGATTTCATATAATATATTAAAAATATTAATTAGGAGAGACGGATGGAAATCAGAAATATTTTGACGTTTCTAAAAGTGGCAGGCACCCAGAATTTTTCCAAAGCAGCAGAGCAGCTGGGGTACTCCCAGTCCGCAGTGACCATTCAGATACAGCAGTTGGAAAAAGAGCTGGGAACACAGCTGTTTGAGCGGATTGGAAAGCGTGTATATCTGACGGAAAAAGGGCAGGAGTTTATTGGCTATGCAAGTGAGATCATGCGGGTGACAAATGAAGCATTGACGACAAGAGGAACATTGAAGATCGGCGGCGTGGAATCTACCTGTACGGCACTGCTTCCGGAACTTTTGCTTCAATATCACAGACTGTATCCGGAAGTTGAAGTGATCATTAAGTCCGGAGCTACAGAAAATTTGATGGATCTGGCGAAAAGTGATGAGATTGATCTGATCTTCACGCTGGATAAGAAAATTTACAGTTCACAGTGGATGTGTGCGGCAGAAAGAGTAGAAGATACGATTTTTGTGACATCAGACAGGGTATTTGCACAAAAAAGTAATATTCATCTGATACAGCATCTTGCAAAAGCGGCATTTCTTCTCACGGAAACAGGAGCCGCCTATCGATATGAACTGGAGCAGATGCTGGCAGAAAAAGAGATTGAGATTGTACCGGTTTTGGAGATCGGCAATACAGAAACGATTATCAATCTGCTAAAGCGGGGGATGGGGATATCATTTTTGCCGGAATTTACTGTGAAAGAAGAAATAGAAAAAGGTGTCCTTTTCGAGATACGGACGGATTTGCCGGGAGTGAAGATGTACCATCAGCTTTTGTATCACAAGAACAAATGGATGACACCACAGATGAAAGCGTTTCTGGATCTTGTGCTTGCACAGCCCGGATTTCGTGAAAAAGCGGGCTGTGCAGGCACATAAAATTATTTTCCGGTTACATATTCATGCATGGATTTTGTGAGATAGTGGTTGACCGGCATTTTTTCCGTTGTAATATATCCGGCAGGAGCATCGATCAACATTGGAATGCGGTTGACCAGTGTGGCGCAGGTTAATTCCACTGTTGCCGGGCGATTTACGATCACCGTTGTATCCGGTTCACCGTGGAAGCTCCATTCATTTTTATCAAAATCCTCAGGACCATAGACATAACCGAGACATTGTGTTTCCAGTGTGATTCCTTCTTCTGTTTCTGTTGTAACGATGGCGGACATTCCGGTAGCATCCCCTGCTTTTACCGTCATATTCAGCGTACTGGAGTACAAATCTCCGTCGTGCGTGATCGGTACACATTTTTGTGTCTGTGAAGTAATGTGAAGACCGAGCTGGCTGCAGAGCCATCCGTTCTGATTCCACATATAAGATGGAACGACGATGCCCTCATCAATTGCCTGCAAGGTCTGGTGATAATCCAGATTATTATATGCTCCGATCTGGCGTTCGAAATCTTCGATATTTAATCCGGCGCCATGGCCCTCTGCAAGAGCAATTCCATAGTCTTCCACATTATAGCTGCTGCTTCCGCAGATTTTTGTAATGCGATGCATAGATCCTGCCAGAGTTGTGATCAGAGAACCCCAGTACATATCCGGGTATCCGCTTCCGCACAATGTACAGTTGTTGGCTTTGGCAAGTGCATCCAGTTCTTCTGTAATTTCTTTTGAAGAGTTCCACGGATAGAGTGCCTCTTCGCAGGTAGAAATCGCGTTGATTCCGTTTTGTGCACATACAGAAAATGCTTCTTTTAATTCGGCCATAGTGGAGCGGGTTGCGATAATGCATACATTTGGTTTTTCTTTGCTTAAAATTTCAGAAGCATCTTTAGCATCGCTGATCGTTATGCCAAGTTTTTCCATTCCAAGATGAGTGCCGATATCCGTACCGATCATTGCAGGATTCATGTCAAAGGCAGCCACCAGTTCTCCGCCTTTTTCTAAAACATATCGCATCAGATAGTGACTCATTTTTCCGCATCCGTATTGTGCGATTCTTATTTTTCTGTCCATAAAATCATATCCTTTCTTTGAAACATTATGTTCCATAGTATAGCCAGGAACTCTTTATCTTATGTTGATTGTAAGTCCTGTTGCCGGAATAAAGTCAATGTAAAATTGTAGTCTGCTGACAGGCAGAAAAAGGCTATTTCAGATGAGAAAACTGTACAAAATGATTGAAAATAGAAGTGGAATCGGCTAAAGTAACATTATACTAAGAATAAGGTTTGGGAGGACACAGAATGCAGATTAAAAATGCAGTTTCCATGATTCCCTATGGTCTGTTATCAGGAATTGTCGATGGACAGGAAGTGCGCATCACACAGCTGGGAGAAAACGGATTTGTATTTCGGATGGCAAATCAGGCTGAGAAAATCCATGAAATCTGGCTGCAGTTTTTTTCGCAAAATGGAGGGTGCTATAAGAAGCTTCTGATTCCTGCAGACCGGATGAAAAAAATGGAGGAGAGCCGATTTTTTACAGAATATACGGTATTGACAGAAGACAAAGACTATCAAAAATATGTGCGTCAATTACTTGCTGATTATTGGAAGTATATTTCTTTGAAAATGACAGGGGAAGACGGGGAAGTCGCGGCAGCATACACGGATTACCCTGTTCATCTGGATGAAGACTATGCAGAATCTCTGGAAGAGCAGAAAGAGGAGTGGTTTCAGGAGGCAGCAGAGAAAGCAAAAGGGCAGAAGCTGTGTGAAAATGTAGAGCTGGCTCTGGAGTTGGATACTCCGCAGTTATATGAAGCGTGGCTAAGGGAACCGATGGAAACATTTGCAGAAAAATACTGGAAAAAATGGGGCTTGCAGGAACATCCGATTGCGAAGAAACCGGTGGAACGTGTTTATATAGGCAATACGTTTTGTCCTCATTTATTTCCGGAGAATGACATATTACATGCCATGTTGGAAAAGGCAAAAATTGAAGGAATTTCAGTGACACTGACATTTTCGTGGATCAAAGAGAGTCAGATAGATTCAATCAGAGAATTGCTGAAATTTCTGGAACAGAGAAAAGAATATATGCCGAATGAGATTGCAGTAAATGACTGGGGCACCGCACATCTGATCCGTAAATGGAAACAGGAAACGCAAAACTGTGTGAAACTGAATCTGGGTATTCTTTTGAACCGGTACAAAAAGGACAATCGGTCCCGTTATCTGAAAGAGGAAACAAATTGCTTTCAGGAGACCAATTTAAACAGTGAATTTTATCAGCAATATTTAAAAGAGAACCAGATTGAGCGGTATGAACTGGAAGCCTGCGGACATGAAATCGTGATTCCAAAAGGAAAACATAGCCTGCATCTGCCGTTTTTTCAGACCAATACAGCACAGTTTTGTACACTGTATGCGAAGTGCGCATGTGGAGACCGTGGCAGACAGAAATCTGTAGAACAGTGACCCGGATACTGCAGGGGATTGGTATTTTTATATCCCAGGCATCTGGAGATGTTTGGAAAGTATAACACACTGTTTGGATATGACAGAACGAGTCTGGAAGAGATGGAGTATCTGAATCAATCTGTCAGACAAGGCATTGACCGGATTGTGGTAAACCTATTGTGAGAAGTGAGGCGTGAAGATGAAGATTACAGCAGGGCTTGGAAGTGTGGATGATTATCCAATGTATGTGGAGGCAGGGGCAGATGAATGTTTCTGCGGGTATGTTCCATTTGCGTGGGCAGAAAAATATGGAGTGCTAAATCCATTAAACAGACGAGAAGTGCGCGCTTATAATGTGCAGATCGGTTCTTATGAAGAGTTGAAGATTCTTGGAAATATGAGGAAATACTATCAGGTGCCGGTAGCCATCACGTTCAACTCATTATCTTATACACCCGAGCAGTATCCTGTTGTGGGGGAGATCATTGGACAATGCCATCAGGCAGGATTTGATACGATCATTGTGGCAGATCCGGCGCTGCTTTTGTATATCCGCAGTCAGAAGATCCCCTGTCGGATCCATTTGAGCGGAGAATTTGGAGAGATCAACAGCCAGATGGCAGATTTTCTGGAAGAAATGGAAATCTGCAGGGTGATCTTTCACCGCAAAAATACAGTAGAAGATATGAAATCCTGTATTTCCAATCTAAAAAAGAATATCGAGTACGAGGCGTTTGTCCTAAATGAACTGTGCCATTTCAGTGGAGGATTCTGCAATTCGCTGCACTGTGATGAACTGGGGCATCTCTGTCGGGTTCCATATCGCGTGGGGAAGTTGAACAAAAAGTGTAAGGGCGTTCTGGAACTGTCAAATCAAAAAGCAGATGAAGTGGAAAACGAGGATTTGGATGTGGAAAACTATCGTACAGGAGCAGGTGGATGTGGATTGTGTGCGCTGTACGACCTACAAAAAGCGGGAATTACATATTTGAAGATTGTGGGCAGAGGAAATTATACAGAATTCATGCAGCAGGATATCATCCGGTTGAAAAAAGCGCTTATGATTTTGGAAACAGCGGAAACGAAAAGAGAATTCCGGGATCGTATGAAACAGGAATTGTTCCCAGATGGGTGCAGTCAAAACTGCTACTATTGACAACAGTTTTGACTGGTATTCCAGAATCGTTTGATCTCATCAGGAGTTAAAGTCTCGATGAATCGCTTTTTAATGGTGATCAGTTCTTCCAGATCGTAGAGAATTCGATAGAGAACTGCACGGTTTTCAAACTCGGTTCTTGTCACTGGAAGCGGTTCTTTTTGCATGGAAGTCTGCATTTCGGTCAGTTTCTGCATCAGTTCCTGTGTATTATTGGATTCATGAAATTTTATACTGACATCTTCGATAAAATGAGAGATGGCATGCGCCTGAATCGGAACATCATGTAAAAGTCGGATATTCTGACAGAGTTTTTCAACTACCAGCTTCTGGTTTTTTCGCATTTCTACATATTTCACAAAATACTGTTCATCTGACAGTAATGTATTTCCCTGATTTTCGTGCGCCTCTTTTTCCAGTTTCTTTAAAATCAAATCCAGATCGGACAGATCAAAAAAGGTGCAGGCAAGTTGTTTGTCCATCACAATATCACGGGCGATCCGGTGGAATGTATTCCGGAATATCTGTTCCAGCTCGGATTGTGCCCGTCGGATTTTTGCTGAATTTCCGGGCATGTAGAGATTCATCAGAATCCCACAGGAAGTTCCGGTCAGAAGCAAAAGCAGTTCGTTGACCAGGAGTGCGGGATGCACAGACTGGGCAGCATACAGGTGCAGTACCAAAACGGTGTTGGAAACCAGTGTATTTTGCAGAGAAAATAATTCACAGATACCGGCAAACAAAATCAGATAGACAAAAATGGATGGAATCTGGTATCCCATCAGATAAAATACCACTATAGCCACAGTCATGGACGGAAAGAAAGAAAAAATACGTCTGGCGACAAGAGAAAAGGTTTCCCTTCTTGTATTCTGCAGGCTTAAGATGGCAATAATACCGGCAGAAGTTGGTGTCTGCAGTTGGAATAGTACTGCAAGAAGACATCCGATGGACGCGGCTGCAGCAATTTTAAAAATACGCAGAAAATCAATTTGTTTTATATTCATATCGGTTCTCCCCAAGATCATAGTAAGGATATTCATTCTAGCATATACAGTTGCAAGAGTAAATAACCAGAACAAATGTTAACTTATAATAATAAAAGGTTGACAATAGAGCATCTCTTTCGTATACTGGAACAAGAGTGTAAAGAAGGAGAACAAAACACATGGAGACAAAAGCAAAATTTCTCACAACGAAACAAATGACGTTGATCGCATTGATGACAGCGCTGACCTGCATTCTGGGGCCGTTAAGTATTCCACTGCCGTTCAGTCCGGTGCCGATTTCATTTACAAACCTGGTGTTGTATTTCTCGGTTTTTGTACTGGGAACAAAATTCAGCACCATCAGTTATATCGTATACCTCTTGATCGGTCTGGTCGGACTTCCGGTATTTTCCGGTTTTTCCGGCGGCTTTGCAAAGCTTGCAGGACCCACTGGAGGATATCTGATCGGTTTCCTGTTCATGATTCCGCTGACCGGTATTCTGTTTGAAAAGACCGGGAAAAGCTTCTGGAAGCAGTTCGGTGCCATGGTTCTGGGAACGCTGGTATGTTACCTGTTTGGTACCGTATGGCTTTGCCTGCAGCTGAACTTAGACTTCATCGGCGGTCTTGGTGTGGGGGTTATCCCTTACCTGCCCGGTGATACTGCAAAGATTATTTTAGCAGCGCTGATCGGACCTGTGATCGTAAAAGCGTTAAAGCGGGCAGAGTAAGAAGAATCCCGAGAGGAAACGATTCCCTGCAGCAGGTCGCAAAAGCGAGAATCCCGGAGGCGAACGTCAAAAGCGTTCGCCTCTTTTTCTTGCATATTTTTCATCGAACTGCTATGTTTATAGATGACGCAGCTGCCGCATACAAAAGCAAAAACGGAATGGTACGGTTTACACGTGCCATTTCATTCATGACAATAGAATGCTCGCAGAATGTTCGCGGAGCGTGCATTCTATTGTATGGAAAAGAAATTGAGGAGAAACTGGCATGAAAAAAGACGATATGATTATGAAAATGGGGATTGTCCATATCCTGGATTCTGTGGTTGGAATGCCGGTGCTTTCGGACTGTCCGATCGATATGGGTTCGAATCTGTGCGATTTTTTAAAGGCTCATATTGAAAAATTTACAGAGAGCGACGATATGAAGGTCTGCCAGTTTTCTGACGAATCTGAGGTGATGGGGCTGATCCAGAACTGTAACGCCGAAAATTTTGTCCAGACCAGCAGGGCGTTGTGTGAAAAGCTCTATGGGATCATGAATTCGAATATCGATATTCCGGCGGCGGACGTTGCGGTTGTCGTTTTTTCTGCGGAGGGCGTCGGTTATTTCGGATTTTTGAAATTAAATTATAAAACTTCCTATACCCATGCAACAAAGGCTACCGAAACCGGAGAAAATTTAAACGATATCATTTTACAGAAAGCGATCCTGCCGTCTGCGGGACAGAAGCTTTCTGAGGCATTTTTAGTGAATCTGTCGAATGGAGAAATTCTGCTGACAGAGAAAAAATTCGAAGTAAATGGGGAAAAGAAGCTGTACTTTTCCGAACTGTTTCTGGAATGTCATGCACCGATGTCTCAGAAGACAAAGCTGGATATCGTGACAAAAGCAGTGGAACAGGTCAACAAAAAATACTATGGAGATGAGGACACCCGGCGAAAGATGGAAGTCAAACAGGCGATCTATGATGAGCTGGAGGAAAAGGGGAGCCTGGAGGTCGAAGCGGTCAAGGAGAAAGTTTTTAAGGACAGTCCGCAGATGCAGGCAGACCTGGAGGAAAAGCTGGAAAAATATAACATGGAAAAAGAAGTTGTCAGGCCTAAGAGCGAGGCGACGATCAAAAAATTCCAGAAGCAGCACCTGACGACGGACACCGGCATCGAAATCACGATTCCGATGGAAGAATATAAGGACCCCGAGAAGGTAGAATTTATCACAAATCCCGACGGGACGATTTCCGTGCTGATCAAAAATATCGGGCATTTGAGCACCAGATAAAAAATGTCCTGATAAGTGCCTTCCGGCGTGAAAGTTTTTGCGCTTTTGTTCCTAAAAAAGACCACAACAAAGCGTGCAGTGGGCTTGAAAAGCGTTTCAAAAGTAGTATGATAAAGAAAAAAGGGAAAATGGAGGAATCATTGTTATGGCAAGAAAAGTAGTGCTGGCAGGCGCATGCAGAACAGCAATCGGCGTAATGGGAGGAACTCTTTCCAAAACTCCTGCGCCGGATCTGGGCACTGTTGTAATCAAAGAAGCCCTGAAAAGAACCGGAATCAAACCGGAGCAGGTAGATGAAGTATATATGGGCTGTGTCATTCAGGCAGGTCTTGGTCAGAACCCTGCAAGACAGGCAGCAGTCAACGCAGGGATTCCGGTAGAGGTTCCTGCAACTACGATCAACGTACTGTGCGGCTCCGGCATGCACTGTGTAAACCTGGCTGCCAAGCTGATTGCCTCCGGTGATGCGGATATCATCGTAGCTGGCGGTATGGAAAATATGTCCATGGCTCCTTATCTTCTGTACAATGCAAGATTCGGTTACAGAATGGGCGCTGGAAAGATGGATGATGCGCTGATCCGCGATGCCCTGACGGATGCATTCAGCGGCTATCATATGGGTATTACTGCTGAAAATATTGCAGAAGACTGGGGACTGACCAGAGAGCAGCTGGATGAGTTTGCAGCATGGAGCCAGCAGAAGGCACAGAAAGCGATTGCAGAGGGCAAGTTCAAGGACGAGATCGTTCCGATGGAAGTAAAACAGAAAAAACAGACCGTTGTATTTGATACTGATGAGGGACCCAGACCGAATGTAACGGCAGAGAGCATCAGCAAACTGCGTCCTGCATTCAAAGAGGGTGGTGTCGTAACCGCCGGCAATTCTTCCGGTATCAACGATGCAGCGGCAGCGCTGATCGTTATGAGCGAAGAAAAGGCAAAGGAGCTGGGCGTAAAGCCGATGGCTACCTGGGTAGCAGGCGAGCTGGCAGGCGTAGAACCCCGCATCATGGGTATTGGACCGGTTGCAGCAACCCGCAAGGTAATGAAGAAAGCCGGCTACGAAATCGGCGACTTCGACCTGATTGAGGCAAACGAAGCATTCGCAGCACAGTCTGTAGCAGTTGCGCATGACCTTGGCTTCAACAACGATATCTTAAACGTCAACGGCGGAGCAATCGCCCTTGGTCATCCGGTAGGAGCATCCGGCTGCCGTATTCTGGTAACCTTACTTCATGAGATGGAAAAGAGAGATGCAAAGAAAGGTCTTGCTACTCTTTGTGTTGGCGGCGGCATGGGCTGTGCAGCGATCGTAGAGCGCGAGTAAGACAAAAAACTTCGATAACCTTCCAGATGTTTTGGATAGAATTTCATAACAAAATTTCAAAAACGGTTCTGCTGAGCTCTATAGAGTTGGCAGGACCGTTTTTGCCGTGGGTTAGAAAAACTTCCGGACTGGATTTTGCTGTAGCAGAGGAAAACCATGCGCCTGAAAATCCCTGCATGTTCTTCTGGCACGGAATCTGAAAGTGTGCTAAAATATCTTTATACTGCGATTTTTATCGGAATGGAGAAGTTAATTTATGGCAAATACTGAAAAGGTCCGTTTAAATAAATATCTTTCCCAGGCTGGCATCTGTTCGAGAAGAGAAGCGGATGTCCTGATTGAAGGGGGAAAAGTGTCTGTGAATGGCAAGATCGCAGATCCGGGTATGCGGGTCAACGATCTGGACAAAATTACAGTTGAGGACAAACCGGTCGGACACCGGGAGAAAAAGGTGGTGCTGGCTTATTACAAGCCGGTTGGAGTGACCTGCACAGAAAAGGACAAGCATGCCCAGATCACGATCCGTGATGTCGTCGAATATCCGGTGCGTGTAACCTATGCAGGACGCCTGGACAGAGATTCGGAAGGCCTTTTACTGCTGACAAACGACGGTGACTTAATCAACGGTCTGATGCGTGCGGCAAACTTTCATGAAAAGGAATACCTCGTCCGCGTCAATAAGCCCATCAGTCGGGATTTTCTCAAAAAAATGTCGGACGGTATGCTGTTAAAGGATTTAAATGAGCGTACCCGTCCCTGCTTTGTAAAAGAAGAGGGAAAATTTGTCTTCCGCATTATCCTGACACAGGGCTTAAACCGCCAGATCCGCCGGATGTGCAAGACCCTCGGCTATGGCGTTCTAAGCATCAAACGTGTGCGTGTGGCAAATATTCTGCTGGGGAAATTAAACCCGGGCGATATTCGTGCAGTCACCGGCGCAGAGTTAAAAGAGCTGTACTATGAAGTTGGAAAAAATGCCAGCCGTCCGGCGCGTCCTGCATGGGAAAAGGAACGACAGCCTGCTGCGAAAAAAGAAGCCCAGACCGGCGCTGCAGAGCCAAGAGTGAACGGACGCATAGCGAATGCAGGAATGCAGCGAAGCGGGCAGAATCCGGCTCACCGGAATGCAGGCGGCTACGCAAAAACGGCTGACCGCAGGCAAGGTACAGACGGTGCTCGCAAAGCAGAGCAGCGCGGTACCTACCGGAGTGCCGCCGACTGCCGCACAAATGGTACCTACCGGAGTAACGCCGACAGCCGAACGAATAGAAGTTACCGGAATGGTTCCGGATCCGGACAGACAGGAGCACAGAAAAAACGATATGAATGATACAGACAGAATGAAAGAACTGGTCTCGAAGTTGAATGAGGCTGCAAAAGCCTACTATGCCGAAGACCGGGAAATCATGAGTAATTTAGAATATGACAGGCTCTACGACGAGCTGGTTGCCCTGGAGGAAAAGACCGGAGTTGTGCTGGCAGCGAGTCCGACCCAATCGGTTGGTTATGAAGCAGTAGACGAACTTCCCAAAGAGCGTCACGAAAGCCCGATGCTTTCTCTTGGAAAAACGAAAAGCCGGGAAGAGCTGGCAGACTGGCTGGGAGATCAGAAAGGTTTGCTTTCCTGGAAGATGGACGGTTTGACCATCGTGTTGACGTACCGGGACGGAAAACTGTTTAAGGCGGTCACGCGCGGAAATGGCGAAGTTGGCGAGGTCATCACACCGAACGCCAAAACCTTTGTCAACGTGCCGCTGCAGATTCCTTATCAGGGAGAGCTGATCCTGCGGGGAGAAGCGGTCATCACCTATGCGGATTTTGAAAAGATCAACGGCGAAATCGAAGACGTGGACGCCCGGTACAAAAATCCGAGAAACCTCTGCTCCGGTTCCGTGCGCCAGCTAAACAGCCAGATCACTGCGCAGCGAAAGGTGCATTTTTTCGCATTTGCACTGGTGCGTGCAGAGGGTGTGGATTTTAAAAACTCAAGGGAAGAACAGTTTATATTCTTACAGAAGCAGGGCTTTGAAACGGTAGAATATAAAGCGGTAACTGCGGACACAATGCAGGAGGCAGTTGCCTGGTTTGAAGAAAAAATCACAGATTATCCGGTTCCGTCCGACGGGCTGGTACTGCTTTTGGACGATATCGCTTACGGAGAGTCGCTTGGAAGAACGGCAAAGTTCCCGCGCAATGCCATTGCATTTAAATGGGCGGACGAGCAGGCAGAGACGACGCTGCGCGAGGTGGAGTGGAGCGCGAGTCGTACCGGACTGATTAACCCGGTTGCGATTTTTGACCCTGTGGAGCTGGAGGGGACAACCGTAAGTCGTGCCAGCGTTCACAATGTCAGCATTGTAAAAGAGTTAAAGCTCGGCATCGGCGACCGGATTACAGTCTATAAGGCAAACATGATCATCCCACAGATCGCGGAAAATCTGACAAAGAGCGGTACGCTGGAAATTCCCTGCACCTGTCCGGTCTGTCAGGGAGAGACTCGAATCGTAAAAGAAAACGATACGGAGACGTTAGTCTGCCCGAACCCGGACTGCGATGCCAAAAAGATCAAATCTTTTACGCTGTTTGTCAGCCGGGACGCGATGAATATCGACGGACTTTCCGAAGCAACGCTGGAAAAATTTCTGGCGGAAGGCTTTTTGCATACCTATGCGGATCTGTTCCATCTGGACAGACACCGGGATGCGATTATACAGATGGATGGATTCGGCGAAAAATCGTATCAGAATCTCGAAGCAAGCGTTGAAAAAGCGAGACATACAAATCTTGCACGCCTGATTTACAGCCTTGGAATCCCGAATATCGGAATTGCCAATGCACGGATGATTTGTCGGGAATATAAAAATGATCTGGACAAAATGCTCGCTGCACCTGCAGAAGAGCTGGCGGCGATGGATGGCGTAGGACCAGTCATCGCAGGTGCGTTTGTGGATTTTTTTGCCCAGGAAAAAAATAAAACTGCGCTGGAGCTTTTATTAAAGGAAGTAGAGCTGGAGCCGGAAACTTTTTCAGAAGAAGCCCTGCCGCTTTCCGGGCAGTCCTTTGTTATTACGGGCAGCCTGAACCATTTTGAAAATCGCAGTGCCTTAAAGGAAAAGATCGAAGCCCTCGGCGGAAAGGTAACCGGAAGCGTGACGGGCAAAACCGTCTGTCTGATCAACAATGACAGTACCTCCAATTCCGCCAAAAATAAAAAAGCGCGGGAGCTGGGCATAGCTGTACTGACAGAAGAAGAGTTTATGGAGCAGTATCTGGAAAAATAAACCGTCCGGACGAATTTATTCAAAAGAAACGCCGCACAGCGGCAGGAAAGTGAGAGAGAAAATGCCGATTAAAATACAGAGTGATCTGCCTGCCAGAGAGATTCTGGATAATGAAAATATTTTCGTGATGGACGAATATCGTGCGATGCACCAGAATATCCGCCCATTGCAGATCTGTATTCTGAATCTGATGCCGGTCAAACAGGATACGGAGCTGCAGCTTCTTCGGTCGCTGTCCAATACGCCGCTGCAGGTGGACGTGACCTTTATGAAGATGAACAGCCACCTGTCTCTGAATACCTCTGCAACACATCTGAATAAATTTTACGATACGTTTGATGATTTGAAATCCAACAAATACGATGGCCTGATTATCACGGGTGCACCGGTGGAACAGATCCCTTTCGAAGAAGTGGATTACTGGAAAGAACTCTGCGAAATTATGGAGTGGTCAAAGACCCACGTCCATTCCACGTTCCACATCTGCTGGGGCGCCCAGGCGGGGCTGTATTACCACTTTGGACTCGACAAACGCCTGTTGCCGGAAAAGCTTTTCGGGGTATTTGAACACCGTGTGTTAAACCGCAAAGAGCCGCTGGTGCGCGGATTTGACGACGTTTTCTGTATCCCCCACAGCAGACATACCGAAACGCCTGCAGCGCTGATCCATGCCTGCAAGGAGCTGACCGTTATGGCGGAATCGGACAAAGCGGGAGTTCTTTTATGTATGACTGAGGGCGGACGGCAGATTTTCGTTATGGGACATCCGGAATATGATCGTTACACGCTGGATGGAGAGTATAAGCGCGACCGCGACAAGGGACTGCCGATCCATGTGCCGGAAAACTATTACCCGGAGGATAACCCGGAGAAGAAACCGTTACTTTCCTGGCGTGCGCACTGCAACGGATTGTATACAAACTGGCTAAATTATTACGTATATCAGACCACTCCGTATGATATTCGGGAGATTTGAGAAAATAAGGCAAAACGTGAGGATTTAACGCATTTTGTGAGATATGTATTCTGTTTATTACCAGGAAGAGGAGCTCAACATGAATATAGATAACGCAAAGTATTTGGATAAAATAGAAAAAATACAAAAACGTTACCCGTATCATCAAATGCCTGAACATTTAAAACAGGCGTTTGAACAGGATATGCGGATTCGCCTTTCGTGGAATACGAATTCTCTGGAAGGCAATACCCTGTCGCTGGAAGAGACTGTTGAAATCATTTCCTATGATGAAGTGCGCAGCGGGCATACTTATTCTGAATATACAGAAGCAAAAAATTCATACAAAGCTTATCAAAAGATGAATTTTTCGCAGGTACAGGAGATTGATCCGAATCTGATCCGGCAAATCAATGGAATTATTATGGATTCTGATGGAAATTTCCGCACCAATCAGGTCTATATCGGAAGTCTGGCGGAGGTTGCGTTTCTCCCGCCGGAACCGGAAAAGATAGAAGAAAGAATGGAAAATTATCTTTCTTCCATGCAAATGCCGGAACCAACAGAAGAATTACAGAAAATCATTCAACAGATTGCGAAACTGCATATGGAATTCGAAATGATTCATCCATTCCGGGATGGAAACGGAAGAACCGGTCGTTTTATGATGAATCAGATGCTTTTAAATCAGGGTATTTTACCGGCAATCATTTTGAATCATTCAAAATATCGGCAGGCATTTCGAATCTATGAACGCAATGGAGATACCGGATTGATGGAATACTGTCTAGTATCCGGAATCGCCAGAAGCTATGAAATACTGGAAGATAATTGCGTAAAACTGGGGATTTTGCCAGGCCACAGATGAAAAATCAGATCGACTTCCCTTTGCGAAAAAGGGATTAGTTGTTTACTTTTTGAAAAAAATAGCTTATAATCAACTATGAATGAAAAAATGTTGTAGAAATACAAGAAGGAGAAGGATTATGGAAATTTCAGCTTTACAGAAAGCCAGATATGAGTATGCTCCGAAGCTTCCCGGCATGCTGAGACACGGCATTGCAGATATCTGCGTTAAGGAAGGCGAAGAGACTCAGAGCGTTGCAGATCAGGAGAAGATCAAAGCGCTGTTCCCCAATACCTACGGTAAAAAGGAGATCACTTTCCAGAAAGGTGCGAACACTTCCGTTGCGAAGAAGCAGGTTGTAGGCGTTATCCTTTCCGGCGGACAGGCTCCTGGCGGACACAACGTTATCTGCGGTTTATACGATGCATTAAAGGCAACCAACCCGGAGAACGTACTGTACGGCTTCAAGAACGGTCCGAGCGGTCTGATCGAAGACGATTATCTTGTTTTTGATGATGAGTATATCAATGCATACAGAAACACCGGCGGTTTCGATATCATCGGTTCCGGCAGAACCAAACTGGAGACTCAGGAACAGTTCGCAATCGCTGCTGAAGTCTGCAAGAAGCATGGCATCACCGCAATCGTTATCATCGGTGGCGATGATTCCAATACCAACGCAGCTGTACTGGCTGAGTACTTCGCTGCAAACAACACCGGCGTACAGGTAATCGGCTGCCCGAAGACCATCGACGGCGACTTAAAGAACGAAGATATCGAGTGCTCTTTCGGTTTCGATACCGCTGCAAAGACCTACAGCGAAGTAATCGGTAACATCGAAAGAGATGCAAACTCCGCTAAGAAATATTGGCACTTCATTAAGGTTATGGGCCGCAGCGCTTCCCATGTTGCTCTGGAGTGCGCACTGGAAACCCAGCCGAACATCTGCCTGATTTCCGAAGAAGTTGCAGCAAAGAAGATGTCCCTGTCCCAGATCGCTGACTACATCGCTGATTCTGTAGCAAAGAGAGCAGCAAAGGGCATGAACTTCGGTGTTGCAATCATCCCTGAAGGCGTTGTAGAATTCGTTCCCGAGTTCTCCGCACTGATCGCTGAGATCAACGAGCTGTTAGCAGGCAGCAAGGCAGATGCGTTCAATGCACTTCCTACCTGGAAAGAAAAATATGCGTTCATCGAAAACGGTCTGTCTAAAGAATCCATGGCTGTATTCGCTATCCTGCCGGAAGGCATTCAGCAGCAGCTGTTCCTGGAGAGAGATCCTCACGGCAACGTACAGGTTTCCCTGATCGAGTCCGAGAAGCTGTTCTCCGCTCTGGTAGCTGACAAGCTGGCTGAGAGAAAGGCTGCAGGCACATACAACGGTAAGTTCAATGCACTGCATCATTTCTTCGGTTACGAAGGAAGATGTGCATTCCCTTCCAACTTCGATTCCGATTACTGCTACTCCTTAGGTTACAATGCATTCATGCTGATCCAGTATGGTTACAATGGTTACCTTTCCAAGGTTTCCAACCTGTCCAAACCGGCAGCTGA
>OHAC01001910.1_pt1 | contig 17926 bp, 14 predicted proteins | sample 1577051 | NCBI WGS metagenome assembly OHAC01 (sample SAMEA3541499, study PRJEB24748) | human gut metagenome | biome: human gut; feature: human-associated habitat; material: faeces | place: China | collected 2012 | reverse complement strand
CATCCTCGCGGAGCGTTTTTATCGTATGGAAACGAAGTTTCCTATACGATAAAAATAACGGGTGGGGCTTATAAGCCCCACCCGTTTACGCGTTCCATTCGCATTCGCCGGACGTGCGGAACATCAGCAGCGCCTCACGGCAGGAAAATTCACCCAGCTCATAGTATCCGTGGGAAAGTCGGTTGATGCGTTCCAGAGAAACTGCGCGGTTGGCACATTTTGGCTGGTCATAAATAAACCGGATGCCCTTGGCGTAATATTCAGCGTCGAATTCGGGAGTCCCTTCTTCCTCATAATAAGGGTCGAAGAAAAACACCTCGTCCCTGGAAATGCCGGTTAAAAGCACATAGTGCGGAACTTCGAGAAAAAGACGCAGCACGACAGCTGCACCATGTAAAAGCGCCTGACTGATTTCGCTGTCCGGGGACAGTGTAACATCGTTACCGAAAAGAAACTGTGTCTGGATCGGAAAAGAGCGGACGGCTGCCAGCTGATTTAACCAACTGCCGACAAAACGCATTGCGGCGGCGGAAGTGCCGTGACGGCATGGTTGTCCCTGTTCGTTATAAGTGTCCATTGTATAGAGCATAATACATTTGAGGATGTCAGGACTGATTTCTTCCCGATCAAACAGGTAGCGGATTCCGTTGGTAATAGAAACAGAACCGCAGTCATATTCTGAGGACTGATAATTTAAGTAATTTTTCATTGAAAAATCCTCCGGTAAAGCATATTATATAAGGTCAGTGGATTGTTCCGTACTGCGCACTCCCACAATCCTACCCACCTATGAGCAAGCTCCTGTGGGCATAGACCTTTTGATCCTGGCATCATGATAGGATAGAAAGAATCGTGCGCTCTGCTGTCGAATATAACGCGAACCCCGTATTTTGTCAAGAATATGGGAATAGAGTCTTGACAGATCGAAAAAAATAGAATACAATTCTCACTAACATACCGGATAGATAGGTATTGAACGGCGGATGATTCGCCTAAAAGGAGGAGCAGTTATGAAAAAACGAAACAGGATCTTAAGCCTGCTTCTGGCAGGAGTGATGGCGCTGGGACTGACCGCGTGCGGCGCATCGAATGCAGGTGCTGCAGCAGATGAAACCGGAAGCGCAGCGGTGAGCACAGAGAGTGCATCCTCAGACACAGCAGCTTCGGGAGAGAAGATTATCAACGTCGGTGTGACCAATACCATCGGCAGTCTCAATCCCCTTTTGTTAAACGGCGGCGAGATTAACAAATATGCGACCGGACTGATGTTTTTGCCGTTGATGGAGCTGGATGCTGACTTGAACTTCGAGGGCATGCTGGCAGATTCCATCACAACAGAAGATAACAAAAACTTTATCGTTCACATCGATGATGCTGCAACCTGGTCGGACGGAACGCCTGTTACGGCAGATGATGTGGTTTATACCGCACTTCGCCTGGCAAGCCCGGTCATCGGCAATACTGCAATGATGTATTATGTATTTGAAGGTGTTGGCGACGACGGCTTTGTAGAGGAAGGTGCAGAGAGTATCGACGGCATTCAGAAGGTAGACGATAAAACGGTACAGTTTACGACCAAAGAAGAAATGCCGATTACTACCTTTGAAAACAGCTATGCGAGATATCTGCTGACCCTGCCCAAGCATGTGATCGAGCAGTATTCCGAGGAAGAGCTTTCCACAGCGGATTGGTTCAACCATCCCGATGTTGTCAGCGGACCGTTCATCGTAACGGATTTCGATGTGGATCATTATATTTCCTATGAAGCGAACAAGGATTATTGGAAGGGCGCGCCTAAGATCGACAAGCTCAACATCAAAATCGTAGACGGCAGTCAGCTGTATGCAGGTCTGCAATCCGGCGAAATCGATATCACCCAGCAGACGATGAGTGATATCCCGCAGGAGGACTATGAGAGCGTAGAAGCCCTGGACAACGTAGAAGTTGTATACGGCTCCCCGGTTACCAACCAGTCCGTATTTATCCAGACAAAGAACGTTCCGGACGTAAAAGTTCGTCAGGCGATGCTGTATGCGATTGACCGTCAGCAGATTCTGGAGGAACTGTTAAACGGACATGGCGAAATTGTAGATGGATTCCTGTCCAGTGCAAGCCCGTTCTATGATGATTCCCTTACACCGATTTCCTATGACCCGGAAAAGGCAAAAGCACTTCTGGAAGAAGCAGGATGGGACGGCTCCCAGACAATCCGTTTCTATGTAAATTCCGGCGATTCGACCTTTGTAAACGCAGCCTCCATCATCGCTGCAGAGTGGGCTGCAGTCGGCATCAAGGCGGAAATCCAGACCGTTGACTTCGCAACGCTGATGAGCGTTGCAGGCACAGAGGACTATGATGTACTGGCAGTACAGTACACCTATGCGCCGGTGGATCCCTATCCGGATGTAGCATGGCTGCTTGGCGGTGAAGGAAGCTGGACCGGCTACAGCGACGATACGTTAAACGACGCGTTGACCAAATCCCAGCTGACAAGTGATCCGGAGGAAACGAAAGAACTGTTCTCCGTTGTGGATAAAAAGGTACAGGAAGATGTTCCGATGTTCTCCGCATATGTGATCAGCGCACAGGGGGCAGTCAGCAAGCGGATTACAGGCGCAGCTCCCAGCGTATACGGCTTCTTCAACGATGTCCAGAACTGGGACGTAGTGGAATAAAGAAGAATCCTGTTTCACAGAATTCCATTCTGCCGCAGTGGGATCTTTGCGGAGCATTTTTATCAGAGAAAAAAGAAGTTTTCTTCCGATAAAAAGTTTGTATTTCATATATTTTATGCTATGATAATAACTGCCGCACATCTCTTTTTCGGGAGGTGTGCGGCAGAATCTTGATATAGGAGTAAAGTGAGGAAAAGCAAATGCCGCATTTACTGGAAGTAGAGGGACTGACAACCGTTTTTGACAGCGACTACGGACGCACTGTCAGCGTGGACCATGTAAATTTTCATGTAGATAAGGGAGAAGTTGTCTGTATCGTCGGCGAATCCGGCTGTGGCAAGAGCGTGACCTCACTTTCTATTATGGGGCTGCTTGGAAGAGGCGGAACCGTGACGGAGGGAAGCGTCGTATTCGAGGACAAGAACCTTCTGACGATGACGGAAAAAGAGCTGGATAAAATCCGGGGCGACCGTCTGACGATGATTTTCCAGGACCCGCTGACCTCTCTCGATCCGGTCTTTACAGTCGGCAACCAGCTGATGGAGAGCATCCGAAAGCATATGAGACTGTCAAAAGAAGAGGCGCGAAAGCGGGCAGAGCAGATTTTAGGAAAAGTTGGTATGCCCGATCCTCACGGTGTCATGAAAAAATATCCTCATACGCTTTCCGGCGGCATGCGCCAGCGTGTGATGATCGCGATGGCTCTGTGCTGCAATCCGGGCCTGCTGATCGCAGATGAACCGACGACGGCACTGGATGTGACGATTCAGGCACAGATTATGGCGCTGTTGCGCAATCTGCAAAAAGAGAGTGGGATGTCGATGATCCTGATCACCCATGACATCGGGCTGGTAGCGAGCATGGCGGACCGCGTGATCGTTATGTACGCCGGACAGATGATCGAGGAAGCACCGGTAAAGGAGCTGTTTGCTGCGCCGGCACATCCGTATACAAAGGCACTTTTGCAGACGGTTCCCGGAATTTATGACGAAAAGGACAGGGAGCTTGTCGCGATTCCCGGCATGGTTCCGGAAAACTATGATTCGATCCCCGGCTGTCGGTTTGCAGACCGCTGCGCCTTTCGGACAAAAGACTGCGATCAGCCTCAGAGCTACAGACAGATCGGGGAAGGACATTTTGTCAGATGTATGCTCGCCAAAGAAGGAGAAACGTGAAGATGAGCATAAATATGGAAGAAAAAAACACGGAGAAGGAGCCGCTGATCCGGGTAGAAAACCTGAAAAAATATTATCCCATCCGGGGCGGCGTTATTACCCATACGACAGGCTATGTGCATTCAGTGGACGGCGTTTCCTTTTCGATTGCAGAGGGAGAAACCCTCGGTCTGGTGGGCGAATCCGGATGCGGCAAATCGACGGTGGGCAGACAGCTGGTCGGCCTGGAAACGCCGACGGGCGGCAGGCTGTTTTATCAGGGAAAGGATATGGAGAAGCTTTCCGGAAAAGAGAAAAAGAGCGTGCGCACGCAGCTGCAGATGGTGTTCCAGGACCCATATTCTTCCCTGAATCCGAGAAAGCATATTTATGAAATTTTATCCCAGCCGATGCTCTATCATGGGATTTCCAATAAAGAAACTGTCCACAGGGATGTTGATCGACTGCTGGATATGGTAGGACTTCCCAAACACGTCCTCGGGCGCTACCCGCATGAGTTCTCCGGCGGACAGCGGCAGAGAATCGGGATTGCGCGGGCGCTGTCTTTAAATCCCAGGTTTTTGGTCTGCGATGAGCCGGTCAGCGCGCTGGACGTTTCGATTCAGGCACAGATTCTGAATTTGCTGCGCAGCCTGCAAAAGGACCTCGGGCTGACGTGCATGTTCGTTGGACATGGACTCGGCGCGGTCAATTATGTCAGCGACCGGATCGCAGTCATGTACCTTGGTAAAATTGTGGAGATCGGGCCGGCGCAGGAGGTGTTCCATCATCCGGTGCATCTTTACACCCGCGCCCTGATCGATGCAGTGCCGATTGCAGATCCCAAAAAGCGGGAACAAAAACCGCTTCTGACCGGAGAAATCGGCTCCAGCACGAACCCGCCCTCCGGCTGCCGCTTCCATCCGAGATGTCCGTATGCGACGGAAAGCTGCAGACAGGAAGTGCCGGAGCTTTGCAGTGTTTTCCCAGGCAGCAGTCATCTGGCGGCGTGCCCATATGCAATTGCGCAGCTGACTGGCGGCGCACCCGCATACGATGCGAAGATGCAGCAGGTTGTCGTAGAGCAGAAATGGAGATAAAAGTGACATGGGAAAATATATGATCAAGCGCATCCTGATCGCCATCCCGGTTCTGATCGGGATCACGATCATCGACTATGCGATTATGTGTCTTGCGGGCAGCCCACTGCAGATGCTGCAGGGACCCCGAATTTCCCAGGCTGCGGTTGCGGCAAAGGAAATCGCCCTCGGTCTGGATAAACCGTTTTATGTGCAGTATTTTGTCTGGTTAAAACAGCTTTTACATGGAAATATGGGCTATTCGATCAAGTCCTATCAGGCAGTCAGCGAGATGATCGCAAGCCATTTGGGACCGACGCTTTTGCTGATGGGCGTATCGCTTCTGGTCAGCTTGCTGATGGCGGTGCCCGCCGGAATTTATAGTGCGATCAAGCAGTATTCCGCAGGAGATTATACGGTTGTTACACTTTCCTTCCTGGGAAGCAGCGTGCCCGGATTTTTCCTTTCTTTACTGTTGATCTATCTGTTTACGGTAAAGCTTGGCTGGCTTCCGTCCAGCGGAATGGCGACGCTCGGAACTGCAGGCGGCGCGGGTGATGTGGCAAAGCATATGGTGATGCCGGTGTTAGTCCTGGCTACCTCCATGGCGGGTACAAATATCCGTTATATTCGAAGCGCGATGCTGGAAATTTTGCAGCAGGATTACCTGCGCACGGCAAAGGCAAAGGGAATCGGAAGATTTCTTGTCATCAATAAGCATGCGCTGCGCAACGCACTGATCCCGATTATTACGGTAATCGGAATGGAGATTCCGGTGCTGTTCGGCGGTCAGGTTATCATTGAACAGGTCTTTTCCTGGCCGGGACTCGGACTGATGACGATGAGCGCAATCACGAACCGGGATTATCCGGTTATTATGGGTGTCTGCCTGCTGTCTGCAATCGTTGTGCTGGCGGCAAACCTGATTACGGATATTTTATATGCGCTGGCAGACCCGACAATCCAGCTGAAATAGGAGCGGCGAAGATGGAGAAAAAAGATCGTATCAAAAAAGATATTTCAAGAGAAAGCTATTTGCAGACCGTCATCCGTCGTTTTAAACAGCATCATCTGGCAACGGTCAGCCTTGTGATTTTAGCGGTTTTGGTGGTGGCAGCGCTTTTGGCACCGATCATCGCACCGTACAATCCGGATGAAATCGTCGGAGGCTTTTCCAAAGCGCCCACAGCAGAGCATTGGCTGGGAACGGATCAGATCGGTCGTGACGTCTTGAGCCGGCTTTTGTATGCGACGCGGATTTCCCTGTTGGTCGGTGTGCTGGCGACGTCGATCTCTACTGTGATCGGTGTGATTCTAGGACTGATCGCCGGGTATTTTGGCGGCGCTGCAGATATGATTATCATGCGTTTTACGGATATGGTCATGTCGTTTCCCTATATTTTGCTGGTGCTGGTTGCGGCGTCGATTTTTAAGCCGGGGCTCTGGAGCATCATTCTGATTCTGGGCTTTGTAGACTGGCCGGGAATTGCCCGTCTGGTTCGCGGCAATGTGCTGAGCCTGCGGGAGAGTAATTTTATTAAAAGTGATCTCGTGGCAGGAATGCCGCTTCCGTATATTCTGTTTTCCGAGATTCTGCCGAATACCGCTGCGCCGATTCTGGTGTATGCAACGTCGGTTCTGGCGTTGTCGATGTTGGATGAGGCGGCGCTTTCGTTCCTCGGAATGGGTGTGCAGCCGCCGACCGCGAGCCTTGGAAACATGCTAAACGGCGCGCAGTCGCTGACTGTACTGACGAAACAGCCGTGGCTCTGGATTCCGTCCGGGCTGATGATCGTGGTGCTGGTCATTGCGATTAACTTTATCGGCGACGCGCTGCGGGATGCACTGGATCCCAATAGCGGAAAATAAGACTGGAACACGCAAAAGCAGAAAGGACTGCAGCAGGAACACTGCAGGAGGACATCGGAGGGATTTGCGATGATACAGGAAATGGATTTAATGGAAATTTTTTACTGGTTTCACAGACATCCGGAGCTGTCTTATGAGGAATACGATACAACTGCGCAGATTAAAAAGTTGTTGAAAGCAGCGGATGTAAAGATTCTGCCGATTCCGATGGAAACCGGTCTGATTGCGGAGGTAAAAGGAGAAAAGGATGGTCCGCTGCAGGCGCTTCGCTGCGACATTGACGCGCTGCCGATTACTGAGCTGACGGATTTACCTTATGCGTCGGAATGTCCGGGAAAGATGCACGCCTGCGGACACGATTTTCACATCACGGCGGGAATCGGAACTGCGATCTGGCTGCAGGAACATAAGGACGAGCTCTGTGGGACAGTGCGGTTTTTCTTCCAGCCAGGAGAAGAGTCCTCCCTGGGCGCATGGAAAGTGTTGGAAACGACGGCACTCGATTCGGTTACGCGCGTCTGGGGCTTTCATTCTGATCCGACCAATTTGGTCAATGCCATCGGCATCCGGGAGGGCGCAGTTGCGGCGGCAGTAGATCGGTTTGTGATTACGATAACGGGCGTCGGCTGCCACGGCGCACACCCGGATGATGGCGTTGATCCAATTCCGGCGGCTGCAGCCATGGTTCAGGCATTTCAGACGATCGTGACCCGCAATATCAATCCGTTCCATCCTACACTCATCAGCGTTACGCGACTGGAAGCGGGCAATACCTGGAATGTGATTCCGCAGACAGCACAGCTGGAGGGAACTGTTCGGACTATGGATCGGCAGGATCGCTGCCTGTTTGAAAAACGCTTAAAAGCAATTGCAGAGCAGACCGCATCTGCCTATGGCGCATCCGCAGAGGTAGAGTGGATTCCCGGTCCTCCGGCTGTTTGCAACGATACAGAAATGGCGGCTTTTGCAAAGGAAACGGCAGAAGCGGAGGGCTTTCAGACTGTTCCGGAAGAACAGTCGCTCGGCGGAGATGATTTTTCTTTCTACATGGAAAAAGTGCCCGGCTGCTATATTAAAATCGGCATCGGAAAGGGGGCGACAATCCATCAGCCGACCTTTCAGGTGGACCCGGCGGCGTTGATGCCTGCGGTACGGTATTTGAGTCGTCTGCTGCTGCGCTGGGGCGAGGAAAAGGGCTGAGCGACGCAGCCGAGGAATATGCATAGTAATACGCAGCTTTTGCGTAAGAACACAATATAAAAAAAGGGGTAAAAAACATGAGTACATTTCGATTTGCCATTATGGGAGCGGGCAACATCGCACATCAGTTTTGCGATGCAGTGACGCTGGTGGAGGACTGTGAGGTGAGCGCGATCGCCAGTAAGGATCTGGGACGCGCACAAAAATTTGCGGAGGAATGCAGCGTAGCCCATGCGTATGACAACTATGAGCAGATGCTGATAGAGGAAAAGCCGGACTGTGTTTATATTGCAGTAACGCCAAACGACCATTTCCGTCTGACGATGCTTTGTCTGGAGCATCGCGTTCCGGTGTTGTGCGAAAAAGCGATGTTTACAAACAGTGCAGAGGCAAAAGCGGTTTTTGAAAAAGCAGAAAAAGACCAAACCTTTGTAATGGAAGCGATGTGGAGCCGGTTTTTGCCCGCGGTCAACCAGGCAAAAAAATGGGCGGCAGAAGGAAAAATCGGCAGACTGGAAGCCTTACAGGGAAGAATCGGTTTTCTCGCGCCGGAGGGAGCAGACAATCGGTATCACAGCCCTCTGCTGTGCGGCGGAGCTGCGACGGATATCACGGTTTATGCCTATGAAATCGCGACCTGGCTGGTCAATGAGCCTGTCCGCAAAACTTATGCGGCTGCGAACCTTGATCAGACCGGTGTGGACTTAACCGATCAGGTTACGGTGAAGTTCGAACATGTGCTGGCAGATCTTGTGACGAGCTTTGCAGCGCCTATGGGCAACAGCATGGTGATCTACGGTCGGGAAGGACGCATAGAGCTGCCCGATCCCCATTATGCGTCCAAATGCTTCTTGTACGGGGCGGATGGAACACGGAAGGAAGAGTTCACAGATACGACGACGCAGAAGGGCTTTACCTACGAGATCGAAGAGACGATCCGCTGCGTGCGCGCAAAGAAGACGGAAAGTCCGGTTGTTCCGCATGCGACGACAATTGCCTGCGCGGAGCTCTTTGATCAGATTCAGGCGGCAAAGAAAGAGTGAAATGTCTGAAGCAACGTGCAGAAAACGGCGCATAAAGCGCGTACAAAAAATAACGGGATGCACGGAAAAAGGCGGTACAGGTTTTGAGATCTGTACCGCCTTTTGTGTGTGCGCCCGCGCGGGCATTCCTGTAGTGCAGGGTTCTGTGCGTGAAGTTTAGAAATAATCCGAAAAATACGGTTTTTTGACCGGAATCAGCCGCTCCAGCCAGGTCAGCATATAGTATTCCATCGAGATTTTTTCATGGTCGTAAAGATAAGTAGGGCGCTTGTAGCCCATCATCAAGGCAGTGAGCGTGTTAATGTCGAGTTCTACGACGTTAATGGACTGATTGTCCTCGACACGCTCACAGGTTGTTTCCCCCTCGTGCCAGGAAACGAGAAAATCTCCCTGATTCCAGGAAGCAAGGCCGTCAGTAACCCGGAAATGGATTTTGAAATCCTCCGGCTGGATCTGCCAGGGATACTCCTGCAAAAAGTTTTCCACATCCACGATTCGCGCCATAATATAGGGAGCTATCGTTTCTTCAATCTCACTGTCTTCGAACAGATATGCCATGGGTTCACCGGAATAATTATCCCCCCGTACCTGTGTGATCATAGAAAAATGCGCGCTGATGTAGTTCCATAGACCGTGTCTGGCCTCGCTGGTTAAATAAACCATTTCTTTAATATGAAAAATTTCATTTGCAATGTAATAAACCAGATAACCAAGGGGCTTGTGCTCTTCATTATAATAAAGGGCTACGATCATATCATCATTTTCCCAGCGCCAGTATTCATCCCAGGCCAGCTTGTCGCGAATGAGTGCACCGTGGTGCTGCATGGCGAAATAGGAATACACGTTATGAAAATCCTCGGAATCCAGGCTGACACGTTCGACCATGCCCCGGACGGGGAAGGCCTTTGGAAGCTGCGTATCCTTGACAGTGAAGGTGAGTTTGTCGGACACGATCTCCCAGCCCATTTTCCGATAAAATGGAATGGAATATGGATACAGAAATGAAATGGGAAGCTTCTTTTTGTGCATATAGTCGATGACATAGCGCATCAGGGAATGAATCAGTCCGCGTCCGGTGTATTCCGGATAAGTAGTGACTCCGGTGATGCCGCCCATCGCCATAATGTTGTCCTGAATGTTGATCTGCATGGAATAAACGACGATCATGGATGCCAGCTTTTCTTTATAGAACCAACCAAGTACATAAGCGTCCTCGAGAATCGGACGTTTGGCATATTTGATCTCTTCCTGCTCCCAGCCGGTTTGGAAGAGCTCGTAGGAGGTTACCTGAAAAGCATACTGTAAAAGTGCGTTGAACTGCTCCAGATCGTTGTGATCGAGCTCACGCATGCGGAAATCACCGTTGATTTCAAGGTAAGTGTGCGTGTCCTTGTCTGACATAGAAGATGCCTCTTTTCTGAATGATGCGGTCTTTAGATTTCAGAAACATCATACAACCAAATGAAAGGCTCGTAAAGAGGAAAACTTTTCGCATGACAGCTTTTGAAATTTAGGGTATACTGTGATATCAGAGAATCGTTTGGATGAAACGATGACAGAAAAGGACAGGAGGCAGACTTGATGAACCAGATTCCCCAGGCAGGAGAAATTTATCAGCATTTTAAAGGAAAGCTTTATCGGATTGTGGCACTGGCAACCCACACGGAGACCGGTGAACAGCTTGTGATCTATCAGGCACTTTATGGAGAGTTCCAGGTTTTTGCAAGACCGCTTTCCATGTTTCTGGAAAAGGTGGATGCAAAAAAATATCCTGATGCAGCGGGAAAAGACCGCTTTATGCGGATCCCGATGGCAGAAGCAGCGGCAGTGCCCCAGCCCGTTCCAGCGCCGTCAGAGAACCCTGTTGAGCCCCGACCCGCTGCAATGCCGTCAGAGAGCACTGTTGAGTCCCGGGCCGTTGCAGCATCCTCTGAGAACCCTGTTGAGCCCCAGCCCGATCCCGGTCTGCTCGCCTTTTTAGATGCGGACAGCTACGAAGAAAAGCTGGAAGTATTTGCAGCGCTGGAGGGCAAAGCCGATCTTCATATGTTGAATGCCATTGCTGCTTCCCTGGATCTGGAGCTTTCGGAGGGCAGCTTGGAGGAGCAGTACGACACGCTGAAAAGCTGCCTGATGACACTGGAGCGTTATGAGTGCAATCGCCTGCGGTGAGCAAAAAAGAAAAAAACGGAGAACTGGATTGAAGCAACAAACCCCAAGAAATATTGAAGTACAGAGAAAACAGGAACTGTTAAACCGGATTGCGCCGGGGCTATTAACATGGTATGATAAAAGCAGACGGAGCTTACCCTGGCGGGAAGAACCAACGCCGTATCGGGTCTGGGTATCGGAGATCATGCTGCAGCAGACGCGGGTCGAGGCGGTAAAACCGTATTTTGCGCGCTTTATGGAACGACTGCCGGATATCGAAGCGCTCGCCGAAGTGGATGATGATGAATTATTAAAACTTTGGGAAGGGCTCGGCTATTACAGCAGGGCACGGAATTTAAAGGCTGCGGCACAGCAGATTGTGACAGAATACGGCGGAGAGATGCCGTCGGATTACAGGGAGCTTTTAAAGCTAAAAGGAATCGGAAGCTACACAGCTGGCGCGGTTTCTTCGATTGCCTTTAAACAGCCCAATCCCGCAGTGGACGGAAACGTGCTGCGCGTCATTGCCCGGCTTTTGGAGGATAACAGCGATATTTCCGATCAGTCGGTAAAAAAAAGAGTAGAGGATGATCTGCGTCCTGTCATGCCAAAGGATCGCCCCGGTGACTTTAATCAGGCGTTGATGGAGCTTGGCGCAACCGTCTGTCTGCCAAACGGTGCACCGAAGTGCAGCAACTGTCCGTGGCAGGAATTCTGCCTTGTAGGATTGCATGGCACCTGGCAGCAGTATCCGCAAAAGGCAGCCAAAAAGGCAAGGACGATCGAAGACAAGACGATTCTCGTGATTCGAACGAGTAAACAGGTCGTTTTGCGTAAGCGCCCGAAAAAGGGACTGCTGGCAGGACTGTATGAATTTCCGGCGATGGACAAAAAGGCATCGTTGGAAGAGGTCAGGGAATGGCTGAAAAAACAGGGTGTGGAAGCTGTCCGGATGGAGAAGCTTCCGGAATCGAAACATATTTTCACCCATAAGGAGTGGCACATGACCGGCTATCAGGTTCTGGTGGATGAACTGGAGCCCATGGGTCAGGATGAATCCCTTCTTTTTGTTGAGACACAGGAAATCGAAAAAAATTACCCGATTCCGTCCGCATTTGCAGCCTACAGCGCCTATCTGAGAATTCAGACAGGTATCCAGAAGATGAAAGGAACAACACTATGAAACTGCTTTCTATTGCAATTCCCTGCTATAATTCGCAGGATTATATGGCACATTGCATCGAATCTCTGCTTCCGGGGGGAGAGGATGTTGAGATTTTGATTGTCAACGACGGTTCGAAGGACGACACCGCTAAAATCGCAGACGAATATGCGGCAAAATATCCTACGATCGTAAAGGCGATCCATAAGGAAAACGGCGGACACGGCTCTGCGGTCAACACCGGAATTGAAAATGCGACCGGAATTTATTTTAAAGTGGTAGACAGTGACGACTGGGTAAAAGAAGATGCGTATCTCACCATTCTGGAAAAGCTGAGGGAGCTGACCGGCGGTGTGGATACACTTGATCTTCTGATCAGCAACTTTGTTTACGAAAAAGAGGGGGAACGCCGCAAAAAGGTGATGCGTTATAAACATGTCCTGCCGGAATACCGTATGTTTGGCTGGGAAGATGTCGGACATTTCCATGTCGGTCAGTATATCCTGATGCATTCTGTTATTTACCGGACGAAGCTTTTGCGGGAATGCGGTTTAAAGCTTCCGGAGCATACGTTTTATGTGGACAATATTTATGTCTTTGAGCCTCTGCCGTATGTCCGCAACATGTACTATCTGGACGTGAATTTCTACCGCTATTTTATCGGCAGGTCAGATCAGTCCGTCAACGAAAAGGTCATGACAGGACGAATCGACCAGCAGATCAAGGTCAACCAGATCATGACAGACTACTTTGTGGAAAAGAAGAGCGAGATCATGAGCAATAAGCCCCTTGCAAAGTATATGCTAAGCTATCTGGACATCATAACGACGGTCTCCTCCATCCTGCTGATCCGCATCAACACACCGGAATCTCTCGAGAAAAAGCGTGAGCTGTTAAACTACATCAGACAAAAGGACAAGAAGGTTTACAGAAAGCTGCGTTACGGTCTTTTAGGAAACTGTATGAATCTGCCCGGTAAAACCGGAAGATGGATTTCTGTGGAAGGCTACAAGATCTGCCAGAAATTCTTTGGCTTCAACTAATCGAAAAAAATCTTGTTGTCCTTTGCAAATTGTGCTAGAATATACAATGGGTTTTTAGGGAATACGTTTACAGAAAGGATAATATGGGTGGATTTATGAAAAGACAAGACATTCATAAGGTACTGATTATTGGCTCAGGACCGATCATTATCGGACAGGCATGTGAGTTCGATTACTCCGGCACACAGGCTTGCAAGGCACTGAAAAAGCTGGGCTACGAAATCGTACTGGTAAACTCGAATCCGGCAACGATCATGACAGATCCGGACACAGCGGATATCACATATATTGAACCGCTGAATGTGGAACGTCTCGAGCAGATTATTGAAAAGGAACGCCCGGATGCACTGCTTCCGAACCTGGGCGGACAGTCCGGACTGAATCTTTGCTCCGAGCTGCAGGCAGCAGGCGTGCTGGACAAATATAATGTAAAGGTAATCGGCGTTCAGGTAGATGCAATTGAGCGCGGCGAAGATCGTATTGAGTTTAAGAATACTATGAATGCGCTTGGTGTTGAGATGGCAAGAAGCGACGTCGCCTACTCCGTAGACGAGGCACTTGCGATTGCGGACAAGCTGGGATATCCGGTTGTTCTGCGTCCTGCATACACCATGGGCGGCGCCGGCGGCGGTCTTGTTTATAATAAAGAAGAATTAAAGACAGTCTGCGCAAGAGGTCTGCAGGCGAGCCTCGTGGGTCAGGTTCTGGTAGAAGAGTCCATTCTTGGATGGGAAGAGCTGGAGCTGGAAGTTGTCCGCGATGCAAAAGGAAATATGATTACCGTATGCTTTATTGAAAACATCGATCCCGTTGGTGTGCATACAGGGGATTCCTTCTGTTCCGCTCCAATGCTGACGATTTCCGAGGAGGTACAGAAGAAGCTGCAGGATCAGGCATATCGTATCGTAGACGCGATTGAGGTGATCGGCGGTACGAATGTACAGTTTGCACATGATCCGATTTCCGGTCGTGTTGTTGTTATTGAAATCAACCCCAGAACTTCCAGATCTTCTGCACTTGCAAGTAAGGCAACCGGTTTCCCGATCGCTCTTATTTCTGCAATGCTGGCAAGCGGTCTGACTCTGGATGAAATTCCTTGCGGCAAATATGGCACACTGGATAAATACGTTCCGGACGGCGATTATATCGTTCTGAAATTCGCGCGCTGGGCATTTGAAAAGTTCAAGGGCGTAGAAGATAAGCTCGGAACTCAGATGAGAGCAGTCGGCGAAGTCATGAGCATCGGCAAGACTTATAAGGAAGCATTCCAGAAAGCGATCCGTTCTCTGGAAAAGAGCCGTTATGGTCTTGGTCATGTAAAGGATTTTGATCAGAAGTCCAAAAAGGAGCTTCTGACCATGCTTGCAACTCCCAGCAGCGAGCGCTATTTCATCATGTATGAAGCGCTGCGTAAGGGTGCATCTGTAGAAGAAATCAACAAACTGACCAAAGTTAAGGATTACTTTATCGAGCAGATGAAGGAACTGGTTGAGGAAGAAGAGAAGCTCGTTGCTGCTTATCACGGACAGGTTCCTGCAGATGCTGATTTGAAACAGGCGAAGCTGGATGGCTTCTCTGATAAATATTTAAGCCAGATCCTGGGTGTATCCGAGGAAGCAATTCGGACACGCAGAACAGAGCTTGGCGTTGTGGAAGGCTGGGAAGGTGTTCATGTAAGCTCTACTGAGGATTCCGCATACTATTACTCCAGCTATCATATCAAGGACGAAAGCCCGGTAGACAACAGCAAACAGAAGGTAATGATCCTCGGCGGCGGTCCTAACAGAATCGGTCAGGGTATCGAATTCGATTATTGCTGCGTACATGCTGCAAAAGCACTGCGTAAGCTCGGATTCTCCACGATCATTGTAAACTGTAACCCTGAGACGGTATCCACAGATTACGACACTTCCGACAAGCTGTATTTCGAGCCTCTGACTCTGGAAGATGTCCTTGCAATTTATGAAAAAGAACAGCCGGTTGGCGTTATCGCACAGTTCGGTGGACAGACTCCGCTGAATCTGGCAGCAGACCTGAAGAAATACGGTGTCAATATTCTCGGAACCACTCCGGAAGCCATCGACCTTGCAGAAGACCGTGACCAGTTCCGTGAAATGATGGAGAAACTGGAGATTCCGATGCCTGAAGCAGGAATGGCTGTCAATGTGGAAGAAGCATTGGAAACTGCTCACAGAATCGGCTATCCGGTTATGGTACGTCCTTCCTACGTCCTTGGTGGACGCGGCATGGAGGTCGTTTATGACGATGAAGCGCTGACCTTCTACATGCAGCAGGCAGTGGGTGTAACACCGGACAGACCGATCCTGATTGACCGATTCCTGCATCATGCAACCGAGTGTGAAGCGGACGCAATCAGCGATGGCGAGCATGTATTCGTTCCTTCTGTTATGGAGCATATCGAGCTGGCTGGTATCCATTCCGGCGACTCTGCTTGTATCATTCCTCCGAGAGGACTGACAGAAGAGCAGATCGAAACTCTGAAAGACTACACCAGAAAGATCGCAAAGGAGCTGCATGTTGTTGGCCTGATGAATATGCAGTATGCGATTGAGGACGGCAAGGTATTTGTCATCGAGGCAAATCCCCGTGCATCCAGAACCGTTCCGCTTGTATCCAAGGTCTGCGGCATCAACATGGTTCAGATTGCAACGGATATCGTTACCCTGCCTTATACCGGACGCAAGAGCCCGGTGCCGGAGTTGAAGGAAAAGAAATTCGCTCACTACGGTGTAAAAGAAGCGGTATTCCCCTTCAATATGTTCCCGGAGGTTGACCCGGTACTCGGACCTGAAATGCGTTCCACCGGTGAGGTTCTTGGACTGTCTACAGACTTTGGTGATGCATTCTTCAAGGCAGAAGAAGCGACAAAGACCAAGCTGCCCACTTCCGGCTGCGTGCTGATTTCTGTTAATGACAGAGATAAGGCAGAGGTAGTTGACGTTGCAAGAGGCTTCTATCAGCTTGGCTTTGAAATTATGGCAACCGGCAGAACCTGTGACCTGATCGAACAGGCCGGTATTCCTGCCCTGAAGGTATGCAAGCTCAACGAGGGACGTCCGAACATCCTGGATAAGATCACGAATGACCAGATCCAGCTGATTGTCAATACTCCCCGCGGCAAGAAGGGTACAACCGACGACAGCTACATTCGTAAGGCTGCCATTAAGAACCGTATTCCGTATATTACAACCATGGCTGCTGCAAAGGCAACTGTAGAAGGCATCCGTTCCGCAAAACGTGACGGCAAGCTTCCGGTGCAGTCTCTGCAGGAGTTCCATGCAAGCATTATCGATAAACAATAGAATTCACGCTCTGCGAGCGTTCTATTGTCATGAATAAAACATCAGATAGCGATAACAAAAACAGCTGCCGTGTTTGTACGGCGGCTGTTTTTGATACGGTGCGCCCGGCAGCATACATCGCGAATGGAAAATGAGGCTTCTTATAGAACTAAAAAAGGACATGCAGCTCATCCGGAGATGAAAAGCATGTCCTTCTTTCTATTCAAAGAAATTTATTTCTTTGCGCCCTGTTTTGCAACTGCGTTCATCTTAGCTTCGATAGCAGCCTGGTCGCCAAGGTAATGATGACCGGTTACGTTGAAGTTATCGTCAAACTCGTAAACAAGCGGAACGCCGGTAGGGATGTTCAGCTCTGTGATTTCATTCTCAGAGATGTTGTCCAGGTATTTAACCAGAGCACGCAGAGAGTTGCCGTGAGCTGCGATCAGAACCTGCTTGCCAGCCAGCATGTCCTTCTTGATGTTCTCTTCATAGAAAGGAATTACTCTTGCGATGGTGTCCTTTAAGCTCTCTGTCAGAGGCAGCTCCTTCGGATCTACGTTCTTGTAAGGAGCCTGCAGAGCAGGATTACGCTCGTCGGTAGGCTCAAGAGCGGGGGGCTGAACGTCGAAAGAACGACGCCATACCTTAACCTGAGCTTCGCCGTATTTTTCAGCAGTTTCGGATTTGTTGAGACCCTGCAGAGCACCGTAATGACGCTCGTTTAATTTCCAGGTTTTGATAACAGGAATCCATTCTTCATTTAACTCCTGCAGAACATGGTTAGCGGTGTGGATTGCACGCTGCAGATAAGAAGTATAGCAAACATCAAAGGAGAAGCCTGCTTCCTTTAACAGAACGCCGCCCTGTGCAGCCTCCTTGTGTCCGGTTTCGGACAGATCTACGTCAGTCCAGCCGGTGAACAGGTTTTTCTGATTCCATACGCTTTCGCCATGGCGGATCATAACTAACTGATAACCCATAGTGATTGTTCCTCCTGATTGTGATTTAAGGCATTTAAGCCTGCTTGATTCCAAACAAGCATACACGATTTGAACGGAAAAATCAAGACTTTAGCTTGCCTTTTTAGACAGGATATGGTAATATCCTAACAGTTTGGTCATAGGGTTTGTCTGATACAGGGCTATAGATTTTGCAGTTTCTGAGATTAAAACTGCAGGGTTTATAGCTCTTTTTTATCGTATAGGAAACTTCGTTTCCATACGATAAAAATGCTCCGCGAGGATG
>OHAC01001905.1_pt1 | contig 17959 bp, 20 predicted proteins | sample 1577051 | NCBI WGS metagenome assembly OHAC01 (sample SAMEA3541499, study PRJEB24748) | human gut metagenome | biome: human gut; feature: human-associated habitat; material: faeces | place: China | collected 2012 | reverse complement strand
ATGACGGTCAAATTTAGCTCCTCGTCTGGAAGGAATAGTTGGTTCGCCACCGTGAGAATAAATGTAATCAATCAGTTGATTGCTATCATATCCACGATCTGCCAATATGTTACTTCCACTTGTATCAACGTGTTCCAATAGCGGAATGGCATAGTTAATGTCATTTCGCTGTCCTTCACTGATCATAAAATAAACTGGATATCCATACGCATCTACTACGGCATGGATTTTAGTGCTTGCTCCACCGCGGCTGTATCCGATTTCGTTGGAAGGCCCCCTTTTTTTACACCAGCACTATGCTGATGAGCCTTAACAATAGAGGCATCTATAGATAACTCTGTAAGTTCAGCTTCAAGGCTTAAAACACGAAAAATATTATCAAGGATGCCATCTTCAATCCATTTACGAAAACGAGAGTAAACCGTTTGCCAAGCCCCATAACGTTCAGGAAGGTCTCTCCAGGGAGCACCACTACGGGCGATCCAGATCATTCCATTAAGAATAGTACGATTACTTTTTGCTGGGCGGCCCTGTTTACCAGAATTTTCAGGCGGAAGCAAAGGAGCAATTTGTTCCCATTCTTCATCGGTTAATTCATATCGTCTTAATGTCATAATAAACACCCCTTTTTCTTTATTTTACCATGAAGAAAAGGGTAAAAACATATGTTTTGTGCAAATTTTATTTTTCAAACACGCTCTACAGCGGCAACGCATACCATGGCAACATTACTTACTGGATAGCGATACTTTTTAAGGCTATAATCTCATAAAAACAACTGCGTAATGATTATAAAATCAGCTTTCGTAAGGATTTCAGAGTAGATACTCGTAGTCTAGCTTGCATTGTTATGGATTAGGCTGATTTTCTTGATTTGGAGCAAAAGAAAAACCAGTCCGTGTAATAGACTGGTTTCTGTATTATTTGGATATTTTCTTGACACTCTTTAATAAATCTGGAACGATTTTTTTCCCTAATGCAAACACTCCACCAAGTGTTATAATTGTCTTTCCAATTCTCACACCTTTTTCAATATTCTCATATTCTTTTTCGTCCAAATTTTGTTTTTCAAATCGTTTCTTTTTCTGCATTTGCAAGCCCCTCCAATAATTTTTCTCCTGTGACCTCTACAGTTATAGAGTCATATTTCTGTGCTTCTTCCATGCAAATTTCTCCTTCTATTTCTACATATTCACTCGCATGATAATAGAGCATATCCTGATCTTTATGATGCAAATACCTCATAGTTTTCAAATTAGCAAAGTTAACCTTTTTCATTTCTTCCTGCGCCATTTCATATATCTGATTTGCAGATTGAGACACATCACGCAAAATATAAGATGCTGCTATCATCTGTGTGGCCTGCAAATACAATTCGTAATATTCTTGAATCTCTTCAAATTCCTTGTCCTTTCCTCTTAAATATCCGTCATGTTGTAACTCTTTTGCCACTCTTAATATTATGCTACTAGGAATAGGTTCGAATGATTCTACTTTTCGTTTGAATGTCTCAAAAATCTGGCACTGAGCTTCAATCAAAAATCCTTGTCCCATTTCTATTGCTCTGGCGCGGTCTTCTGCTTGCTGATTTAAAGCCAGAAGAATCTGTTTTTTCCCGGCCATTAACTTTCCTATTCGATCATCTTTTTGTCCTTGTTCGATACGCTCTACCGCACGATAAGTTTTTTCTATGCGCTCAGATAATTCACCAATCTGTCTTTGTAAGCACATACTACTATATACATTCGCTATCTGATCAAATGGGTTATTCTGCAAATGGGTTTCTTCCTTAATGGGAAGATTACTTACAAACTCTCTTTTTCCACTTCCAAGCTTTTTATAAAGAGTTGGCCACATTGTACCTGTTTTGGAGTTTTCATTGATGAAAAGCTCTCCATTGTTAAAAGCATCCTTATACTTAAGTGGTATCTGCACAACATATTCCGCTTTCTTTTCTATGTGGTGCAAGGCATCCGCTATATTAGCATACTGCAAGATACTATTCACAATTTCCGAGAAGTTGATTTCACCCGTTTTCTTTCCATCAAAAATATAAAGTGTTTTTTGATTAATAGAGCGTTCATTTTGCATTCCTTCATTTGAGGAGTTTGTTGTAATCTTGTCGTTGTCTTTTATATCCATATACTCAACCCCACTATTTCCTCTTTTTGGTTTCAATTATAAATTGTAAACAAGTCAAATTCAATACAGCAAAATTATCATTTTAATCATAAAATTCACTTACTTTTGCAAAAGAAAAAACCAGTCTGCATAGATTATCGCAAACTGGCATTTTTCATCCATTTTCTATTTTTCAATCCCATCCCGGTACACCACCCAGATGTCCGTTTTGCTATACACCACCACATGGTCTACCATGCTAATCCAAAGCCGCTCATCAAACTCCGTGATGGGGGATTTCATTTTTTCAAGTGTGCTTATGAAGTAATCAATCTGTACGGCCCTGCCAACATCCTGCTCCGAAGAAAGCACCTGCTTTTCGAGAAAAACCAGGTACCTGACCCCGTGTATACATACCTGCTCCCACAGTGTACTTGTTTCCCAAATCACATCTTGTTTTTTCCTCATGGTGTATTGCTCCTTTCCGTTTTCTGATACATTACTATACCAAAAGTTTGGAAAATAGCAATTCAGCAGATGTACTGAAAACGAATGGGATATGCTGGGCATAGTAGGCATACGAGAAGAAAAATGGATAAAAGAAAAGCCATGACGAAACCTCTCTCGTCATGACCTTTCGCAACACTTGCTTATCATTTTGCAACACCAGCTAAATGAATGGATACACTGTATTCAGATTCATCTCCACTAATGTTGGCACCATTGCATTCTGCATCAGTGCCTTCCATCCATACATAAATCTGGAATTTCACACCGTTATAATCAACATCTTCAGCCACTTTATGGCTTCCTGCTGTAGTTGGATCATAGTATTTAGAACCCTCTGATCTATTAATAGCCCACTCAGCGATATTGTTACCGCTTATATGTTCATAACTTGCAGCTTTTGTACTCGATTCATCATTAACAACAGTCCATCCCGTTAAGTTATTATCTATTGAATAGACATCATTACCATGACCTGTCGGTTCTACCGGAGCATATACAAATTTTAATTCATCATTTATTACGATGCCAACTCTCAGACACGCTGCAACTTTATCCGTTACAGGCACTTGAACGCCATTCACAAGTCTTGTCACTACAATTGCGCCGCCTTCTGCATCAGCATCAAGATACACATCTGCACTTCCAGTATCTCTAATGGCGTAGAGCATAAATGTTTTCACATTGTAAGCATAGTAATCTTTTCCAGCATCTGTATACTTACCATCATAAACACCATATTCATCTCGAACTGTAAATGTTGGCTGCTTATAGGTTTGAACTTTAGTCAAATTGTCAACCCATTTTCGCGGCACATACCATGTATTGATATCATCTGTTGATGCTGGGGTAATCGGATGCCCCTCTACCGCTACAAGAGTCGATCCTGAACCGTGATCCGGCACTAACCCTTCAACAATCTGAAGAACCGTATCATCAGAAACCGCGCTGATTGTACTCGTTGTACCTTTAACTGTTCTGTTACTAATAAACCATGCATATGTAGATGTTGATAATGCAACCGCAGACACAGCAACCATTAAGATAGCAGCTATGAGCTGGTGCTTTAATGTTTTTACATTTTCTGCTAACTGCATAATTTACTCCTTATTAAAAGATAAGGCAGAAAACAGCTTCCTGCCCTATCTTTCATTTCATGCCACAACCATGAAATAGCTTTTTAAAATGATATTTGCTGTTTAGTTAGCAGCTGCATCATCAGCGGTAAATGTAATTGTTGCTGCGATAGACTTCAATGCAGAAAGATTGCTCGTTTTTACATCATCATCTGCTCCATCATAGTACGCATATACTTTTACATTCTTTGCTTCTCCCTTGCTGATAGTATCAGCTAAAGTTGCATTTGCGGAAGTCTTTACTCCTGTAATAGTTCCTGCACCCGTAGCAGTTGTTACGACATTGCCAGTTCCATCAAGGATAACTGCATTCTCGCCACATACAATCAAAAGACGAAGAGCGCCATCGAGATCGCTGCTCTGTGTGTTTACAAGCGTAACACCATTATCTGCGACTCTCAGATTTTTAAAGGTACCCTCTGTCGTTCCATCTGTACCAATCTTGAATTCTTCAAGCAAATAGTAATTCTCTACATCTTTATCCTTAACTGTAAAACGGGTTTGTGTATTTTCAGTAGCTGCGTCTTTATCAGAAGCATAAGCAGATTGCCAGGTAATCTTATCTGCAGTCCAAGCTGTTACCTGAACTGGGAACAGTGCTTTATCTACCTGTGCATCATCACCGCCAACACCATAGGAATAAGATGTTCCAGTTGATTCTGTGATTGTTCCTGTTCCAGAAGTGATTTTCAGGAACGGTGCATTAGACTGCGCACTGATTGTGCTAATTGTTGCATCTACATTATTATTACTTACAAACCAAGCATACGTACTTGATCCGAGCGCTACAGCGGCAACGCATACCATGGCAATGGCTGCGGCGAGCTGTTTTTTCAGCGCTTTTACATTTTTTGATTCATTCATATTTTTTCCTCCCATTCGTATTTTACAACAGAACATCATCTCTCATAGAGATATTGGATTTCATATATCACCATCCGCATTTTTTCTAAAATAGCTTTTGTATCATCCATAATTTTCTACTCTCCTGTTATCAAATCGTACTCTCACCGGGCCCGGTGGAAAGAGTTTCTCCGTCACCTTTACCGGTGAGGATTCCATCTCATAACAGGTATGTATCTCATCCTTTTTATTCTGTTGCACTTTTCGTCATGTTATGAATTTTATATATATAAGCAGTTGTTGTGGTACTGTTTATACCTAAGTTATCATTTGTTTCTCCGATTCTCCCAAGTGATGTCGCGATCTGAATAGTAACTGTCGTTCGGAGCTTCATTTCCTGCTGCATTGATTGGCTTGTCTCCGCTCAATGTATCTTTAATGTCTTTTACAAATTTCCATACCAGACTTGTGTTGTCGTCTGTATCTGAATCTATATGCATGCTAAATTGCACGCTTCCACCGATGATGGAATCTACACATTCGGGATCATCACCTTCCATCCAGATAACAATGGTGTATCTGTCTACATTTCCTACCAGAAAATTTTCTTCATGATAGTTGCAGACAACATCCTCTGATTTGAAGTTCACGCAACCTTTTTCTGCTGAACCATCTTTTGCAGGTTCAGCATATACGACACGCTTTCCATTTCTCCACACTGCAACGCGCACTGCTTCTTCAGCACCTTTTGCACATGAATCCAGTGTGATTTTTGCGATGTATCCTAAATCCTCTTTTCCTGCATTTCTTACATAATATGTGTAAGCCATGTAGTTTTTTCCGTTATGGCTACCGGCTTCTCCATCCAAATTATCCGGAATATCGTCTATCGAAATATTTGTTGCATCTTTTACGGAATTGGCTGTAAGTCTTGCAGTTGCATCATTGAATTCTCCGGTCTCGGAAATGCTGATTCCTCTTCGATATAATTCCAAACGGTTCAGGTTGATGGTGAAGTTTCCCATCTTTTCTTGTGAAAATGCAATGATGAATAGGACAGCTACTATGAGCAGCATTCCCATCAATACTAAGTTGAGCTTGTCCATTCTCAGAAGTGCAGCACCTATTCTCTTTTGTTTTCTGTGTGGCACGTACATGCTGACGATTGTTTCCGGATCAATGTCTTCTCCCGATTTTTCCAACATTTCTTCTAATTCTTGAATACGGACAATCTGATCGTTTGCTTTTTTTCTTTTTTTCTTGTTCTTTTGTTTTTTGTTTTTATTTTCTATCTTTTCGATATTATCGGTATTGTCGTTTTTATCTTTTTTCCACTTCATTCTACGCTACTCACAGCTTATATCTTTTCTTCACATAAGCTACATATTCTTGCATTTTTACTTTTTCATCTGTATTTGCAAATCTTAACTGAATACCTGTAACAAAGCGGAATGGTCCGCCTTTTGGCATCTCTCTCTCCCAGCAGATAACGCCAACGACTTCTCTTGATGGCATCCCTTCGGAAGCATTTCCCAAACGAGGAAGTGTAAAAATACAGGTTTCTCCGACTTCAAACCAGCGATTCATATATACCGCAAGACCATTGTTTGAAATATCCATCGTCTCGCCGGATTCTTGTTCTATCTCTCCTTGTGAGTTTAATTCCCAGGTGTCTTGCATAAATTTGACCGGAAGCTCAACTTTCATACGAACGTCGATACGTTTTACGAATTGTCGGTTTTCAGTTACTCTTCGAATCTTCCAATAACGACGGATTCCTTCTTTTATTACATCGTCAACGTAACCTGCAATGATGCGGGTTTCTTCTCCTTCTTCGTAGCGGAATAAGAATTTTTGACTTTCATCTGCCTGTAGTGGCTTTCCATCTAACATTGGAATCGATACAAGAAATGCTGATTCGTCGAGTTCTTTATTAAATGTACTTAGCATATTGAATACCGGCTCCTGGCCTACTGCTGCATCTTTGGCAAGCTGCATCTTCGTCCCGCGCTTGATATCTAATGTTCCCATTCTGTGTTTTGTCTCCTCTGGTTCTGTCTTGAATTATATTTTTCATTGAATATCTTACCATATGAATTGTGAGAAGTCTATCATTTGTTCACAGAGTGTTCACTATTTTTTACATCTTTTTCCAGCTTTTAAGCTTCCATATTGCATATCCGATAATCAGTGCATGGTCAAACGCCAGTCCGTCATTTTCCAGAATTCTCAGTTCTGACTCTGGAATCCATTTTTTCTTTTCTTCGTGAAGTACTGCTTTTAGTTCTTCTTTGTCTGACTGTAATTTTAGCACCCAGTTTTTGTTTTTATCCTGCTTCATCGATACTGTAAACCATTTTGCATCACTGGCGTCATCTCCTGCTTTCACGGTATATTTTTCTGCATCTATCAGTGCTATATAGCTTGCGGATATTACTCGGTAACGAGGATCTCTGTCGACTGTGCTTGTAGTTCGAAGCTGCTCTAAGAATTCACAATCCACGCCTGTCTCTTCCAGTAATTCTCTCCGCGCGGCCTCCTCGATTGTTTCATCGATACCGACAAACCCTCCCGGAAGAGCAAACGCATTTTTATAAGGATGTTTTCCTCTCTTAACCAGCAAAAGTTTTAATTCTCCTGAGTCAACATTTTCCATATTGCATGTTGAAAAAATTACGATATCTGCTGCCACTGAAGGTTTTTGATACTTCGATGCGTCGTATTTCTTTAAAAATTCCTTTTCTGTTTCTTCCATATATATACCGCCTCTTTCTGATTATTTTTGATGGTATTTACCAGTCACATCTTTTCTATACTGTAACACAAATATTTTATTATATTCAATGCTGGATTTTTAAATACCACGAAATGATCTCATTTCCCCAAAAAGCAGCTATCGACAGCCCTATCGCGAGGAATGGTCCGAAAGCGAACTGATCTTTCCTATCTCGTTTTTTGTTTTTTAGCATAATAATCCCGTAAGTGCTTCCTGCTATGATTGCCAGGATCATTGCACATAGAATCAGTCTCATCCCTAAAAAGAAGCCTGATGCGGCCATTAGTTTGATGTCTCCGCCGCCGAATGCCCTTGGAATCAGCAAGGTCAGAAATAGCATTGGAGCGGACACAACCAACATGCCGATTAATCTATCCAGCATTCTGTATTCTGGTATGAGAAGCATTTGCACAAATGCAAGGGAAAAGATGATGATATGAAATTTGTTGCGGATTATTCGGGTTTTATAGTCCTGCCAAGCTACGCATGCCAGGATTATTACATAGATTACATTTATTATAGTGCTCATTTTATACTCTCCTGGTGCCGTTGGGGACGGAGTTTCCGGCTTTTTGGGGTGCCGTGGGTGCCGTTGGGGACGGGGTTTCTGGCTTTTTTGGGTGCCGTTAGGGACGGAGTTTCCGGCTTTTTTGGGTGCCGTTAGGGACGGGGTTTTTCTCGTATTGCATTATTTATTGCAGTTCTGGAAATTCCCGTCAAACGACTGAGCTGACGTATGGAAATGCCTGAATAATGTAATTTTTGTAAGTATTGATTTCGCAGGGTTCGATCAAGATGTTGAAAATCAGATGCGGATTTGCAAGACGTTTTCTTATGAATTATTTTCAATGCTTCCGTGTCAGAAAGCCGTGATAAAGAATTATATTCCATGCATTTTTCATCAGAAAAATATTGTAAATATTCTATGCATTTTTCATTACTTTGAAATAAATTTATCGCTTTATCTATATCTACAAACGAAGATTGTGAGATTGCATAATCGTAATAACTGCTCCACCTATAAGTTCCGACAGCAGTTTCCAGTCCCGCGTGAAGCGGATTTTGATGAATATAGCGGAATACAGTCCGAAAATATCCTTCATCGTTTATCGGTTCGCTTTTATACCTGTCTTGAAACAAATATCCGATGCGTTTATATTTTCGATTGTACCATTTAACAAATTTCACCTCTATCCTTTTCATGATTGTTTCTAATTCGGTGGTTGTTTGTTCCATCAATAAATGAACATGATTGTCCATCAAACAATATGCATACAATTTGAATTCACATACTTCTTTGTATTTTTTTAATATACGGATAAATTGCAAATAATCCTCATTTTCTTCAAAAATGATTTGCTTGTTGACACCTCGCAAAATGACGTGGTAAATGCCAAATCTACTTTTTTCTCTTGGTTTTCTCGGCATAAGTTTTCCTTTCTTTATTATATTGTTTTACTTTTTGAAATTTTTTGATTTTTGTTAATAGAATCGTTTTGAATAAAAATTTGATTTTTGATTTTAGAATAATCTATGATTTTAACTTGGAAGACTTTTCTTAAGTAGATATAAAATATCATAAAGAGAAAGATTTTACAACCGCTTCTGTAAAATCTTTCTCTTTTTTTCTTTTATTCTATGGAAATGTTATGTTATGTGCCATTAAACTCTGTCCCTAAATGGTCCTAACGAGCCACTAAACTCCGTCCCTAATTGGTCGCTCCTACCAGATAAATGTTTTTCCTCGTGATTGCACCAATCTCTTCTAATGAGTTTACCATTCGATAAACTGTTGCCATTCCGATTCCTGGATCTAATTTAGAAGCTTTGTAATGGATTTCCTTGCATGAAGAGCAGTCGCCCTCCAAGATAGTATCAAGAATTGCCAGTCTCTGTTTTGTTATACGGCATCCATGTGCTCTCAACTGCTGAATTATTTCTTCTCTATCCATATCTGACAATCCCTTCTTTTTTTATTTGCATATTTGTTTTCTTATTAGTTTCGTGTCTATTTGGCATGTTTAAAACTCTGAAGAGCCACTAAATTTCAAGAAGCCACTCCGTCCTAAAGAGCCACCCAATGGCCACCAAAGAGTCGGAAAACTCCGTCCCCAATGGCCACCCGAGAGCCACTAAACCCCGTCCCTAAATGGTTCCTGCACTTACTTTTAATGTCTTGCTTTCTTTGTAAGGTCTGAACAGGAGGTAAAGGAATCCTATAATGAGAATGAATGCTACAACTGTTCCTACACCGAAAGTACCGGCTGTGATGAGTGTACCAATCTGGTAAATGCAAAGTGATACTACGTACGCGAGCAATGTCTGATATCCGATTGCAAACCAGAACCATTTTGCATTGTTCATTTCACGTTTAATTGCTCCCATTGCTGCGAAGCAAGGTGCACATAAGAGGTTGAATACGAGGAATGAGTATGCTGCAACTGCTGTCAAGCTTCCTGCAAGCTGTCCCCATATTTCTGTTCCGTCTTCTGCAACTTCTGCGAATCCGAATAGGATACCGAATGTACCTACTACGTTTTCTTTGGCGATGAGTCCTGTAACGGCTGCAACTGCCATCTTCCAGTCACCCCATCCAAGAGGTGCAAACAGTGGTGCGATTACGTTTCCGATTGAAGCGAGGATACTGTCGTTAAGCTGTTCTGCTTCAAGCATTCCGAATGAACCATCTACCCAGCCAAAGCTCATTAAGAACCAAAGCAGGATTGTTGACAATGTGATAATTGTTCCGGCTTTTTTGATAAATGACCATCCTCTTTCCCACATGCTTCGAAGTACGTTTCCTACTGTTGGCATATGGTATGCTGGAAGCTCCATAACGAATGGTGCCGGATCTCCGGCGAACATTTTTGTTTTCTTTAAAATAATTCCTGAGCAAATGATTGCTGCGATTCCTACGAAATATGCACTTGGTGCTACCCATGAAGCTCCGTCAAATAATGCACCTGCAATCAGTGCGATGATTGGAAGCTTTGCTCCACATGGGATAAATGTTGTTGTCATAATTGTCATTTTGCGGTCACGGTCATTTTCAATTGTACGAGATGCCATAACTCCAGGCACTCCACAACCTGTACCGATTAACATTGGGATAAATGATTTTCCTGAAAGACCGAATTTACGGAAAATTCTATCCATAATAAATGCTACACGAGCCATGTATCCGCATGATTCCAAAAATGCAAGGAAAATGAAAAGTACAAGCATCTGTGGTACGAAACCAAGAACTGCTCCGACACCGGCTACGATACCATCAAGGATCAATCCCTGCAGCCATGCTGCGCAATGAACAGACACAAGAAGCTTTTCAATTGCCGGTGGAATAATTTCGCCAAAGAGTACATCATTTGTCCAGTCTGTTACAAAAGCTCCTACTGTTGTAACGGAAACGTAATATACAATCCACATGATCACTGCAAAGATTGGAAGTGCCAGCCAACGGTTTGTTACGATTCGGTCAATCTTATCTGATGTTGTCAGCTCTCCTTTTGCTTTTGATTTTGTAATACAATCCCCGATAATGGAAGAAATGTATACATAACGCTCATTTGTGATAATACTTTCTGTATCATCATCAAATTTCTCTTCCATTTCTTTGATCTCAGCAGATACATCTACTGTTGCTTTCATCTGGTCTTTGATCTTATCATCTTTTTCCAGAAGTTTGATCGCAAAGAATCTCTTCTGTTCTTCTGGAACGATTCCTGATAATTTGTATTCTACCTTATCGATAATTGCTTCTGCATCTCTTGAAAATTCATGAACTGTTTCTGCAGACTGTTTTTTCTGGGCAAGTTTCACTGCTTTGTTTGCTGCTTCTTTGATTCCTGTTCCTTTTAATGCAGAAATCGCAACAACTTCACAGCCAAGCTTTTTACTTAATTTGTCCAGATGGATTTTATCACCGGTCTTTTCCAGGATATCAATCATGTTTACAGCCATGATTACCGGAATACCAAGCTCCATGATCTGTGTTGATAAGTACAAGTTACGTTCAATGTTTGTTCCATCGATAATATTGATGATTGCATCTGGTCTTTCACCGATCAGATAGTTTCTTGCAACAACCTCTTCCAAGGTGTATGGTGAAAGGGAATAAATTCCCGGCAAATCCATGATTATAACATCTTTGTGTCCTTTTAGTTTTCCCTCTTTTTTCTCTACAGTTACGCCTGGCCAGTTACCAACAAATTGATTGGACCCTGTCAGTGCATTGAACAGTGTTGTTTTTCCACAGTTCGGATTACCTGCTAGTGCAATTTTTACTGACATAATGCTTCTCCTTCACTCTCTCTTCTAAAAATTTATATCACTGTTGATTACTCAACAAGAATCATCTCGGCATCTGCTTTACGAAGTGATAATTCATATCCTCTAACTGTTACTTCAATAGGATCACCAAGCGGTGCTACTTTTCTTACAAAAACTTCAACACCTTTTGTAATTCCCATATCCATGATTCTTCTCTTAACAGGTCCCTCTCCGGTAAGTTTTGTAACTTTCACTGTCTGACCTACCGATACCTCTCTCAATGTTTTCATGCTGTTCATCCTTTCTTCTACGCTTTCTATACCATGATTTTATTTGCCATATCTTTTCCGATTGCTACACGTGATTCTTTCACATTCACAATCAGATTTCCTCCGATATCAGAGACTACCGTTACGGCTCCTCCTACGACAAAGCCCAGGTTCTCTAGAAATCTTCTTGTATCTTCTTTTCCACCTATACGCTTAATAATGTTTTCTTCTCCCGGATTTACCATTGTTAACGGCATCATATTCATCCCTTCCTTAGTTTTTGTTGATAATCATTTTCATTTTTCATACGTTAGTTTATGCTAATTATCATTAGATGTCAATACCTTTATTGATATTTTTTTCTCATTAAGAAAAAAAAGGGGGACCAATGGGGACGGGTGGTATGATTCCCCTTAAGTAGACAAGGTAAATAACCAAAATCTACTTAAGGGGGTTTTTTATGTCTAAATATTCAAAAGAAATAATTATAAAAGTATGTGAAGAATACTTATATGGAAACCTTTCAGAAATGGAATTATGTGATAAATATGGCATTCATTTCAAAAATGGCAATTCTATTATCACTGATTGGATTCCAAGATATCTTCAGGATGGAGTTGATGCATTTCTTCCTTCTAGTGGTAACAGAAATTATTTATCATCTGATAAGATTTCGGCGGTTGAAGATTATATTGCTGGAAAAGGTAGTTTAAGAACGATTGCTGCTCGATACGGAATTCCTTCAAAAGAAACACTTAGACGATGGGTTTTATTGTATAATGCTAATAGAAAACTTCGGGATTATAATCCTAAACGGGAGGTTTATATGGCAGAATCAAGAAAAAAAACAACCATTGAAGAACGTAAGAAAATCGTGGATTACTGTATTAATCACAACCACGATTATAAAGGAACAGCAAGTATTTATGGTGTTTCTTATAATCAGGTCTATTCTTGGGTAAGAAAGTATATTACACAAGGTGAAGAAGGATTAACTGATAGGCGAGGACAACATAAAACAGATGAAGAAGTAGATGAATTAGAACGCCTTCGTAGAGAAAATGCTCGCCTAAAAAGACAATTACAAGAAAAGGATATGTTGGCTGAATTATTAAAAAAAGTACAGGATTTCGAAAGGATGTGAGGCTTGGAAAACTCCGCTATGATTCAAAATTTATGGCAATAAAGTTTTTTTATGAAACAAAGAACTGGAGTATTAATTGGATGTGTAAGCAACTTGAAATATCAAGATCTGCCTACTATAAATGGTTGCATCGCGAGATTCCTGAACAAGAAGCAGAAAATATGAAATTGGCAGAACTTATAAAGGAGTATGACGAACGCTTTAATCATATCTTAGGATATAGAAGAATGACTTCATGGATTAACCATTTCAACCATACAAGCTATAATCCTAAACGAGTACATAGAATCATGAAAAAGTTAGGAATTCATTCTGCAATTAGAAGGAAAAAGAAGAACTATACTCCCTCGACACCAGAATCTGTTTCAGAAAATAAGTTAGGCAGAGATTTTTATGCGGATGCTCCTAATAAAAAGTGGACTACGGATGTGACTGAATTTAAAGTTCCAGGTACAAACAAAAAATTGTATTTGAGCGCAATACTTGATTTATATGACAGATATCCGGTTGCATATGTAATTGGCATACGAAATGACAGTAGGCTTGTGTTTAAAACCTTTGATAAAGCACTGGCTGCCAATCCTGAAGCAAGACCACTCTTTCATAGCGATAGAGGATTCCAATACACTAGTAAAATGTTTCAAAAAAAGCTCAACGAACATGAAATAGAACATTCTATGTCACGTGTTGGGCATTGTATAGATAATGGTCCAACGGAAGGGTTTTGGGGGATTATAAAAACGGAAATGTATCAAATGTACGAGATAACAGATGAGACATCATTAAGATTTGCAATATCAGATTACATTAAATTTTATAGTGAGAAACGACCTCAGGATAGGTATCATTGTAAAACCCCACTAGAAATAAGAACGGAAGCCCTTTCCACCGGACAACCAGTTGAATATTTAATTCCACGTAACAAACGAATTGAGAAATATAAAGAAAAATGGTGTGCATAGAAAAACGACCGCGCATTTCGTACGATCGTTCATCAGCACTTTATTTTAGTTATTTAACTTGTCTACTTGACAGGAATCAGATCAGGGGTTAGTGGCTTTTTTGCAAGCAAAAAAAGCCACTAACCCCGTCCCCATTGGTCCCCCCACCACCACAAAAAAATGAACCACTTTCGTGATTCATTTTTTTGTCTAGGTATCGATTAGGGCGTCCATCCTAGACATGATATTATATTTTCAATTTTTATGTAATTAGCAATTAATCTTATTTCAGTTTTTCACCTGTCAGCATCTCATATGCCTGAAGATATTTATTGATTGTTTTATCCACGATATCCTGCGGAAGTGTCCAGTCATTATCCGGATTTGCTTTCAGCCAGTCGCGGGCAAACTGTTTGTCAAAGGATGGCTGTCCATGTCCCGGTTCGTATCCTTCAGCTGGCCAGAAACGAGAACTGTCTGGTGTCAGCATCTCATCACCGATTACAAGATTACCATTTTCATCCAGACCAAACTCAAATTTTGTGTCTGCAATGATAATTCCTTTGCTCAGTGCGTACTCTGCACATTTTTTATATAATGCGATTGTACAGTCACGCAATTTTTCTGCGTATTCTTTTCCCTGTCCTGGGAAATATTTTTCCAGATGTTCTATACTCTGCTCATAGGAAATGTTTTCGTCATGGTCACCAATCTCTGCTTTTGTTGATGGTGTATAGATTGGCTCAGGTAATTTGTCAGATTCTTTCAATCCTTTCGGAAGCTTGATTCCGCAAACAGTTCCATTCTCTTTATAGCTTTCCCATCCGCTTCCTGTAATATATCCACGAACGATGCACTCGATTGGGAGCATCTCCAGCTTGCGGCACATCATGCTGTTGCCATCGAATTTTGGCTGCTGGAAATATTCCGGCATATCTTTCACGTCTACAGAAATCATGTGGTTTGGAAGAATGTCTTCTGTAAGATCAAACCAGAATTTTGACATCTGAGTCAATACAGTTCCTTTTTTTGTCACTTCATTATTCAGAATCACGTCAAAACAGCTGATTCGGTCTGTTGCAACCATGATCAGGCTGTCACCATTATCATAAATCTCACGTACTTTTCCTTCTTTAATTGGTTTTAATTCCTGCATCTTTTGCACCTCGTATTTATTCATCATAGCTTTTATTATAGCGATACAAACAGGAATTATAATCTCGTCTTACCTTTGCTGCATTTCCCATTCTTTCGCTACAGATAACCTACCACCATTTATGCTTGCATGTCAATGAATCCGACTGTTACATTTTCTTATAACTATTTATAAGAGTATCATTCAACGTTTTTTAATGCCTGTGATAATGGGATTTTTCGGATTTTTTTCGACTGGATTATATATACAACCAGATAACAAAGCATTCCCAACACAAACATTGTCGGATAAATCCAAGGAGCTATATAATATGTCAGCCAGCCTGAATAATCCTTCATCATAAGATAATAGATCACTTTTATCGCTTTATCACTGAGCGGTATCGCGATTATCAAAGAAACCGCCACAACAACACCCGTTGCAAGGCTGTATAAATTTCCGGCTTCTCTGTCGGAGTATCCAAGAATCTTAAGCATTGAAATCGATGCTGCATTTTTCTCGATGATCGTTTTTGCAAGCAAATAAATTACGATAATATAAATCATCAAAGCAAATCCATTCATCATAGAAAAGATTTGTCCCATAGAGTCTTCAAGCTGATCCGCCATAACTGTCAGATCATGTTCTGTAATCGTAGATGCAATCATGGTATCATCGATATCTTCTATTTTTTTATCTGTAAAATATCCACTGAAATAATCCGGGTCTTTGTCAAATATATCGCAAAATGTGGATTTTGACAAAAATATACACATTGTAGCAGGATAATGATAACTTCCGCTCACCTTAAATGTATATTTATTATCTCCGTATTCTTCATGGAGCTTGATTTCGTCTCCAATTTGGATACCATATTTCTCCATATATCCGTCTGACAGCACGACTTCTCCATCTTTCAGATTCAAATTCTTCAAATATTTTGAATGATCTTCAATCCCATAAACCGTAATCTCTTCACCACTACTGTTTTTCAACTCTGACACTGCATATTTTTCAGTGCCTGATGTCTCCGTTTCCAAAGGCATTTTTAAAATATACTGATAATTCGCAATTTTTGAATCGAGTACTTCTGCTTTAAAATGCGTTAGCAGTGGTGATAACATCATTCCAAACAACATCAAAACACTTGCGAAGAAAATACCCGCAAACAACGTCAGATAAGCCGCTTTATTTTGCAGAATCACGCGGATGCGGAATCTAGTAATAAATTTCCAGTCTGGAAGGCCGATTGCTCTTCTTTTCTTATTTCTCTTAAGCTCGTGTCTTAAAAATTGTAATGGCGGCAAAGTCATCATGGACATGATCACAAGGAAATTTACAACCAGAAGTAACACAAATGGTATGACTGTCGTTTCTATAAAAGCATCTGCATTCCAGATTGTCGTGTATGTCGGAAGCGAATAACTATGATAATACATTCCTGCCACAATATATTTCATCCATGTATACCCGAGTACATTTCCTACAACAGATGCGACCAGCATAACAACCACCGGCAGCGTCATATAATGGCGTACCAATTCGCCTCTCGTATAACCGGACGCCAGCAAGGTTCCAACTACGGAAGATTCCTGCTCAATCGTACTTCTCGCCGTAATCGCAAATATAAATGCCAGAATAACGATTACGATATAAAGCAGCCACTGTACCATTACCTGGTCTCCGCCCATATCGTCTCCTGTGAAGGTGATTGCCTGATTGTCCTGACGGGCAACAAAATCTGTCATGACAGCTTTTTTCTTTATGATATCCTTGATATCATTTGCCTTATCCTCCTGCTTTTTATCAGATAAAGCTGCATCATCATTTACCCATGCATAGCATTTCTTAAGACCGGCATCTCCCAAATTATCAAACGCATTTTCCGTTACAAGCGCAACTGTAAATTTATTCGCATCAAACATCATATCGGTATTATTTTTAAATAATGCACTGTAATCTGATAATGCGACTACACCTGTCACCTTGTATTTTTTACCTTCGATTTGCATGGTGTCACCGATGGCAATCTCATTATTTTCGGCATACAAGCGGTCAATCACGATTTCATCATCCGCTTTGGGATACTCTCCATCCATCAAGTCCGCCTTATTTACATCATCACGCATCTTATACAGACGGATTGTATGTTCTTTTGCGATTTCTTTATCTTTATAGAATATCGGATAAATCGTAATATCTTCTTTTTCTTCCAATTCCTCTTTTAATTCATCTGAAATGGAATCGGTTAATACAAAATGTCCATTCTCGACATTATATTTTTCAAAGCTGTTATCATAGGCTGATTTGCAGCTTCCGTCTGCCACAAGAAAACCGGAACAAAATCCTATGATGATCGTAAAGAACAAAAAGAGGGCCAGATATTTTCCCCATTCAGACTTTAGCTCACGCAGATATCGTTTTGATAATGGATTTTTCATACGTGCACCCCCTTACCATTCCAACTCTGCCACAGCTTGTTTCTGTCCATTGTAAATGCATTTGCGAATCTGTCCGTCACGCAATTTGATGACCTGATCTGCCATTCCCTGAATCGCATCATTGTGTGTCACAAGAATAACCGTATTTCCGAATTTTTGATTCACATCTTCAATCAATTGTAAAATTTCTTTCGAGGTCTGATAATCCAATGCTCCTGTTGGCTCATCGCAGAGCAAAATATCCGGATTCTTAATCAAAGCCCGTCCAATTGCGGTTCTCTGCTGCTGTCCTCCTGAAAGCTGATTTGGAATTTTGTCTTTATGTTCCCATAGCCCCAGTGTTTTCAGCAAACCATCTAACTCCAGCGGATTTTGGG
>OHAC01001901.1_pt1 | contig 17998 bp, 16 predicted proteins | sample 1577051 | NCBI WGS metagenome assembly OHAC01 (sample SAMEA3541499, study PRJEB24748) | human gut metagenome | biome: human gut; feature: human-associated habitat; material: faeces | place: China | collected 2012 | reverse complement strand
CCTTAATATAGTTCCCAGATTACCCGGATCCTGCAGCGTCTCCAGAATCACAAGCTCCGGTGCCTTTCCGTCCGGGCTATTTTTCAGCACATCTGAGAGCTGATAGGAAAACTGTTCCGCTACCGCCAGGATTCCCTGCGGTGTCTGGGTGTCCGACATATGGCGCATGACTTCATCCGTCACCGTCTCATACCGGCAGCCTGCCAGCAGTTTTTCCGCTCTTTCGCCCTGCTGGCGCAGAAAGCTTTCCGATACATAGACTTCGCGGCATCTCTCCACCGGCAGTTCCCCGAACATTTTCGGACCTTCCACCAAAAAGACGCCCTGTTCCCGTCTTGCTTTTGCTTTCTTTGCAAGCGCCGTCACCGCTCTGATACGGGCGTTGCCCGTGCTCGCGATCACAGGCTGCCTCCTGCCGTTTTCGTCTCCGGCACTCCGTAAACACTATCCTCATCCAGTGTTTCCAGCTCCTCCAGCCACAGACGGCTGCACGCATCGCTCGGCATACGCAGGTCGCCGCGCGGCGACACTGCAGCAGAACCCACCTTCGGACCATCCGGCAGGCAGGAACGCTTAAACTGCTGGTTGAAGAAACGGCGGTAGAACACCTTCAGCCATTTAAGGATCGTTTCCTTATCATAAGCACCGTCAAACGCCTGACGCGCCAGGCGGTAAATCTTGCCCGGACGGTAGCCGAATCTTAATATATAGTAGAGATAGAAATCATGCAGCTCATAAGGACCAACCAAATCCTCCGTTTTCTGTGCGATCTTTCCATCCTCCTCCGGCGGCAGAAGCTCCGGGCTGACCGGCGTATCCAGTACATCCAGCAGAATATCAGAAAGCTCTTTCTCGCCACAGGTATCTGCATAATAGCGCACCAGATGGCGCACCAGCATCTTCGGAACCGAGCAGTTGACACCGTACATCGACATATGATCGCCGTTGTAGGTCGCCCAGCCAAGCGCCAGCTCCGACATATCGCCGGTTCCGATGACCATGCCGCCCACCTGATTTGCGATATCCATGAGGATCTGGGTGCGCTCTCTGGCCTGGCCGTTCTCGTAAGTGACATCGTGCACCGTAATATCATGGCCGATATCTTCAAAATGCCGTGTCACCGATGCCTTAATACCAATTTCTTTTAAGGATGCCCCCAGCTTTCTGGTCATCTGGCAGGCATTCTGGTATGTCCGGTCCGTAGTTCCAAAGCACGGCATGGTAATCGCATGGATCTGGCTGCGCGGAATATTAAGCATGTCAAATGCTCTCGCAGCTACCAAAAGAGCCAGTGTCGAATCCAGTCCACCGGAAATTCCAAGCACGACATGGCTGCAGCCGGTATGCTCCAGACGCTTTTTCAGTCCCATGGCCTGAATGGTGAAGATTTCCTCACAGCGGCGGCTTCGCTCCCGCGTATCGTGCGGAACGAAAGGCCGGTTGTCGATGTAGCGGAGCAGCTTTTCACCAGCCTGCATGCCGGAAACTGCTTTGCCGGTCTCCTGCCGGCTCTGACCAGTTTCCTGCTGGCTCTGTCCGTTTTCCTGCTGGTTCTGCCCGTTTTTGCAACTGCTGCTGTTCTCCGCTCCAGCCACAGGAGCAAGGGAAAAATGGATCGTCTGATAACCGCTGCGGTCCGGTGCCGGGTACGTGGTCGTGCGGCGCCGTTCCGCGTTCAGCCGTTCCAGATCCATGTCAGCGCAGACCGTTTCCGGTGCAAACCGCTTGGACTCTGCCAGACGTGTTCCATTCTCCGCAATGATATTGTGGCCTCCAAACACCAGGTCCTGTGTAGATTCGCCTTCCCCCGCATTAGCATAGACATAGCCGCAGATCAGTCGCGCAGACTGCCCGCAGATCAGCTCTCTCCGGTAAGAATCCTTTCCGACCACTTCGTCGCTTGCAGAGCAGTTTGCAATGACTGTTGCGCCTGCAAGCGTATGCCGGATACTCGGCGGGCACGGAACCCATACATCCTCACAGATTTCTGCCGCTACTGTCAGCTTCGGGTATTCTTTGCAGGTAAACAAAAGATTGGTTCCCATAGACACCTGGGTATCCTGCCAGTCTGTCATAACCGGAGCTTCCATACCCGGAGTAAAATGACGCAGCTCATAAAACTCCGAATAGTTTGGCAGGTTCGTTTTTGTAACCAGGCCAAGAAGCCCGCCATTGCAGATTGCTGCCGCTACATTATAAAGCTTGCCTTCATGCTCCCATGGGAGTCCCACAAATACCAGCATATGCTTATTTCTGGTGAATGATACGACTGTTTTCAGTTCTTCTTTTACCTGCTCCAGTAAAACCTCCTGTAAAAACAGGTCGTTACAGGTATACCCGGAAAGGCAAAGCTCCGGAAATACCAGAAGCTCTACGCCCTTTTTTCCGGCTTCTTCTATGATCCTGCAGATTTCCTGCCGGTTATAGACAGGATCTGCAACCTTAATCTTTGGTGTGGCTGCCGCAACGCGGATAAAGCCGTCTCTCATGTTCATTTCCTCCTGACGGAATGTGTATACAAAAAACAGGTCCCGTTTCAGTGCATACTATTGCAGACAGTATACCATATCCTGCATCAAAAATAAAGCATGAGAAACTTCCAATTCCATTTACATTCCTGACATTTTCCTGTACAATGACATACGGTGATTGCCGTTACTGTCTGCGTAATGCGCAAACAGTAACACTTGTCGGACACATATACGTGTGCGGCAGCATACAAGGAGGAATAACCATGAGAGTATCAACCAAAGGACGATATGCACTGCGTATGATGATCGAATTCGGGCTGAATCCGGATGAGTGCACCAAGATCAGCCAGGTAGCTGCGCGTCAGGGCATTTCCGATAAATATCTGGAACAGATTGTTTCACTTCTTCACAAAGCAGGCTATGTGCGGAGTATCCGCGGAGCCCAGGGTGGCTATATGCTTACCAGAGAACCGGAAGAATACACGGTAGGCATGATCCTCCGCGCTGCAGAGGGAAGCCTTGCGCCGGTCTCCTGTCTGGATGAAGACATCAACCACTGTGAACACGCCGGGCGCTGCACCACCCTGACTGTCTGGCAGAAATTAAAGGATGCCATCGACGATGTCGTCGACCACACCACGCTGGCTGACCTGATCGAGGAACAGCGCAACATGCCGGAAGCCAACTTAATGTGATTTTTTCCATCTGTATATTTATCCATCTGCATATTTATGCAAATTTTTAATGAATATGCCATGGAATCCAAAAGGAGTATCGCACAGCGCCAACTACGCTTTCATCTGCGATACTCCTTTTCGTTTTTAAAATCCCATCCGTTCTTTTACAAGAGCAGGGATCTCTCCCTTTTTGAAGAAGCTGTTGTATGTATTCTCGGTCTCATCTCCATTTTCTGCTTTTTGCGTGGTATCTGCCACGGTCACTTCTACCGTAAGGTCTTCCTCCTCATACATTGGGTCATAATGCAGCATTCGCTCATTTCTGGTCATATTTCCAAGCGCCTTGATCTCAGAAGGATCTGTGAATGTGATCACCTGGTATTCGTCACTTCCCGGTGCATAGCCACGCACAGTTACGGAAACAATCTTGTCAGAAAGACTGCTATCGTCAACCGATATGCCAGACTGTTCCAGCAAAGCAATCGTCTTTTTAAAAGAAGGATATACCGGATAAAATGCCTCGTCCCGCACATCACTGCTGTAAGAATACCGCCACGGATACATTTCGGCCTGATTGCGGTTTTCCTTCTGGTTCCACCATGCAATAGCCTGTTCCTCTTCTTCTGTGGTAAAGCGGATCAGGCCAAGCGGCATTTCTTCTTTCATCGTGTCGAGTGTCAATGCTGCAAACTCCTGCTGGTAAGCATGGAGTAATTCTGCCCGCTGGCTGTCAGTCAGGTTTTTCAGATTCTGGTCTCCGCTGGAACGGCTCTTCCGGTAGCGGACATTGGCAAACTGCTCCGGCTGTGCAGAAAGGAGCGGATAGGCTCCACTCTGGTACTCCGCGTCCTGTTGTAATTCTTTAAGCAGTTCATAGCTCTTTGTCATATCGATGGTATAATTCCTGCTCACCACACGGCCGCTCTTTAAAGTATAGAAGACTGTTGCCATGGTATAAACCGGCTGTACCTCCTGCGCGGCCATTTCAGCTGCTCCCACCTGCTGCGCTGCCTCCTGATCAACCATTTGCCTTCCGCCTGCCGCATTCCACTGCTCTTTCAGCCGTCTGTTTTCTTCGATACCTGCTGCTGCGATATTCAGCACTGTATCCAGGTCGTTGCACTGCATGTGCTTTGCAATATAACTGCCAGACAGTTCGTCTGCATAGGTGTACACGGTATAAGGTCCGTCATTTTCTTTCTCCACATTTCCATAAGAAACCCAGCGGTTCAGATTGCTGATGTCCACCGCGGCATACTGTACTTTTTGTGCAGATGGCAGGTATGCATCGTACCCAAACAAGTCAAAGCGGAAGGAAAACACAACAGCCAGTGCCACAGCCACGCAGCATACAAGCTGCATTTTTTGTGCGAACAGCTTTCGGAAATCGAAATGATAGATACTCTCGATCACACAGTGGGCAATCATGCTTCCGCAAATGACGCCAAATGCCATCCAGCCGTTAGAATTCTGCATCGACCACAAAAATCCACCCATGCCAAGTCCACTCAGCACCGTGATGAGCACACGGACGATCGGGCAGCTAGGTCCAAAAGCCATGGCACGCCCTGCTGCTTCCGACCGGCGTTTCCGGTAAAGGAACAGAGCCGCTGCAGCAAGGATCACGGAAACCAGAAAGGCAGCTCCCGCCGCAGGCCAGACCGGCTTTCCATCCACATAGCAGGAGATGGAGTGTATGTATTCCATGACCGGAGAAATGCGGGAAACAGATTCGGTTATCCCGTTATAGTTTTCATAACTGTAGGACAGAAAAAATGTGTTGAAAAATGATTCTACAATTACCGCTGCCAGAGGTACATAAAACATCAGCACCATGCTTCCAAAAAAGCCCACCACCAGATGCCCGGTCAGCATTGACGCGATCACCACAGTGGTATAGCACAAAATATAATAGATCAGGTGAAATGCGCAGGCACTGGCTGCAGTCCCGCACAAAAGCTCCATATCGACTCCGTTTGCTGCACACACGATCACAGATGCGATCAGTGCTACTGCATAGGGGATTGCCGGCATCAGGATTCCATCGAGGTAATGCACAAGAAACAGTTTTTCCCTCCGGACCGGAATACTGTGGTAAAAATCTACACGGCTTTTCGAATTTAAATAGGAAAAGCTGCTAAGTCCGCAGATCAGGGAAACAAGGACAACCCCAAACACCGTCATGCCATTCTCAAAAGACAGCCACTTGATTGCTTCTGTTGTAAACCATTTAAGCCCCAGCTCCGCTGTCTCACACTCCCGCACTGCTCTTCCTGCCAGAAATACCAGAAATACCGGATAAAGGAAAAAGCAGCCAAGTGCAATGAGAGCCGGTGCCCACAGACGGTTTTTCCAATCCTCACGCATGAGCTTAAAATATAAGTTTTTTGACGTCATAGCCGACTACCTCCGTTTCGCTGATAAAGATTTCCTCCAGAGACAAAGGAATAGTCTCATAAAATACAGGTTCTGCCTTCTGCATAAGATATTCCACACGCCCCAGCTCCCCACGCACGGTCAGAGTCAGAAGCTTTCCACGGCGCTCTGTCTTTAAGATTTCAAGCCCCTCAATGTCCTCCGGCCTTGTTCCTTCTTTTAATACGCACTGCACCTTATGCAGATTCATTTTCATTTCGTCCAGATCGCGGCTTAACAGGATACCGCCTTTATGGAGCAGCCCCACATGGTCGCAGATATCTTCCAGCTCCCGTAAGTTGTGGGAAGCGATGATCGGTGTCAGATTCCGTTCCTCCATGTCATTGGCAAAAATACTCTTAACCGCCTGGCGCATGACCGGGTCAAGGCCGTCAAAGGTCTCGTCACAGAACAGATACTCTGTCCCCGCACAAATTCCGCAGAGAATGGAAACCTGCTTTTTCATGCCCTTGGAAAATGTATTGATCTTGCGGTTTTTCTGCAGGCCAAAGCTGTTCATAAGCGTGTCGAAACGGGACACATCAAAGTCCGGGTAGACAATGCGGTAATAGTTCATCATGTCCTGTGGCGTCGCATTCCCGAAGAAATACTGGTCATCGGAAATATAAAAGAACTTCCGTTTTGCTGCCTCGTTCTCATAAATATCCATGCCATCGACCGTAATATTTCCCTCGTCCGGCTTCAAAACACCTGCTGCCATGCGCAGAAATGTACTCTTCCCGGCTCCGTTAGTCCCGATGAGGCCAAATACGTTTCCTTCCCGGATCTTGGCGCTGATATGATCCACCGCGAGGATATCATCGAATTTTTTTGTAAGGTTGGTTGCCTCTATCATACTATTTCCTCTCCTCCAAACTGTTCCTCCGCCATGCGGGTAAACTCTTTTTTATCTATACCAAGGCTCCTTGCCTCTGCTGCAAGAGCTGCCACCTTCTCTTCTAGTTCCCGGCGCTTCTGCTCCCGGAGCTTGCTGATGCTTCCCACAAAGCTGCCACGCCCCTTCACGGAATAAATAAAACCATTCCGCTCCAGCTCTGCATAAGCCCGTTGTATGGTATTGGGGTTGATGGAGAGCTCTGTTGCCAGTGAACGTACCGACGGCATTTGCACATCCTCTTCCAGAACACCAAGGATCATCAGCTCCTTTAAGCGGTCCGCTACCTGTTCATAGATTGGACGGCTGTCTTTATAATCCAGATGAATCATGTTCCTGCGTTCTCTCCTTTCTGCATAAGTGTATTAATCATCTTAATACACTTATATCACAGTCAAGCTGGAAATGCAACCACATCTTTCCAAAATACTATATTTTTTCATAATATCACCTAGCTGCCGGCTTGTTATCCTAAAAGCCTGTCTGCACCAGCTCCTGGTAAAGAGACTGGCTGCAGCTTAGATCGATCTTTCCCAATTCGTCTGAAAGCAGCCCTGGTTCATAATTTCTTCCAAAGTCCAGATCGTGGACAAAATAAGAAATCTCGCCTCCCTGGTCACGCATCAAAAGCTCCAGAAGGTAAATGATATGGTCTTTCGCCAGAACCGGAAGCTTTTCTTCTATTCTTAATGTCTCCAGGATATTGACAAACTCTGTTTCCCCTACCGGTGGCTCCGATACGTCCGTCCTGCGGTAAACCACCTCTGCCGGTTCCTGCCCGCAGATAACCAGCATACTGTCTGGATGCAGCGTGCCGCCCGGCCATTGCTTCTGCCCTCCCTCATTGATGAAATAACAATATTCCTCCGTATTCAGCCTGGCAAATAGTTCCGTAAGGTCTTCACACTCAGGCCATATTGCCGTAAGCCCGGAAAGGTCCTCTGCCTTTTCTTTTTCCTGCTTCTGGATAAAACGAACTACAAAACAATCGAATTCGTATAAGGAACGGAAACCACCATAACGAAAGCTATTAACAATGTGCATGCCACACCCGCTTCTTACCGGACGCATATCGCATTCGATTCTGCGCGTCACATAGCAGGTTCCGTCTTCGTCTGCATAAATAAGTCTTCCTTTTTTCATAAAAAAACCTCCTGTCATTCCCAAACCGGTTATGACAAGAGGATAAAACATCAGTTCGTTTTTGTCATTGGACAAATGGTCCAATGCTTTTTATTTATGATATTATGCTGTCTTTTGTTGAAAATACTTTAGATAAGAAACCAGATACTCTTTTCCGTGAAATGCCTCCAGGTAAACCGGTTTTTCCCCGCATCCGGCCAGAAGATCTTCCATATGTACCCCAAAAAGCCTGCTGAGCGCATATAAATGATCTACAGAGGGAAGTGTTTTCCCCCGGAGCCACCGGTAAACAGGCTGGGGACAGGAAAGGTGCAGGTAATCCTGTATTTCACGGATATTATAGCCAGCCCTGCGGATCTGATACCGCAATGACTTTCTGCTCTGGCTGACATCCAGTCCCGGATACTGATCATTTCTCTCCATATTTTTCACCTCGCAGATATTCCATCCGCTTTAACTCCGGAAGAACCGTGCACAGCATTGTCACAAAGCACAGGCTTCCTCCGATGACATTAGAAACCGGTTCTGCCAGAAACACACCGTCCGTCCCCATATGTAAAGCATAAGGCATGAAATAAGTAAGCGGAACGACAATAAACACCTTCCGGAGCAGCGAAAAGAAGATCGCATGCTTCTTTTTGTTCAATGACTTAAATACTGTTTGTCCAAAGTACTGCAGATCCATAAAAATAAATGCTGCAAAATACTGCTTCAATGCCGGAACCGCATCCTGTAAAAGAAGTGGATCGGAGCTGAATATCTGGATCAGAACGTCCGGCACCAGTATGATGCTGCTCCACATGATGGCCGTATAGCAAAGCATCATAAGCCCCATCACGATTCCGGCCTTTCTGACACGCGCCGGGCGGCGGGCACCGTAATTATAGCTCAGAATCGGGGATGATCCATCATTGATCGCAGAGATCGGGGTTTCTACCAGCTGGCGCACGCTGGACACGATCGTCATGACCGAAATGTAAATATCACCGCCTGTGACACCAAGCACATGGTTGCAGCAGATCGTTACCAGGCTGTTGGTCAGCTGCATCACAAAGCCAGCTGTGCCAAGACTGACAATATCCTTCGCATAACCTGTGCACGCTTTCATCTCATGTTTTCTAAGAAAGCGCACCTTTAATTCCGATTTCCTGGTTAGGAAAAACAGTACAAATGCCGCTGACATACACTGCGAAATAACGGTAGCAATTGCTGCCCCGCGTACTCCAAAACCAAGGACAAAAATAAACAGCGGATCCAGAACAAGGTTGGCAGCCGCACCGATCGCAACCGAAAGCATTCCGATCAGGGAATATCCCTGCGCATTAATAAACGGGTTCATGCCAACCGCGATCATCGACGGCAGTGTGCCAGTCAGATAGATCATCATATAAGGAAGCGCATAAACCATGGCTCCTTCGGAGGCACCAAATAAAATCAGGATATGACGCATAAACAAAAATCCTGCCAGCATGAGTGCAACTCCGGTAAAGCAAAGCATGGTAAACGATGTGTTCATAATATCGTTTGCTTCGCGTTCTTCCTTTTTGCCCCTGCGGATAGAAAATAGCGGTGCACCACCGCTTCCATATAAATTAGAAAATGCAGTAATGATCACGATCAGAGGAAAGCACAGTCCCACTGCACCAAGTGCTACTGTTCCCACCTCCGGGATCCGGGCGATGTAAATGCGGTCTACTATATTATACAGCAGATTCAGCATCTGGGCTACCAGCATTGGGACTGCCGCTCCCAGAATATTGCCGGTTACCGTGCCATGTTCAAAATCGATTCGTTTCATAAATCCTTCATCCCTTTTTTATTCTTGCATTTGAGTATAGCACGAGGTATTCTATATGTAAATTATTGTTTTTATATGGGAAATAAATATTTTTTGTATAGAAAGGTGAGGCTATTTTGGAACTCAGACAATTAGAATACTTTCGTGCTATTGTAGATGCCGGGACGATCAGCGGTGCTGCCCGGGAACTCCATATGACACAGCCACCGCTCAGCTACCAAATGAAAATGCTGGAAGAAGAATTGCAGGTTTCCCTGTTTTTGCGCGGAAGCAAGCGGGTACAGCTGACAGAAGCCGGCAAAACCCTTTACGAACAGGCAGGAAATCTTCTGATGCTCTCCGACCTTACCAAACGCGAGGTAACAAAATCTGCCCAGGCTGCAACGCTTCATATCGGAATGACACCCTCTACGGTTTCCCTTATGTCGGATTATCTACTCCGTTTCGCGAAAAAATATCCGCAGATCCGCTTCGATGTACATGAAGGTTCGACGTTTACGCTGAAAGACCAGCTTAAAAACCGTCAGATCGACGTAACAACGCTAAGAACCCCCATTATGCTAAACGGATGCGAAACACGTACACTCGCCAAGGAAACCCTGCTTGCCATGGCAAATGTCAACGATCCGCTCCTCCAGAACCGTGGTTCCATTAGCCTGCAGGAGCTTTCTGAGCAGCCTCTGATCTTATCCCACCGCTACCGGAAATATATGCTCTCTGCCTTTGAGCAGGCAGGACTCATCTGCGATATTTATCTTGCATGCGAAGATGCACGTACAGCTATGATCATGGCCGAAAAAGGACTTGGCATAGCCATTTTGCCGGAATCCATGAAAAACCAGTCCTCCAGCTTAAAAGCATGCGCCATCACAGGCGCCGACCTGGCAACAGAAGTGCTCCTCGTATGGAGAAAAGGAAGACTGCCGGCGGAGGTACAGGATTTTCTAGAGACGAATTTCATCGGAAAAACAGAGTTTTAGACAAGATATTTTGGTATGCTATTCGAAACACACAAACCCCCATACCCCACCAGCGGGTTCGGATACTCCGCAATCCCCGGAAGCTTTTTCGCCCCGCGTCTCAAATAAGCCTTCACCTTCTCCCCATACAAAAACGGATCATTTCCATTCACGATTCCCCACTGCATCAGAAGCGCTGCCGAACCCACGACAACCGGTGTCGCAAATGAGGTACCTGTGACGGACTGGTAGCCTCCATTCACCGCCGGAGCCATGATTCCGACTCCGGGAGCAGCAAGATCCGGCTTGACCTGATTGGTCAAGCGCGTAAATCCGCGCCCGGAAAAATCCGCATAGGAATTGTAATAGCTGTTATAAGCTCCTACCGTGATGACCTTCGATGCTGTAGACGGAATCGTCAGTGTCGTATCGGGTGTCGGCCTGAGAAAACGGGTAGCTGTATTTAAAACTCTGGCAGAGGGAAGCCAGAAATCATACTGTCCGCGCACCAAACTTACCGGTCTTAAAAAGAACGTCCAGATTCCTTCTTCCACATAATTTCCTTCATCCGGAATGAAATCAAAATAAATTTCCTGCGCCGCGCTGTAGGGTCCCGGTTTCCCGTAATATAACAGAATCTGGGTACTGCGGTAGCGGAAACGTGCCAGACCCAGATTTTCTGAAAACGGACCAAACTGTTCTCCCGATGGTGCCTGCAGGCTGATCTCAAACTGATCACTATAAGACTTCCAGAGCTGGATACTGAAGCTGCTTTCATACGCAGAAACCGTAAATTCCACTGTTTCTGTTGTCCGCATCTGCAAAATACCAGATGTATGACCACTCGCGGCGCCTTCATTTCCGCTTCCCACCACAATCGTCGTCCGACCGTAATTGCCAATGTCATCTAAAAAAGTTTCCAGAAGACTGGTTCCGTCGTGAGAGCCATAGGTATTTCCAAAGCTGATATTGATCACCAATGGCAAAAACCGGTCTGCGGCAAACGAAACAGCATAGTTCACGGCCCGCATTAATTCTGTTGTGCGAGGAAAGCCACAGGGTCTGGCAGTCCCAAGCTTCACGACCAGAAGATCGCTTTCATAGGCAATTCCGCGATATCCGGAATCGAGACCCGCCGCGATCCCCGCAACCGCAGTTCCATGGCCGCTCACATCCACAGAAGGAACGATCTGTCTGGCTGCAGCCCTGTTTCCGCTTTCTAAAGCCGTATTGATCTCTTCGGCTGTATAAATGCGATTCTGGGTCTGATCCCACAGTTCCAGGATTCTTGTGGAACCGTCCTCCTTTCGGAAGACTTCGTGAAAATAATCGATCCCGGAATCCAGCACTGCGATCAAAACTCCGCGTCCGCTTAAGTTCGGTGGTGCTTCCTGCAAAATATTCACACAAGAGGCTGTCTTTGCCTGATTGATGGCAAAGAACAGCCTCTTCGGTTTTTCGATGTATTCAATTTGTGGAAGCGCACTGATGAGTGGTATCTGGCTTTCTTTCACAGTAAGAATCGCATATTCATTGCGCATCTCCTCCACGGAAGCGCCAAGGTTTCTCACCTCATCCAGATTTCCCGAGTACTTCACGATCAGCTCCCAGGTGTTTTCTTCCGGGTCAAAGCCAGTTTCTAATTCCGAGGAACGGCTTCGTTCCTCCGGGCTTGTATCAAGAGAAAGATTCAAAAGATTTTCCAGTTTCTGGTTCGTCGGCATAACAATTTCCAACCTATAAACCGTTCACATTTTTCAGTATTCTATGCGCTGGATTTCACTATGATGAATCAAGCAAAAAATCGATATCATTTTTTCGTTCCTTCCCTACTCACCTTCAAAACCCCTGCATCTTTTAAAATCTGCAGGTGATGCGAAACCGTCGGTCTTGAAAGATGCGTCTTTTCCGTGATTTCATTGACCCGCACTCCAGAGCAGTTTCCCATTTTCATCATTTCCAGGATCATGTGCTGCCGGTTTTTGTCGCCCAGCGCAATCAGAATCTTCCTGCTTTTTTCAAAATCAGCCGCCAGCTGCTCAATCTGTTCTTTTGCGTCCATCATTTTACCTTATGTCCGGTAACTGCTTCAAAATGATACTTGGCGATTCCAAGGTCGATCTTGGAATAAAAGCCTCTGAGTGATTTTGCTGTTACTGTTCCATCTTTCAGTTCAAAGAAAAATTTCTGCTGGTTCTCTACTAATCCGGAACCTGCTGCCAAAGCATTCGGAGGTGTTCCCTGCGGAAGCATACAGGCAAAACCACAGGAGAAAATAATGTTCATCAAAAGGAGTTTTTATTATGAATTCACAAACCAGTAAATCTCTCACTGAGGGAAGTCTCTACCGGCATCTGTGTACCCTGGCACTTCCTCTGATCCTCGGAAATATCCTGCAACAGTTTTACAATACCATCGATGCGTTCGTCATTGGCCGCTTCGCGGGAACCGGTGAATTTGCCGCAATCGGCATCGCGGGAACGGTCATGAATCTGTTTTTGTTCGCTCTTGTTGGGGTATGCACCGGTTTTTCCAGCCTGCCTGCATCGTTTATCTGCTTCACAGTCATAGGAAACTGCTGTTTCAAAAAAAAGACTGCCAGCTTGTCCCGGACAGACTCCGGGAAACCCTGCATTTTGGCTCCGTCACAGCGCTGCACCAGTCTGGCCTTTACATCGGAAAAATGCTGGTACAGGGCGCTGTCAACACGGGCGGCACTGACCTGATCGCAGCTTACACTGCTGCCACGCGCGTGGAGGGCTTCGCAAATTCCTTTGGAGACAGCGGCTCCGCAGCCATATCACACTGCGCGTGATTCTCTCCTGGATCTTGATTGGGCAGTATCAGCTGAAAGCGGTGGCTGTCGCTACCGGAATCGGCTGGGTGCTGGTGAATGTGTTCTAGAGTATGATGCTGAGACGAAGTAACAAAAAATAACAAAGTATAAAACGTCCTTTTGCAACTATTATTAGTTGCACTTTTCTTGATCACAGCGTATAATATAATTAACGGGGGATATATTATGGGACAAAAAGAATTAAAATCTTATCAGATTAAGCAGTTGATAGAAATTTTGGAACAGGAGGGACTCATATGAATAACACCATTCAGTACAAAGGCTATATCGGCAGCGTTGAATTTTCCGAAGAAGATGGTATTTTTTATGGAAAAGTCATGGGCATTCGTTCTCTGATTTCTTACGAAGGCGAGAGTGCTAAGGACCTTCTTGATGATTTTCACAGCGCTATCGATGATTATCTGGAAACCTGCAAAGTTGAAGGAAAAGAGCCTGAGATTGCTTTTAAGGGTAGCTTCAATATCCGCCTTTCTCCTGAGCTTCACAAAAAACTATTCATTTACACAACTGCTCACCAAATGTCCATAAACAAGTATATCGAAAATACTTTGGAAAATTCTCCAGCAGCACACGTTATCGTTTAAATATTTTCCCGCCCAGTTATAATAACTGAGCGGGATTTTTTTCGTAGCAATCCACTGTTTCTTTTGGTCTTTTTTCTATTTATTTTTCTGTAATTTCTTGTTTGTTATATTGCGTACAGCTTCCTATATTTTTCCTCGAGATACTCCACGTAATACCGCGGCTCAAAATCCTCCCCGGTCATATCCCTTAAAATTTCCCGGCTGGTCTTCATCTTTCCATAGCGGTGTACATGTATTCTCAAATACTCCCGGATCACATCCAGCCGTCCTTCCTCCAGAAGCTTTTCAAAATCCATTTCTTTTTTCATCTGTACCAGCATCTGTGCGCCAAAGGCACTTCCAAGAGCATACGACGGGAAATATCCGAAGGATCCCTGCGCCCAGTGGATGTCCTGCAGCACACCTTCTGCATCATTTTCCGGACGGATACCAAGATATTCTTCATATTTATCAGCCCAGAGTTTCGGAAGTCCTTTTACATCCAGATTTTTCTCGATCAGCATTTTTTCCAGTTCATAACGAACCAACACGTGAAGACTGTAGGTCAGCTCATCCGCTTCGGTGCGGATCAGACCCGGCTGTACTTTGTTGATGGCGCGGACAAACATTTCCCGCCCTACGCCCTTTAACTGCTCTGGGAACAGCTCTTTCAGCTTGCCGTATACCGGGATCCAGAAAGCTTCGCTCCGACCGATAATATTTTCGAAGAAACGGGACTGGGATTCGTGCATCCCCATAGAAGTTCCCTGCCCTGCCGGTGTCTGGCTCAGCCGGTCATCGATACCAAATTCATAGATGGCGTGTCCGCTCTCATGAATCACGGAAAATGCCGAGGAATCCACACGGGATTTGTAGTGCGTCGTGATGCGCACATCACGGTTATGAAGGTTGGTTGTAAAGGGATGTGCACTGACTGCTAATACTCCTTTGGAAAAATCAAAGCCCACATAGTTTGCCAGATACTCTGCCAGCTCGCGCTGTTTTTCTTCCGGATAATCTCCATCCAGAAAATCGTCCTGGATGCGGACTGGACTTTCCATAACCTGTTTTAAGAGCGGAACAATATGCTCTTTCAAAAGACCAAAGAATTCATCCAGCTTTTCCATGGTAAAGCCTGGTTCAAAAGAATCCAGCATGACATCGTAAAGCTTCTGCCCTTCTTTCTGACGGTAAGAGGCGAATTTTTTCTGGTAATCGATGATTTCCTGCAAAACCGGCGCAAAAGCTTCAAAATCGTTTTCTTTCCGTGCTTTGGTCCAGATACGGGTCGATTTTGCAGTCAGTTCCTGATAAGCGCGGTATTCTTCCGGCGGAATGCAGGAGACTTCCTCGATCTCGCGCTTTGCGGCTTTCAAGATAGCACGGCGGATGTTTTCTTCCGTAAGTTCTGTATCATCTGTCCTCGTGGAACATGCCACTCCATTTTCTGCCGTCTGCAGATGTTCTTTTTCTTTCGTTTTCCCGTCCGAAACCGTTTTTCTGCTTTCCTCCAGTTCATCTAAGCATCGGTCCACCAGTTCTTTCACCCGCGGATCCATCATGATTCGCTGATAAGAAGCGGAGAGCACGCCCTGCATCCGGGCAGTGCGGCTTCCTGCTGCTTCGGGAGCCAGCGTCTCATCGTCCCACTCAAACAGGATCAGGGCAGTCTGATATGCCTGAGCCTCTTCTAAATACTTCATCAGTTCTTCGTAATCTGAATTTTTGTTTTCTGTATTCATATCGTCCTCCTGAGCCATCATCATCCAATGTTTTTATTTTTTCCTTCTTCCACTGATCCTATTCTGCTGTAACATCGTTTCTGCTGTTTGCAAGCTCTGATTCTGCTGTTACCGGTTCCTCAAGCGTCTCTTTTGTCGCTTTTCTTCCGGAAAGTACTGTTTTGTCGTGTGATCCCTGTCTTGTCGTACGTTTTGTCGCGTATTTTTTCTTGTATTTTCCCTTGGATTTTCCTATGAAATTCTCTTGGTAGTTTCTCTTCTATCTCGTTTTTAATCTTATCTCTTATGTTGTTCCACATGGTAAATCAGAAGACGCTTCTCTGACGTCTTTTCGTCATGCAATGTTTATCCCCGGTATCGGTTTAGTGCTGCAAACACCTCCTGGATTCTCGGCCTTGCAAGTCCACCCGGCACATAGGATCCGGTTAAATGGTTCCAGCCCTTTGCCGCATACTGTGTTTCCAGTTCTTTCGCAATCTGGCACAATGTCCTCTTTCCGTCTGCAAGCTGCTCCAGCGCATAGCGGGTCAGATAGGCAAGCGCCGCGGTCTGCTCTGAGTCCGCAAGCTGTTCTACATAGCGCAGGTCTACGGTTTCGCGGTCGAGCGAGAACGAATCTTTGCCGAATATTTTCACCTTGCTGCGTTCCTGTGTACGACCTGCACCGTGTCCACGTTTTCCGCCGCGTTCCTGTGCTACATCCACGCTGCGTCCACTTTTTTCGCTGTGTCCCTGCATATAGCCTGAGCCTGCCTCACCTTCTCCCATGCCCTTCGCATCGCTCATTGTCCGCACTGCACCGGAAGTTTCTTTCCCATACGCCACCGTAAACTCTGGCAATACAAAACCAGGCGCCTCCGTTCTCGGTGCCTTATGCTCCTTGCAGAGTGCCTTCACCCGGTTTGTAATATCCACCGGGCGGTAGCAGTCCATCTGAATGATCTGGTCTGCAATATAGAAAAAGGCTCCGGAACTTCCTGCTACCAGAATGGTTGAGATCCCGGCCTTTTCATATAAGTCCCGTGCCCGCTCCAGAAACGGGGTGATCGGTTCTTTTTCCCGGCTGATGACCTGCTGCATAAAGTCATCGCGCACCATAAAGTTGGTCGCAGAGGTATCTTCGTCGATGAGGAAAAGTCTGGTCCCGGCTTCGATTCCTTCCACAACCCCCGCCGCCTGGGAAGTGCTTCCGCTGGCATCGGTGGTGGAAAAGCTTCTGGTGTCCTTGCGGTTTGGCAGATCGTTGATAAATAATGAAATATCCGTATTTTTGATGGAGCGTCCTTCCTCTGCACGCAGCTTTACTGCCGTGTCATCCGCCAGGACAAACTCCCGTCCATCTCCCGCGATGTGGTTGTAAACGCCCATCTGCAAAGCAGAAAGCAGAGTTGATTTTCCATGGTAGCCGCCTCCCACGATGAGGGTAATGCCCTCCGGCACCGCCATCCCGCGGATTTCGCCGTGATGCGGCAGCACAAAAGAAGCTTCCATGCTCTTTGGGGAAAGGAACGGCACACTGTCCTTCATAGGCTGGTCGGAAACACCGCTTTTGCGTGGTAAGATGGCTCCGTTTGCCACGAATGCAGCCAGCTTTCGCTCCCGCAGCTGTCTGCGCAGTTCCTCCTGGTCTTCTGCCATCCATACGGCCTCCTGCACTGCCCGGCGGTCCAGATTCTTTGCAACAAAGCTCTTTTCCACTGCCTTTGGCAGAAACTCAAACAGGATCTTTTCCAGCCCGCCCGCATCGATGGTACGTCCAAATGCCGGAAATCCCACATGAAAGCGCACCGTAATGGTGTCACGGCTGATCTCACAGGCACTGCGCTCTAAAACCTCCTGGCCGCAGCGGCTGATAGAAATCAGTCCGCTCTTGCCAGAGCCCTTTGTCTGGAAGCTGAAGCGCTCTGTCTGGGCATAAAACAGCCTCGTCAGATGATCCTGCAAAGCAACACGCTTGCACACCCGGTCCCGCAGGTTTTCCGCAAAGCCAGATACCTTCCACGGGATTTCCACATGAACCGAAGAAGGGGACGCAAAAGGATCTCCCTGGACATGGTCGATCACCAGAATATAGCTTCCAAACTGATATGCCCCGGCCAGTGCTTTGTATGCCGGATAGCTTTTCCGGTCAATGCCCCGCAACATCGTGCGAAGTTCATTGGATGATTTCATACTATTCTCCTCATATACGCGATTACCGGACGTCTGGCTGCAGAATTCTCTGCTTTGCACAAACATCCGGCAACCATTTTTCTGATCAGAAGTGCAGCAAAATTCCTACCTGTAAACAGTAACATTTTCCCAATATTACAACCAGGGAAAACCGCACTTCATCGATCTTTTATAAACTTTCTGCAATCTTTCTTGCTACGTAAACGCCGCTTGCCGATGCATGGGACAGGGAGTGGGTCACACCGCTTCCGTCACCGATGATGTAAAGGCCTTTGTGGCGGCTCTCCAGGTTCTCATCCACATCTA
>OHAC01001888.1_pt1 | contig 18050 bp, 18 predicted proteins | sample 1577051 | NCBI WGS metagenome assembly OHAC01 (sample SAMEA3541499, study PRJEB24748) | human gut metagenome | biome: human gut; feature: human-associated habitat; material: faeces | place: China | collected 2012 | reverse complement strand
GAAGAAATCTTAGGAATCCTTCCATTACATATCAGAACGATCATAAAGCAGGCAGGCATCAACTGGGACGAACTTCAGGAAATCCGCCTGCGTATTCAAAAGCCAGTCATTTTAAAATACAACACAAAAACCTGTTATCTATCCGAACAGGGAAAGATCACAACAAGAAAAGAACAATTACATATTGTAACCTCACAAGAGATCAGACAAGCCATGGAATATATCAGCAGCTACTCGATGTATGCTTACATCGAACAGTTAAAACAAGGATTTTTAACGATCCGAGGCGGACACCGAGTTGGAATCTGCGGAACCGTTGTCATGGATCATGATAAAGTCAAAACGATCCGACATATCTCCGGGTTAAATATCCGAGTCGCACATGAAGTGAAAGGATGTGCGGACACCTTATATTCATGCTGCACCAGAATGGGAAAACTCATTCCAACGCTGATCATCTCACCACCCGGCTGTGGAAAAACAACCCTGCTTCGGGATATGATCCGAAAAATCTCTGATGAAGGACAGACCGTTGGAGTTGTCGATGAACGAAGTGAGATCGGAGCATGCTACCAAGGCGTTGCCCAAAATGATCTCGGGATCCAGACGGATGTCATGGATGCATGTGAAAAAGGACAGGGCATGAATATGCTGATCCGATCCATGGCCCCCGATGTGATCGCTGTGGACGAGATCGGAAGCAAAGAAGATGTGGAAGCCTTATTTTTCTGTGCCTACCGTGGTTGCAGCATTCTTGCAACGGCCCATGGAAAGAACAAAGAATCGTTATCCAAGAATCCCTATATGCGGGAGATCATCAACAAAAAGATGTTTCAGCGCTATGTGATCTTGGAACAGCGAAACCAGCCAGGCTATATCGCACAGATCATGGATGAAAACGGGGTGATCCTAAATTGATCAAGATATTAGGATCATTGATCGTGATCTTTGCAGGGATCGGATTTGGATTTCACAAAGCCGCAAAAGAACAAAAACGTCTGGAACAGGGAATTGCGATCAAACGAATGTTATACCTTCTGCAAGGAGAGATCCGCTATGGATTTACCCCACTTCCAGAAGCTGTTTTAAAAATATCGACAAAGACAGAAAAGGAATATCAGCCATTTCTAAAAAAGGTGGCAAAGCAGTTAGAGACACACAGTGAAGAATCTTTCGCTAAAATATGGCAGCAGACCGCTGATCAGAAATTAAAACAAGTGATCTATGAACCAAAGTTTTATGAAATCTTAAAAAACATGGGTGAAACGATCGGATATCTTGACCAACAGATGCAGGAGAAAACGATCCTGCTGACAATCGAACAACTCGATGACCAGATCTTCCTTATGAAAGATCAAGTAGTAAAGAACTGCAAGATGTACCGAAGCCTCGGTATATCACTAAGCGTTCTGATCGTGATCATCTTACTATAAAGTAACTACCAGACATTTTTATGACAAGGAGGGGTTATGAGTGTCAATATCATTTTTCGGATCGCAGCCGTTGGAATTCTTGTAACGATCCTTGTGCAGGTCTTAAAACATTCCGGAAGAGACGAGCAGGCATTTTTGATCACACTTGCCGGTCTGATCCTTGTCCTTGGCTGGGTGATCCCGTATATCTATGATCTGTTTGAAAGCGTCCAGACACTTTTTACGATATCCTAGAGATTGGAGGCGGATACTAAGATGATAAAAGTCGCAGTCTTTGGGATCGTTGCAAGTCTGATCGCCATGAAGATCAAAACGATCCGTCCAGAAATCGCAGTCGTGATCGCAGTGATCTCAAGCATTCTTCTGGCAATGTATGGACTAAAACAAATGGAGGAAATACTAACCGTGTTTGAGATGATCCGGTCCTATTCAAAAATCCCACAAAGTTACTTCCAGATCCTTTTAAAACTGATCGGTATCTCCTTCATCTGCGAGTTTGCATCCAATATCTGTAAAGATGCAGGACAGGCATCGATTGCAAAGCAGATCGAGTTTGCAGGGAAATTAGCGATCCTGATTGTTGGACTTCCAGTCTTTGAATCGTTGCTTGGAACGATCCAGAAACTACTAGGAAATGGCACATGAAACAAAGAATATTCCTACTAACCTTGCTGTTTTTACTGATCCTTACAAGAACAAATGATATTTTAGCCAAAGAAACAAAACTCAACGAAGATATGTTTACCAATGTGGAAAACACCTTAAAAGACAAAGAGATCGATCTATCTTATACACAATTAGTAAAACAGCTGATCCACGGAAATGTAAAAGGTGTTCTGCATACGATCAAAGCCAAAATGAAAGAGGGCTTTTTTAACCGTATGTTGATCCAAAAAGACCTGATCAGAGAAATCCTTCTGATCGCATTTACCGCAGCCATCTTTAAAAATCTGTCCGATTCCTTTTTTCAGCAAAGCACAGCCAATAGTGCATTTTATATTACTTATGTGATCCTATGCGGTGTCATGGTACATTCCTTTTTTTATTTAAACAAAACAGTGACGCAGCTCGTTACCTTAATGGCAGATTATATGAAAGGAATGATCATGGCATATTCACTGGCTGTTGTCTCAACTTCCGGGATCACGACATCAACGACAGTTTATGAATTTTATCTTCTGCTGATCTATGCAATGACAACCCTTACAAATGTTGTATTACTTCCGATGATCAAGATCTTATTTGTCTTAAAGATCATCAACCATATATCAAAAGAAGAACATTTTTCAAGACTATGCAAAACGCTCGAAGGTGTGATCAAGTTTCTGCTCAAAGGATTCCTAAGTGTCCTGTTAGGAGTCCAGCTGATCCAGTCGATGATCCTGCCAGCCGTTGATTCCATGAAAAATACAGTTCTCCAAAAAGGAATGAGTGCCATTCCAGGAATCGGAAGTGGTTTAAATTCAGCCATGACCATGGTCATCGGTTCGGCAGTTGTGATCAAAAACAGTATCGGAGCCGTTGGAATTCTTGTACTGATCGTGATCATCGTGCCACCAGTTATAGAGATCACAGCAGTTGTTCTTACCTATCTGCTGGCAGGGATCATGATCCAGCCCATATCCGACAAAAGGATCACCGGAGCGATGGATGCAGTCATTCAAAGCGGGAAATTAATGCTTTCGATGATCTTTACGATGGCACTATTATTTATCCTGTCCGTGGCATTGATCGCATTCTCAACCAACGTTAATTATTATGCGGGGTAAGGATTATGGATTATCTGAAAATGATCATATTTTTTCTGATCTTAACAACACTGATCGATCAGCTCTGCGACAAAAGCATCTACCGTCCGTACCTTCGGTTAATGACAGGATTTATGCTCATCTCCCTGATGATGCAGCCAATATCCTATTATTTATCCAACGAAGATATCGTGACACAGGCAATCTCAACCGCAGTCAAAGGAGAAAATAACCCTGCATTTTTAGATGGTGCAAAAGAGGAAAAACAAAATCAGATAAAAGAACAGATCACAACGTTATTTTCACAATACGATCTCAAAGTATTAGACGTTGACTCAAAGGTAAATGAAAAAGGAACCATCGAGAAAATCGACATCAAAACAGACAAGCTTCGTCATACAAAGAATCTAAAAACCGCAATTTCAAACTTCTATAATATGAAGGAATCTAATATAAATATAAGTGAGTAGAAGAAATATGATAGAGAGGGAAAAACTACAACATCTGATCGAAAATATCGGCATTCCAAAACTTTGCCTGATCTTACTTCTTGGCATCAGCCTGATCATCGTAAGCATCCCATCCGGGAAGACAAAGAAGATCGCACAAAGCACTGAAACCACAGCAAAAGAAGATTCTACTGATCTCTATGTGAAAAAGCAGGAAAAACGATTGGTCAATGCATTAAAACATGTAGAAGGAGTCGGAAAAGTAAAAGTGATGATCACCGTTAATTCATCCAAAGAAGCTGTCGTAAATAAAGATAGTCCCTACGAACAAAGCAGCAGTGAAAAAGAAAAAACGGTCAAAGAAGATGAACAGACTGTCTTAGTCGAAGAAGATGGAAAGAAAGTCCCATATGTGATCAAAGAAGTAGAACCAGTCGTTGAAGGAGTGGTCGTTGTTGCCCAAGGCGGTGGGAATGATATTATAAAGAATCAGATCGTTGAAGCAGTTTCTGTGTTATTTCATATTTCATCTTATAAAGTGAAAGTCTTAAAAATGGAGGATTCCTAAACATGAAAAAAGTATTTCAGAAAAATCAGATGATCATCATGACCTTAGCGGTTGTGATCGCTGTTGCAGGGTATGTAAATTATAGTCAGAAATACGATTCGGCTGGGACGAAGAATGGCAAGACAAAGACAGTTTCAAAGAATGTAGCCAAAGAGAGTGCGGCAGCAGTAACCGATGATGTGACCGATGTTGGAGAAGCGGTGCTTACAAATGCTCAGGTTAGTAATTATGTGGCGAAAGCGAAACTTGAGAGGGAGCAGACACATAGCAAGGCGAAGGATACATTGGAAGAGATTATTAAGGATCAGACAGTGAAAGATAGTGTGAAACAGGATGCAGTGGATAAACTGGCAATGTTATCAGAACAGATGGAGATGGAGACGGCAGCGGAGAATCTGCTGGGGGCTAAGGGATTTTTGAATAGTATTGTTACGATTACGAATGGGAAGGTGGATGTGTTGGTGAATAAGAAGGATCTGTCTAAGGTTGAGAGGAGTCAGATTGAGGATATTGTTGTTAGAAAAGTGGGGTGCCAGTTGGGGAATGTGGTGATTAGTAGTATTAAGACGGAGGAGTAGGGGAAATATATAAGTAATCTCTTTGGATTATATGCTTAGATGTGTTTTTAGGATATGGTTCAAAGAGATTTTTGTATGTAAATGTATATTTTTATTGTAAATTAGCTGGATTGTATTCATAATAAAAGATATTATTAATTTAATAAAGGATTGGATGTAATACAGTTATGAAAAAGGAAATTATTACACGTGCAGGTACATCGATAGAATTATGCGAATATCTTGATGATTTTTATTTGATATCAGAAATGGCCAATAAAACCTTAGATGAACTTCGAAGTGGCTTATCTACTTGGATTTCAGCGGAAATATATAGAAAAATGAATCTTTCAATCTGGGTGTATTCAGATACAAGAGTTAATGCTTTTTGTTATTATAAAGATGAAAAGAATTATATAGCATTATCTTTGGGGTTATTAACAGAATTTTGGAATGAAGTTAATGATTTTGTGAATCAAGAAAATTTAGCATTAGTTATTAAACTCAGTGAAAGCAATAAACCATATGTGATGGATACATTATATTTTTGTATGCTTAATTTTGCAATAGCACATGAATTTGGACATATAGTACACGGACATCTTAGAGAAGGAAAGTGTGAAAATGGAATTGACGAAATGTTATGTAGATCAAATGATACTGATGATAAGGATCAAAAAATGAAAAATTGGATGACACAATTGAAAGAATATGATGCAGATGTTTTTGCTGTATCAATACAATCGTGTATGTTTTTGAAATATTGGAAAAATGATGATATGCAATGGAATCTTTGTGTTTTTGATAGAATGTTTATAACAAATTATCTTTGTTTTCGTACATTTGCAGAAAAAACTGGTAGAAATTTTGATATGTATGTTACAAAAGATATTGCGGAATATGATCATCCACATCCTGGCATAAGAATGTATTATTCTTGTATTCATTATTTGGATTGGCTTGGAAGAGTTTTTGGATTTGGAGAAAATACGATAAAAATTCTTTTAAGTGGAGTACATCTTATAGTTACATATGAGAAAAATGTATTGGAAAAGGAGAATGTTAAGGAATCTTATTTTTCGGTTGCATATACTGAAAAGGGCGCCCAGCATGTTATGAATTTACATAATGAGTGGCAAGAATGGATAGATCATTTTAATCAATATGCATATATTCCCATAGAGAAAAACGGAAGTATTGATAGTATAATATTTTCACTGAATGAAAAAGGGGACTTCATAAATAAAGAAGAAAATTAATAGTTGGTTATTATGATAAAAAGTCTAGCACAAAAGTGTTAGGCTTTTTGTATATAAATAATTTTATTATGTGTGTGAAAATTCAATTACATATAAAGCATAATTTTAAATTGCAGATATACAATTTGCATGATACAATTTATATAAAACAGAAAAATACAGGAAAGAAAATACGGATTGATATATTAACATTTAACGAAGAAAGGATGATTTAATATGGCAATTCTAAATAAAAAACAAATGTCAGAAGAAGACATAAAATTAAATTACATAACACCAGCAATTCAGCGTGGTTGGGAAAATCATATTACTATGGAGACTAAGATAACAGATGGGCGGATCAATATAAGGGGAAATATTGTAGCACGGAATCGACCAAAGTTTGTTGATTATATGCTGTATTTAAATGATGCAAAACCAATCGCAGTTGTAGAAGCTAAAGATAATAAGCATTCAGTATCTTATGGTTTGCAGCAGGCAATGACATATGCACAAATGTTGGATTTGCCATTTGCATATTCATCTAATGGAGATGCATTTTATGAACATGATTTTTTAACAGGAGCAGAAACTTTGATTGAATTAGATCGGTTTCCAACGCAAAAACAATTAATCGACAGATATTATAATGAAATTAATGGCGGTCATGGTGTAACAGAACAAGAAAAAAAAATTATAGAACAGCCTTATTATTCATCTCAGTCAACATATCCACCTAGATATTATCAGAGGAATGCGGTAAATAGGACAGTGGAAGCAATTGCAAAAGGACAACAAAGATTGCTGTTGGTTATGGCAACAGGTACGGGAAAAACATATACAGCATTTCAAATTGTATATCGTTTGCTCAAAGCAAATTTAAAGAGTAGAGTTTTATACCTTGCGGATAGAAATATTCTTGTGGATCAAAGTATTTTACAGGATTTTTCTCCAATTGAAAAAATGATTTATAAAATAAATTTTTCAGCAACAAATTGTTTGAACGAAATATCTTCACATGAAGTAAATTTTGCTCTTTATCATCAGATGGTAGGGCAAAATGATGAGGAACATTTTAGAAAGATTCCAAAAGGATATTTTGATTTGATTATTGTAGATGAGTGTCATCGAGGAAGTGCAAAAGAAGATAGTAAATGGAGAAAAGTTTTAAATTATTTTTCAACCGCAACGCAGATAGGAATGACGGCAACGCCTAAGGAAAGTGAGACAATATCTAATATTGATTACTTTGGTGATCCGATTTATACATATAGTTTGAAGCAAGGAATTGAAGATGGATTTTTAGCCCCGTTTAAGGTAATCAATGTTACTCTTAACATAGGAGATGGGTGGAGACCGACGAAAGGGCAACTTGATATTTATGGAAATGAAATAGAAGATCGAATCTATAATAACAAGGATTACGATTATCCAGGAGGAGTTATCTTGGAAGATCGAATTAATGAAGTAGCAAATGAAATTACAGAGTATTTGAAAGCAACCGGAAGAATGCAGAAGACTATCGTATTTTGTGCTACAGAAGATGCAGCAGAAAGAATGAGAGTTGCTTTATGCAATCTTAATAAAGATATGGTAAAAGAAAATCCAGATTATGTGGTTAGAATCACAGGATCTGATGTCTATGGTAAGAGTAAGTTAGATTATTTTATTTCTGTTACATCTCAATACCCAGTAATAGCAACTACTTCAGAATTGCTTTCTACAGGAGCAGATTGTAAAATGACAAAGCTAATTGTACTTGATAAAAATATAGAAAGTATGACAACTTTTAAGCAGATCATTGGACGAGGAACTAGGATTAGGGAAAAAGAAGGAAAAATGAAATTTACAGTTATGGATTTCCGAAATGTTACAAGACATTTTACAGATCCCGACTGGGATGGACCGATTGAACAAGATGAAACATTTCATCATGCAGGTATGGGAATTCACGAAAAACCACCATATAGTGAAGATGAACCACCAATTGAACCAGTAGAAAGTTATGGAACACCAATTGTAGGAAAAGATGGATGCAGGGTAAAAGTTATCAATAAAACAGTATCTGTTTATGATGCAAATGGTAAATTATTGAGACAGGAAGATATCATTGATTATACAAGAACTAATATCAAAGGAGAGTATGCTTCTCTTTCTGATTTTATTCATAAATGGAAATCTTCAAAGAAGAAAAAAAAGATAGAAGAAACATTCAAAGAAATGGGGATTGACATCAGAGCATTAAAGAAAGATCAGGGAATGGAAGAAGTTGATGATTTTGATTTTATCTGTTATGTTGCATATGGGGCAAAACCTTTAACACGAAAAGAACGAGCAAATAATGTAAAGAAGAGAGATTTCTTTTCTAAATATTCTGGAGATGCTAGGGCTGTGTTAGAGATACTTATGGACAAGTATATGAATCAAGGAATTTCAGAGGTTGAAGATATTAAAGTTTTGTCCCTCTCTGATTTTGCAAATTATGGAAAGCCGGCTAAGATTGTTAAACTATTTGGCGGGAAAAAGAAATACGAGGATGCAATTAAGGATTTGGAAGAAAGTATTTATGAGGAAATGAGTGTAAGTTAAAAAGGAGAGTACGATTTGAAGAGAACTTTATCAGAACAAAAAGTATTGAAGCAGCTTAAAATTGATAATTTTAGACAACTTAGTAAAGATACAGTTATGAAATTTGCATCTTCTATCAATCAAATGGATCCAGAAGTTGCGAAAAAAGCACTTGAACAATTTCCAGAATTTGCTACAGTTGTGAAAGAGGCAATTACGGAATATAAAAAAGCTACAATAGATGCAGTTTCGAGAGGAAATGAAGATCATAAAGAATTGATTTCTATGATAAAATCAGAATATCAAATTTTGCTGGAAATGTTAAGTAATGATAATTTGACTGTAGATGAAAAAATAAAAATTTTAGATCGTGTAGACGAACTCCAAAATAAGGTTTCAAAAGAAAATAAAGAAATGCGAAATTATCGATTAAAAATTTTAGGTGGACTGTTTACTACTATAGGTGTAGGAATTTTTGCACTAGCATCGACACTTGGTGGAAATACGGAAATTACAAAAAACGAAGATACAGAAGATGAAATATAGGGAAGGACAATAAAAAAATATGGCAATGCAATCAGGATTTATAAAAAGAATTAGAGACATCATGCGTATGGATGCAGGAATTAATGGTGATGCACAGCGAATCGAACAGATGGTTTGGATGTTGTTTTTAAAGGTATATGATGCGAAAGAGGATGATTGGGAACTGAACGAAGACGATTATGTTTCTATCATTCCAGAAGAATGTAGATGGAGAAATTGGGCACCAAAAGATGAAGATGAAAAAGCCCTAACAGGAGATCCACTTCTTGATTTTGTTAATAATACATTATTTCCAACATTAAAAGAACTTAAGGTAACACCAGAAACACCAGTAAAAAAAGCTATCGTTAAATCAACATTTGAAGATGCAAATAACTATATGAAGGATGGAGTACATCTTCGACAGGTTATTAATATAATTGATGAAATAGAATTTGATGATGTAAAGGAAAGTCATGCTTTTGGATTTGTATATGAAGAAATTTTAAAAGATCTTCAATCAGCGGGTTCTTCAGGAGAATTTTATATATAATGTTTTTTGAAAGTGTTCAATCTAGAAATAGAGATGGTTACTTAAATTATGAACACGGAGAGCTTTTTTGGCATACTAATATTAAATGAGATTTCAATAAAAAAGATGGACACATATGATTTGGACGAGGTGAACAGCCTCTATTATTTTTAACGATGTAACGTGTAGACGAAACATCATTTATCGTGTATAATAAATATAGAATATTGTAGAATGATTTGTGATATAATTATATTGACTTTGAGAGGTAAAAATGGACAAACTAATTGATATTAACGCCTATCCGGTTAAAGAAACATTGAAGATCCTTCTCATGGATAAAACAACTGGTAAGAACATCATATGGGCTACGGATGCTTATGCTTCGTTAGGACCTGGATTTAATGATAAAAACAATATTACGGTAGAAGTGCTTTTGTGGGACAAGGGATTTGTCCTTCAACCACGAATTAGCAAATCGCTTGAAGAACAGCAAGAACGTACGCGAAAGAAAGCGGAAGTTATGACCCCTGTTTGGATTTGTAACAAGATGAATAATTATGCTGATGAGCAGTGGTTTGGTCGTAAAGATGTCTTTAATCATGAAAATGAAGACAATACGTGGACAGTCAATGAAAATCCTATCGATTTCGGAGAACTTTCGTGGAAGAAATATGTGGACTCAAGAAGACTTGAGATCACTTGTGGTGAGGCTCCCTACCTTATTTCACGTTACGATACAACGACTGGAGAACTGATTATTCCTCCAATCAGACGGATAGGAATGCTTGATCGCAAGCTTAGAATTGTTAACGAAAATACAGATAATGAAAAAGATTGGCTCAAATGGGCAGAACGAGCAGTTGAGGCAAGTTATGGATATGAATATCAAGGGGACAACCTTTTAATTGCCAGAATCAATGTGCTGCTTACATTCCGAGAATATTATATGGAACGCTGGAATAAGGAACCAGATATCAAGGTTCTGGTTCATCTGGCCCACGTTATTGCGTGGAATATCTGGCAGATGGACGGACTTAAAGATACAATTCCTCTTGGAAAACCATATGAGGAACATCATCAAATGACATTGTTTGAGTTATTTGGTAATGACAAAGAAGATGATAGACCTGAAGCTGTTCCTTGTAAGATATACAATTGGCGTTCTAATGAGTCAGTGTATTTTAAAGATTGTAAAGAGAGGTAAAAGAAAATGGGAAAAAAGATGTTTGATTTTTGTATCGGTAACCCTCCATATCAGATGGAGACAGCAGAATTGGTTTCAAACGCATCAAATAAACAAACTCCTAAAAAGAATGTTTTTCATTTAATGCAAATGGAAGCAGATAGATTAGCTAATGAGTCTACGGTAATGATTTATCCTGCTGGAAGATGGATTCAACGATCCGGAAAGGGAATGGCTGAATTTGGGTTAGCGCAAATCAACGATAAAAGACTTCAGGAAATACGTTTTTATCCTAACTCTAAGGAAATATTCCCAAGTGCTGCTATTGCAGATGGAATATCTATAGTCATTAAAAAAATGCAAAAAACATCAGATGGATTTAGGTATGTCTATTGTGAAAATGGAAATGAACAAGCTGTTTATGTAGATAATCCAGGAGAAAATATAATCCCTTTAAATCCAAATGATATCTCAATTACAGTAAAAATTGATTCTTTTGTGAAGCAATATCAATTAAAATTCATGCATGATCGTGTTTTTCCACGTTCTTTATTTAGAATAGAAAGTGATTTTGTATCTAAAAATCAAAACTTGGTCAGACTTTACAACGAAAATGAAGAAATTGACTATTCTAAGGAAATAAAGCTTTTTACAAATGATAAAGCTGGTAAGGCTGGTAGAGCAAAATGGTTCGTTGTAAAGAAGTCTGTGATCAAAAACAATCCTGAGTATATATCCTATTGGAAAGTAGTCGTTTCTAGTGCCAATGCGGGTGGACAAAAACGAGATAATCAATTAGAGATTATCGATAATCATTCTGCATTTGGCAGATCGAGAGTTGCATTGGCTGCTTTCAAAACTAAGAGTGAGGCAGAAAATTTTTATAAATACGTCAAAAGCTATGTGATCAGATATGCTTTTTTAATGACAGATGAAGCACTGACTACATTGGCTATGAAAGTACCAGATGTTGGAAATTACACAGATAGCAATTCCGTTATCGATTTTTCTAAGGATATTGATGCACAGCTTTGCAATTTAATTGATTTAACGCAAAATGAAATGAATTATCTTAAAAATATTGTTGATAACTTGAGGGGTGGTAAATAATGAAAAAAACATCATTTTCTATTCAAACAGTAAAAAGGGTTGTTCCTATGATCTATGCCTACACCACTCCAGAGATCCGGCGACACGACGGATGGACAAAAGTCGGTTACACGGAACAGGATGTTGACAGGCGTTTGAATGAGCAGATGCATACTGCAGATGTAGAATATAAGTTAGAATGGAAAGGAACAGCAATATACGATGACGGATCTGGCGATGTATTCCATGATTCCGACTTTCATGCTTACCTTTCTAAAAATGGAATCGAAAGGAAGCCAAAAACTGAATGGTTTCATGTTCTTCCATCTTTAAGCCGCAACATGTTCTACACATTCAAAGCAGATCGTGGGCTGATTCATGGTACTGAGGTGATTGATTATACACTTAGACCTGAACAAGAAAAAGCTGTCAGTGAAGCAATAAGTTATTTCAAATGCCATGAGCACGGGCAGTTCTTATTCAATGCAAAGCCACGTTTTGGAAAGACACTGGCAACCTATGATCTCTGCAAGAGACTTGGCGCTGTCAATATTTTAATAGTAACAAACCGCCCTGCAATCGCAAACAGCTGGTATAAGGATTACGAAAAATTTGTTGGTGCAGAGTCAGGGTATTACTTTGTAAGTAATGTAGACGGAATTCAAGGAAAGCCATATGTTATTTCTAGAGACAGATATAAAAAGATTACTTCACATGTAGATGATGATGAGTTCTGTGGATGTATTGAGTTTGTTTCACTTCAGGACTTAAAAGGTTCTCTTTATTTCGGAGGGAAATATGACAAATTGCATGAAATCTGCGGAGATAAAGACCATCCTATGCTCTGGGATATCCTTGTGATTGATGAAGCTCATGAAGGAGTGGATACATATAAGACGGATGTTGCTTTTGACCGTATCCATCGTAGATATACATTACACCTTTCTGGAACTCCGTTCAAGGCTCTTGCTAATGATAAGTTTGAACAGAACGCTATCTATAACTGGACCTATGCAGATGAACAAAAAGCAAAGCGGGAATTTGTTGCAGAACCAGGACAGGAAAATCCTTATGAAAAATTGCCTCAGCTTAATATGTTTACCTATCAGATGTCGGAAATTATTAGAGATAAAGTTGCTCAGGGTATGGAGCTGGACAATGAAAATATTCAGTATTCTTTTGATCTGAATGATTTTTTTGCAACTAATAATTCAGGTAAATTTATTTTAGAAGAATCCGTGGACAAGTTTTTGGATGCTTTGACAGAGCAGGAAAAATTCCCGTTTTCGACACCCAATCTGCGTGATGAGTTAAAGCATACTTTATGGCTTCTGAACCGCGTAGATTCTGCAAAAGCATTGGCAAAAAAACTGCAGCATCATCCAGTATTTAAAAATTACGAGATTGTTCTGGCTGCAGGTGATGGAAAGCTGGATGAAGACCATGAAGCGGATGATAAAGAAATCAAGAAAGCTTACGATAAGGTCACAAATGCAATCAATAAATACGAGAAGACCATTACTCTGTCTGTAGGCCAGCTGACGACCGGCGTTACAATTCCAGAATGGACTGCTGTTCTTATGCTATCGAGTTTGAAGAGTCCAGCATTATATATGCAGGCTGCATTCCGGGCACAGAACCCATGTCTTTTTTCCAATGGCAAGGAACAGTACCGGAAAAAGAATGCATATATTTTTGACTTTGATCCGGTCAGAACTCTGATCATCTATGAACAGATTGCAAATGGGCTCTCTGAGGATACGTCCGGCGATAAGGGCGATTCTGACACCAAAAAGCAGCATGTGCGGGAACTTTTGAATTTCTTCCCGGTTGTGGGAGAGGATGAGAACGGTGAGATGATTCAGCTCGATGCCGAAAAGGTACTATCCATTCCGCGTAAGCTGAAATCTCAGGAAGTCGTTAAGCGTGGCTTTATGTCAGATTTCCTATTCCAAAATATCGGTCATATCTTTAATGCGCCGCAGGTGGTCATTGATATCTTAACAAACATGGAAGCCGTGAAAGAGCCATCTGCACCGCTTGGAATAAATCCGGATACTGCAGAAAAGCTATCCGTGGATGATTCCGGTAAAGTAAAAATGGATACCGATTATGTGATTGGAAAATCAGCAGAACTGTTTGGTCAGAAAATCTTTGATGCAGATTCTATCAATGATAAAGTTGCAGAAGCTATTGGAGATTACGACGTTAAGAAAACGAATAAGAAGCCGGAGGATGTCCTGATTGAATCACTTTCAAAAACCTTTAAATCAGAAGTGTCGGATCATGTAATTCAGAAGGCGGCTGAAGAATATGGTAAGGATCTTTCCACATCTACAAAGAAAAGACTAGAACGGAAGCTACAGACAGAAACCAATGCCGTCATAAGAAAAGCAGTCGGAGACTTCCAAATCCAACAGAATATCTTGGAAAATGATCGGGAACAGAAGTTAGCAGAAGCTACGACCAGGGAAGAAATGCAGACTATAAACCAGTACATTGATGAGCAGAAAAAGCAATCCGTAGATACGTTGCAACAAACCATCAAAGAATCCGTAGATACATTCATTGACACTGCCGGACAGACCGTTGTTGAAACCGTGGAGACTGAAAAGAGGGAACAGGAGAAGCATTCTATCGAAGACGGTATAAAGGACCATCTTCGCGGCTTTTCAAGAACGATTCCGTCTTTCCTGATGGCATATGGTGATGAGAATACAACTCTTGAATCTTTTGACAAAATCATCCCGGATGAAGTGTTTAAGGAGGTCACCAGTATCTCTCTTGAACAGTTCCGTCTACTTAGAGATGGTGGTCAGGTCAAAAACCCAGAAACCGGCATGATGGAGAATTACTACGGACACCTGTTTGATCAGGTCGTATTCAATGACTCTGTAAGAGAATTCCTCGTAAAGAAAGTAACTCTGGCAGACTATTTCGATGAGGAAACGGTAGAAGATATCTTTGATTACATCCCACCACAGAAGACCAATCAGATCTTTACACCGAAATGGGTCGTAAAAGATATGGTAGACCGGCTTGAACGAGAAAATCCTGGATGCTTTGATAATCCGGATAAGACATTCGCAGATTTGTACATGAAATCCGGTATGTACATAACGGAAATTGTAACTCGACTTTATCAGAGCAATCATATGAAACAGCTGTATCCGGATAATGCAAAACGTTTAAATCATATCTTCGCAAAGCAGGTATATGGTCTTGCACCAACAGAGATTATTTATCGAATTTGTTTAGCCTATATTATGGGCTTTAGTGATGAAATTGAGATTACAAAGCACAATATTAAGCTTTGTGACTCATTAAAATATGCAAAGGATGGTATTCTTGAAGAAAAACTCAACGAACTGTTTCCAGAGCTTGTAGATAAGGAGAATGAATAATATGCCAAGACAGAAAAAAGACGCAAAGATCTTAAACATCAAGCTGGCGACTCCTATCAGTGACAAACTTGAGCGCTTTTGTGAAGAGTCAGGTCAATCTAAAACTATTGCTGTAGAGCGTTTTCTTAATAAGTGCCTCGATGAATATTTTGACAAACCAGAGGAAACTCGTAAACCTAATTAATTGACTAAGCAGGACAAGTTCCGGTAAAAAGACTGGAAAGTCCCACTTTTTATAATGCAAAGGAAGTGCAGCATGACTCCATATAATAAAATTCTACAACTTCATACGGAAGGAAATCCAATGTTGTTCTTCTGGATGAATTTGATAAAGTGTCCCCAGCATTTTATAATGCCTTTTATCAAATGTTTGATGAAGGAGTATTTGTTGATTCAAATTATTCTGTAGATGTATCTAAGTGTATTATTATATGTACTACTAATTATCGAACCGACGAGGAAGCGGAGAGGAATCTTGGAACACCAATATTTTCCCGCTTTTCTAAAGTAATTCATTTTCAGCCAATTAGTGTAGAAGATAAGTTAATTATTGCAAAAAAAAGTTATGATTCGTTGTTACTACAATTAGATGAAGAAGACTTAGAGTTAGTGCCAAGAAATAAGGTACTTCCTTTTTTTGAAAATGCTATTCGTAGGGGAATGTATTCCAATATTCGTATGCTCAGAAACGATATGGAGGATGCATTAAATTATGAAATACTCAAAGCTAGAAATATTATCTTATAAAACAGAAGAGAGTAAAATTCCAAAAGTAAATATCTGATATTTTATTTAAGTATGAGCGATTAATTGAAATAATTAAGTTTTAAGGCTTTTTTGCTTTATAGTCTAACTATCAAAAGCCAAGTCGAAAAAAAGAGAGTATTGAACAAAATATAGAAAATATATTTCAAACGTATTTTAAAGTTAGTCTGGATTTTTATTATGCAAAAGGGAGCGATGTTATTGAATAGATTATCTGAAATAACAAAGAGAGATATATATGAGTTGTTTCGAGATGGATATATAGTAGAAGATTTATTTTGGACAGAAAATGTTGAATATCCTTACTATGGTAGATTGAATGAAGTTGAATTTCTTGAAAGATTATATGATTTAGAAAATATGGAAAGTAATGATCCAAGACAAGAGAATGCAAAAGGAGATATCATTAGACATACAATTGCAAATGATGATTATCCTTATTGTTGGGTATTTCAAGATGAAAGATTTGGGTTGAAAAGTGGAACGGATGATACTTTTTTAAAATTTATATGTGAGATATTTCATCCATTGGTAAGAGATGAGAAAAAACAGTGGAAAACTTTCTTCAAAAGAGTAAATGAGTTGATAAAAGAAGATGGTTATGAGTTGTATGTGAAAGAGTATATTTCTGGAAGAGAAGTATATGGATATAGATTATTTGGAGTCGATGTGGTAGATAAAATGGAGAAAGAAGCAATTATTGATTTGATTGATGAATTTAAAAGTGGATTAATTGCAAAAGCTACAAATGGAGATATATTAGAAAAGGATTACAAACGTTTTAGGGATATTTTGATGCAAGTTCCAGAGTTGAAAATACATATACCTTCATTTATAAAAAGTAATCATTCTGCGGCTGATTTTAGAAATTATATGCAAGCATATAATGATCATTACATAGAAAGACGTAAATTAATAAATACTGAAATGGATAATTTAGTATCGTTTCTTGACAATTCTAGTGATCCGTTTATGCAAATGCAAGAATATACGAAAAAAGAAGAACTAGGAAATGGAGGATTTGGAACAGTACATAAGTTCCACAACGACTGTTTAGATATGGATTTTGCTGTGAAAATATATGAACCAGTATTTGTTTCTCCGGAGGAGCAGAGTGAAGGAGAAAAAAGATTCTTTAGAGAAGCTAAAATGTTATTTTCACTAAATAGTCCATATATTGCTAGGATATATGATGCAGGTCGTACAGACGGTAAGCCATACATTCGTATGGAATACATAAAGGGATATACGATTGACGATTTGAGATATAAAGAAGGAAATATGGAGTTTGGAAGAAGTGCTATTGCAATTACACATATTCTTGCTGGTTTAAAAAATGCTCATGAACATGGAGTAATACATAGAGATTTAAGACCAAGTAATGTATTATATTCAGAAAATGATAAGAAATTTAAAATTATAGATTTTGGAGTTAGTGCATTTTTGGATTCAGATAATTATACAAAGTTAACAAAGACCGGAGAACATATTGCGGGTGGTGCATTTATCGATCCTTTATTACAGCAAAACCCTAAAATGCGTGATATAAGAAGTGATATCTATTCTGTGGGAGCAATTTGGTACTATATGTTATGTGGTCGTGCACCAAGCGGTAGTGATATGAGAGAGTATTTAGAAAAAGCTAATGCTAAGCTAAAAGCAAATGAGATTGATATTATCATGAAATGTCTTTCAAGTGATATTGACAAAAGATATGCCTCATGTGATGAACTATTGCCAATAGTAAGGAAATTTGTGACGTATAGATTTTAAATAGGTTTAAGCATTCCTGTAATTCATAAATAATGTCAATAGACAAAAACAGGAACCTCACAGTATAATTAAGATATCATCTTGGCGGATGAAAAACACCTTAATTATCGGAGATCCTTATAATGAATTATACACAGAATGAAAAGATTGAACAAGTGAAAGAATCAACTTTAGTACTCGGAGTTGATATCGGAAGTTCTGAACACTATGTCAGA
>OHAC01001887.1_pt1 | contig 18052 bp, 14 predicted proteins | sample 1577051 | NCBI WGS metagenome assembly OHAC01 (sample SAMEA3541499, study PRJEB24748) | human gut metagenome | biome: human gut; feature: human-associated habitat; material: faeces | place: China | collected 2012 | reverse complement strand
TTTGTTGCTCAGGTACTTAAAAAAAATATTTTATAATAGTGTTGCGGAATTAAGGGTAATATGATTTCCTGGATATAAAATGGTAGCATCACGTCTTACGTCTCCTTTTTCATATGCCTTATACAGTTCTAGTGTCGGCTGGAAATACCCCCATGTATTATATAGTCCCCAACCACCGTTTTGGAACGACATCCCATGAAATTTGGGACCTTCAATAGCATTTCCCAGCAGAGAGAACACATATTCTTCACAGAAGTTGTTTTCTTGACGGAAGAGGCGTGAGAAGTCCGGATAAAGACCTCTTTTATCTTCTCCTGTCAGATTAATGATTCTGTCACAATAGTCTATGACTGTATTGTAATATTTAGCGTCATATTGTGCTGCATACAAGGCTGCTCTGGCGGCAAAAGCCCAGGCTGCAGCTTTGTGCGGACGTCCGTAATCTTCAGAAGGCAACTGAGAAAAATAGGGTAACAAATTACCTGCTTCTTCCATGTCTTGTATTATCATGTCATAGTTAGCCAAGACAGAAGAAGGGCGAGGCTGATCTAATTCGGCAGTCGGGGTATTTTCTGTGATAATGGGGATACCTCCATTAGGACCGTTGTCGCCATAAAATGGAGCTAACCATAAATAGGCAAATGCACGGTAGAAATGGGCCTGTCCTATTGCTTTGTTTTTCATTTCTTCCGAAATAGCCATTCCCGGGACGTTGCGTAAAACATCATTAGCTTTTGCATTCAATTGGAACATGGCAGGCCAGGTTTCCTTGGCATCTCGTCCGTTGCCTGCCGACATTTGAAAATTTTTAATTTGGTCGGCTTCTGCCTGAGGTCTTCCGGTTACAATATTATCACTGCAGTTTTCAAACCACATCAGTCCTCGTCCGGTAACTCCTTCCTTGTAAGTGAATTCATGAAAAGCATTCAATGCTTTCTGGACATCATTCTCTGTTTTCCAGAAGTTTACTGAACCTTCTAGACCATAAGGCTCAAATTCTAAAAAGTCCTGACAACTGCTTAAAGATACAGCAAGCAGAAAAAAGGAGCATATCCCTTTGTAAATATGTAATTTCATAATTTTTTATGTGTAAGGCAATTAATTAAAAATTGAAATTCACTCCTAAACTAAACGAGCGGGCTACAGGGTATACACCGCCGTCCAGACCATAGTTTCCGACTTCCGGATCAAAACCTGTATAGTCGGTCATCGTGCATAGATTTTCTCCACTAACATAAAAGCGTAATGTGCTTCGTGGCAATCCCAGTGTACGCATGATATTGGGAGGTAACGTATAACCTACTGTGATATTTTTCAGGCGTAGATAGCTTCCGTTTTCAAGATAGAAATCCGATACATTGGTAAAGTTTCCATTCGAATCGTCTGTAAGTGCCAAACGGGGAATCCCGGATGACTTATCGTAATCCCATGCGTGTAAGATTTCTGATAACATATTATGCTGCTGCATTCTTCCTGTCAGACCCATTTGTTTAAATCCATTGAATAATGTAACTTTACCTACTCCCTGGAACAGAAAGCTAAAGTCAAGACCGTTCCAGTTCAGGTTTCCTCCAAAACCAAAAGTGATTTTGGGCAGATAGCTTCCCATGTACTGCTTATCATCATCGTTAATCTGTCCGTCATTGTTAAAATCAACATATTTAAAGTCACCAGGCTTGGCGTTGGGTTGTACAAGTTTGGTTATTCCTGTCTTAGGGTCGGTCCATTTAAACTCTTTTATTTCTTCTTCATTTTGAAAAATACCTTCAGTTTTTAATACATGATAAGAATACCAGGGTTGTCCTACAGCAGAGCGTAATGGATACAGGCTATTGACATTTGTCGTATGCATCATGAACTCTCTGCTTCCCAAATCCAGCACCTCATTATGAACGGTTGAGATGTTACCGTGTATTCCGAATGTAACCTTTCCAATGCTCCGGGTATAATTAGCTCCCAATTCCCATCCTCTGTTTAATACTTTTCCGATGTTTCCATAAGGCTCTGAGTTTGTATCAATACCTGCGACTGATGGAATAGGGACACGTTCAATCAGATCTTTTGTCGTTTTATGAAAATAATCTACTGTAATATTGAGGGAGTTATCAAATAGTCCTAAGTCCAATCCTATTCCATATTGCTCAGTGGTCTCCCATCTTAAGTCTTTTGTGCCAATGGTTTTTGCGTATACACCATCTTGTACAATCTGAGACAACTCTTTGCCATAGATGACTGGATATTTCAACTCTCCCATGGGGACATTCCATGAATAGCGTGGTACCATTGCTACATTACCTACCTGTCCCCAACTGGCACGGAGCTTAAATAAATTGATATATGGATGAAGTCGTTCAAAGAAAGGTTCGGAAGATATTTTCCAGGAAGCAGATATTGCGGGAAAAATTCCTGAGTTATTATCTTTCCAGAGTTTGGAAGTTGCATCTCTTCGTATGCTTCCCGTAAAGAAATAGCGGTCGGCGAATGAATATCCGGCACGAGCAAACATGGAAATCATAGATTCTTCCCATATATCTTCTTCTGGTTTTGTATCACTCCAGTTTCCGGCTTGCCCAAAAATGTGTGAGTGCTCGTTTTCCAAGGCATATCCAGATGTAAAGACTTTGTCATACCGATATTTTTCATATTTCATCGTATATCCTCCCATCAGACTGAGATGGTGTTGCCCGAATAATTGTGCATAGGTTGCGGTGGTTTCCCATATCCAGTTTGTATCCCATATACGGGCTATATTTCTTTCATTTTTATCGGATGGACGTCCTACTTCTGGAACTTTGTGAATGAATTCTTCAAAGCGGTCTGCCAATAGTCCTGCTGTAAAGTCTGATCTGAGTGTCAGTTGGGTAATGGGATTGATTTCAACGGAAGTAGTTGAGTAAATTTTCGATGAAGGACGGTTTTGGTCCAATCGCATTAAAGTTGCTACAGGATTACGGACTTCTCCGTATCCGCTGATATCCTCTTCGGCAGCCCAGGTGGGAACTGTTCCGTGATATGCGGGAGTACCAAAACTGTCGTGAACTAGTTGTCCGTTTTTGTCATAATCATATACTGAGGCGGATCGAGGAAAGAACACTGCACAGCTCAGTACTCCTTGATGTCCTGATAACACATCACCTTGTCCATTGGTATATTGATAAGTTACACGTTCTCCAATTTTTAGCCATTGGGTAACTTGGAAATCAATACCTATTTTTGCGCCAAATTTGCGGCTATAAGTATTTCTCAGTATTCCATCATCTTTGTCATAAGAGAATGATGCAATACCTTTGATTGTTTCACTGCCTCCCGACAAGGAAAGTGCATAATGTTCCAGACTTCCTGTTCTGAAAATTTCATCCATCCAATTGGTGCGTGTGATATTTCCATAAGGAAACTTTTCAGGATTTGCAACAACAGGTAATTGTCCTCCATACAGTGAGGTTGCATCTTTCCATATTTGATTGTATTGTTCGGATGTAAGTGTTGAGGGGAGTTTCCATGCTTTTTTGTAACTCTTGGAGATATTAAAGTTTATCTTTATTTTTCCTGTCGCAGCTTGTTTGGTTGTAACCACGACTACACCTCCAGAACCCACACTTGCTCCATAAATTGCTGCAGAGGCAGCATCTTTCAATACTGTGATAGATTCTACGTCTTCCATATTGAAAGGAGCTCCCGGCACTCCGTCTACCACATATAATACAGCATCACCGCTAGACGGGTCACTGTCTGTGCCTCGGGATCCTCTTCCTCGGATAGACAGGGTAGTTTCCGACAATGGGTCTCCTCCGTTCGAGGTTACTGTTACTCCCGGCATTTGTCCCTGTAATAAAGATGCCATATTTGAAGGACGGCTTTTCAATGCCTGGTCAACTTTCACTGTGGCAACTGCTGTAGACAAGTCCTGTTTTCTAGTACTTCCATATCCTATTACTACAACTTCATCGATAGCTTCTGTATCTTCTTTCAGAGTAATATCCACAACCTTTTGAGTGGTGACTTTCACTTCTTGTGATCGATAGCCTATATAGGTAAATATAAGTATTGAATTTTTAGGTATTTGCAAGGAGTAATGGCCGTTTATATCCGTGATTGTACCTGTAGTTGTACCTTTGGCCATAATATTTACACCAGGTATACCTAGTCCGTTTTCATCTTTTACAATACCTGTAATGATATGTTCAGATTGTAAAAACTCACTGATGATTTCTGAAGGAACTTTGTCTTTTATGTTGAAGTTGTTTTCTGCTTTTACAGGTTCAAGACAAAGTAGGACCGATAAGAACATACTTCCTTTATAAAGCATGCTTACAGTACACATGTTTTTCTTCATATGAAATAAGTTTGCAAATTCATTGATATTAGATTACATAAGGTCTCATAACTTAAAACCAAATAAATAGGGTAGTTAAGTCATATCATTATTCACTTCTGTCTTATACAAAGTAAATAATAGATGACTTATTCAATTAGTTGAAATAAAGCTTGTCAGTTTTCTGATATTTTGCTCTTGCGCAAAATGAGTTGTAAAACTGATTGGTTAAGGCTAGTTTCAATTGTGGCAATTACACTTATCCTCTTTTGTAAGGATGTAAGTCCTGTGCTGATTGCTCCCTGTTTTTCAGGGAGGCACTGGTCGGATTGGGGATCATTCTAAATACTGGATGTTGGAGAGATTAAAAGTTTTTTAGTGAAACAATGGAATCGGCAATTGAATTGCCGGCTCAAAATACTTACTTAATACACCTTTAGGATAATGCCTATAACAAATTGTTGACATGAAGAATCGTGTACATAAAAAGTATGTATGATATTGAAATAAAGCAATATTCTGCTGAAAAATGACAGATTTGTAATCTGTATATATCTGATATTCGGTTGATAATTCCCAACAGGAATCTCGCTTTAAGGACAATAAATTGTAATTCGGCGATGTGTCGGTTACCAGCTTTCAGATCGTTAGATTTTGGAAATTGAGTTTAATGTATCATTTTTTATAACAGTCAATTCTGCTAATTCATCTGTAATAATGAAAATGCCATACTTGATACCTTTTGTGCGAGTAGATTATGCATGTAATTGCTGACAGGCTTTCCAAAGAACTAATGAACCTTAAAATTATTTTTCCTGATTGTTGTTATGAGGAAATTTGATGTTTCAAGGTTGTATATAATGTATATTCCCTAAAATCGGTACTACCCTAGTGTGAAAAATAATAAAAAGAATTTTAGATATATTTTTGCGGGTCAAAATTGTATTCAGACTATTTTCTACATTAGGATTTATTGCCTTTTATTTTTCTCTTTTCCTCAAAAAGACTTCAATATATTTGGTTTATAAAATAAACTTATTTATCTTTGTGGAAGAAAGCAGGAAGAAGCGCGCTTTCCTGCTTTTATTTATCTGTTTTTAGTTTATAAAATAAACCAATTTAAAGGATTAAATTATGAAAGAGACAAATTTTTCAGAAAAGGAAAGTCTGGAACTGATTGCCCAGATGATTCAGCAGACCAAGGACAACATGAAGGTGGGTAACGGGAATGTCTTGTTGTATTATGGCTATCCTGCCATACTGATTGCTCTGGTAGTCTATTTACTGGTTTTGAAAACGGGGAATTCATTATGGGCAACCGGCTGGTTCCTGATGTTTGTGCCCGGCATATTGCTTAAATTGAAAAACAGCCGGCACAAGCCCTCGGTAATCACTTACATGGATAAGGCTGTCGACAATACATGGACGGTGGTAGGTTCCTTGTTTGCACTTTCTGTAGTGGCTATTTTACTGACCGGAGTCTGGATCGGAGTAATCAATTTCGGTCTGATGCTTCCCCTGAGCTTGCTATATGCAGGGATTGGCATTTCTATTACGGGAGTAATCACAAAATCTCAATGGCTGATTTATTCTCCGATACCGGCTTTCGTGCTGGCGATTTACATGCTTGCCGCACTGGTGACTGAGGGCAAAATTGCCGTTACATGGCATTTATGGTTCGGATTCTCATTCCTGATTATGATGGTAATTCCGGGACATATACTTAATAATCAACACAAATCTGTACGATAATGCTTAAAGAACTTAATCCGATTATCCATTCACAGCTCAGACTGGCGATTATGACCATTCTTTTGTCGGTTGATGAGGTTGACTTCAATTATCTGAAGGAACAGACTCAGGCTACTTCGGGTAATATAAGTGTACAGTTGGAGAAATTGAGCAGTGCCGGATACATTCAGGTAAACAAGGAGTTTATAGGGAAGAAGACCCGTACCTCCTGCAGGATGACAGAAGAGGGGAAACAGGCTTTTGAGGAATATATCGAAACGTTGAAGACTTACCTGAAACTGTAACAAAAAGCCTGCATTTCGTGGCAAGCAGTCCATGAAATGCAGGCTTATATATTATTATGATTATAGGATTCCCAGGCTTATATATTGTTATATAATTCGCAGGTTTATATATCGTTATATGATTCAACCGACTTTCAATGTATTAACCGACTTTCAATGTATTATTCATATGATATTTAATACTTAAGGGCGTGCTTTCAGGGATGCCTTGCAAAGGCCGTTCAGTCCGCACGTCTCACACTTGGGGTTCCGGGCCGTACAGACATAGCGTCCGTGTAGGATGAGCCAGTGGTGCGCTTGCGGAACAATGGCTTCGGGAAGATGCTTCATCAGATGCTTTTCCGTAGCCAGCGGGGTAGTACAGCTTTGGGGAACCAGTCCGATGCGGTGGCTCACACGGAACACATGCGTATCTACAGCCATAGTGGCCTTGTTGAAGACGACACTCTGAATCACATTGGCCGTTTTGCGTCCCACTCCCGGCAGTTTAACCAGTTCTTCCAGGGTCGACGGTACCTCACTGTGGAAATCACGGACCAGCATCTGTGCCATTCCCACCAGGTGTTTGGACTTGTTGTTCGGGTAACTTACACTCTTGATGTATTCGAAGATAATTTCCGGAGTACTGGCTGCCATGGCTTCCGGTGTCGGGAAGTCGCGGAACAGCGGAGGGGTAATCATGTTGACCCGTTTGTCCGTGCACTGGGCACTTAATATGACCGCTACCAGCAGTTCAAAAGGATTGCTGTAATACAGTTCGGTCTCAGCTACAGGCATGGCTTCCTTAAAGTAAGCGATGACCTGTTCGTATAGTTCTTTCTTTCTCATAATCTGTTGTGTTAAATCATGCAATCATTGGCTGTTCAACTTTGCTTTTCCAGCCTTTTATTCAGACCCGTCTGCTGGACTCCCATTGTCTCAGATTTCCGGGATCAATTCCATTTCTTGTATTTCAGATAAATAAATACCGATACGGCAGCGACAATCATCAGTCCCCAGGCAAAGAAATAACCGTATCTCCAGCTCAGTTCCGGCATCCACTGGAAGTTCATTCCCCAGATACCGGCCAGGAAGGTCAAGGGGATGAAGATGGTAGAAACAATGGTGAGTTGTTTCATGATGCCGTTCATCCGTTGGTCGTTGTTCGACAGGTAGAGGTCGACCAGGGCCGAAAGCATGTCCCGGCACCCCTCCAGTGTCTGCAACACAAACTGCAGGTGGTCGTTCACGTCGTTGAAGAAAGGACGGTTGGCCTTATGAAGCAGTTTGTTCTCGGCATGAAACAGCTTGTTGATCTGCTCTTTCAGCGGAAAAATACTCTTCTTGATCAGCCGGTAATTCCGGCGGAAGAGCTGGATGTCCTCAATGCCGGGCTGCTTGTCCGGGTTGGGTGACAAAAAATGCTCTTCCAGGTCCTCCAGTTCATCCTCCATCTGCGAGATGATGGACATGAAACTGGCCATGGCACTGTTCAGAATCACACTGAGCAGATAGTCGGACTGCATGTTACGGATTTTGAGAATGTTTTTCTGCAGTGCGGCATGGATATCATCGAAAAAATCAGTCTCCTTCTCTACGAAAGTCAGCACAAAATTCTCTCCCTGGATGACACACAGCTGCTGAGGCACATATTCTCCCTCTTTTTTCGGAAGAAGCCGCTTCAGAATCACTACGTTATACGCTTCATGCTCCTCAATCTTGGTCAGGTGATTGGAGTTCAGGATGTCCTGTGTCGTCAGAAAGTCAATCTGAAAATATTCACAGACTTTCTGGATCACCTCTGCATTCTGCAGTCCGTGTATCTGAATCCAGTTGATGGCATCCTGCCTCAATGACGGAATCAGACTCTCCATGTCTTCACCGTGAGCCGTAACCACCCCCGTACTTTCGTAACTGTACAGATGCAGGTGGGTAGGGGTGGAATTATGTCCCGTATAAGTGAGCTTCTCACTCAGCAGATTGTTCTTTGTCATAGCGGTCGTTGTATCTTCCTGTTTCTACAAAATTATAAAAATCTTGCAGATTCCGCAAATCCTTCTTACCTTTGCAGCCGATTAACAAAAAAGAGAACATTCACATGCGATGCCGTGAATAACGGCCGTGTATTCTAGAACACCACGTAAAAAACAGGAGCGATGAAAAAAGAAAATCTCGTATCAGTACCCTTTATGGTTTTGGGTATTGTGTTTTGTGTCTGCCTGGTTGCAGCCAATCTTTTAGAAACCAAAGTTGTCCAGATGGGTCTGATTACCGTAACTGCCGGACTTATTGTTTTTCCGATTTCTTACATTATCAATGACTGTATTGCCGAAGTCTGGGGCTTCCGTAAGGCACGTCTGATTATCTGGATGGGATTCCTCATGAATTTCATGGTGGTAGCCCTGGGACAGATTGCCGTAGCCTTGCCGGCTGCTTCGTTCTGGGAGGGAGAAGAAGGATTTAATTTCGTCTTCGGTATGGCTCCCCGTATTGCAGTGGCCAGTCTGACTGCCTTCCTGGTGGGCTCTTTCATCAACGCCTATGTCATGAGCCGTATGAAAGTGGCTTCTCAGGGACGTAACTTCTCGGCACGTGCCATTCTTTCTACTGTGGCAGGCGAGAGCGCCGATTCACTGATTTTCTTCCCGCTGGCTTTCGGGGGACTGATGCCGCTGACGGAACTGGCCAAGCTGATGCTGGTACAGGTGGTATTGAAAACCGCCTATGAAGTGATTATCCTGCCGGTAACCATCCGGGTGGTGAACTACATCAAGAAAGTGGACGACAGCGATGTCTACGACGAGCACATCTCTTACAATGTATTGAAAATTAAAGATATCTGATCATGGATAACGGAAAAGTACTGGTTGTCTTCAGCGGTGGTCAGGATTCTACCACCTGCCTTTATTGGGCAAAGAAGCATTTCAAGGAAGTATATGCATTGAGTTTTATTTACGGACAGAAGCACGTGAAGGAAGTGGAACTGGCCCGTGAACTGGCCCGCAAGGCCGGAGTGTCGTTCGACGTAATGGATGTATCCTTTATCGGTCATCTGGGAAAGAACTCCCTGACGGATACCTCTATCCGGATGGACGAAGAGAAGCCCGAAGGAAGTTTCCCTAACACCTTTGTGCCCGGACGCAATCTGTTCTTTTTGAGCATTGCTGCCGTGTATGCCCGTGAAAGAGGCATCAGCCACATGGTGACGGGAGTCTCGCAGACCGACTTCAGCGGATATCCCGACTGCCGTGACGCCTTCATCAAGTCGCTGAACGTGACACTGAATCTGGCCATGGACGAGCAGTTTGTGATCCATACTCCGCTGATGTGGATTGACAAGGCACAGACCTGGGCCCTGGCCGATGAACTGGGTGTGCTCGATATTGTCCGTTACGAGACCCTTACCTGCTACAACGGAATTGTAGGAGACGGCTGCGGACACTGTCCGGCCTGTAAGTTGCGCCGTGAGGGACTGGAGAAGTATTTGAACGAAAAATCACAGTCCGAACGCCGCTAACCGTGCCGGACTGTCTTTTGATTAATGTGAAGTGTAGGAAGTATGAAAAGAGAAGATGAATTGACGGTGCTGGGTAAGACCACCGCCTACAAGCAGGATTATGCACCCGAGGTGCTCGAGGCTTTTGTCAACAAGCATCCGGAGAATGATTATTGGGTACGTTTCAACTGCCCGGAGTTTACCAGTCTGTGTCCGATTACCGGACAGCCGGATTTTGCGGAAATCCGTATCAGCTATTTGCCGGATGTGAAGATGGTGGAAAGCAAGAGTCTGAAACTGTATCTGTTCAGTTTCCGCAACCACGGTGACTTTCACGAGGACTGTGTGAACATCATCATGAAGGACCTGATCCGGTTGATGGATCCGAAATACATCGAAGTGACTGGAATCTTTACTCCGCGTGGAGGAATATCCATTTATCCGTACTGCAACTACGGTCGCCCCGGTACGAAATACGAGGAACTGGCCGAGTACCGGATGCGGAATCATGACCTCTAACGGATGTGTATCGCCTGTCCATGTGGCAGAAGCGTAGGGGCAGCCGTCACACACGAGATGTGTAAGCACGATAAGTTATAAGAGAGAATAAAGACAGACTTAAAAAATGTATCCGCTTGCTTTTCCCGTAGGGAATCGCAGGCGGATATTTTATTAAAGTATGATGAATGTATATGGGCAAAAGTAGCCCGAAGGGGAATCAGGACAACTCCAGGTCGAACTCCTCCTTCAGTTTTTTCAGGTACGGATTCTTCTGGCTCATCATCTGGAAGCGCTCCAGGTGACTGTAGGCCCTGATGTTCTCGTTCTGTTCGCTTACCCGTACCGTCATCTCAATCTTCCGGTTGTGGAGCTGCTTGCGCAGGTGTGCCGTAATCTGTGGGGCAAGCTGCTGCATGTAGCGCTGCACCATTTCATTGTCTACCGCTACCTCAAAGGTAGTCTGGTTGTTCAGCAGATGCGGATGCAGGTTCATCATGCGGGCCGCATTGGCAGCCTCTTCCTTCGGCAACTGCGCCGCAAATTCCCTCCAGTAGTAGTCCAGGTCTTTCTCGTTGAAGATATAGTCTTCGTAGTCGGCCTGACTGGCAGCCGGATTCGGAGTGACGGCAGCGGCAGCCTTTACCTGCTTTTCAGGAGTATGCGGCTTGTGGATGGAGAATCCCATGCTGCCGGCTTTCATGACCGGAATCTTCTTGTCGCCTGCCGGAGCAGCCTGCGGGGCTGTACATGCCGTAGCTGTCGCTGTGGTGCTGCCTGCCGTGGCCGTAGCTGTTGGAGCCGTCTGTGCCGGCCGTTGGGTGACAGGAGCCTGTGCTCCTGCCGGAGCGGCTTGTGGGGCCGGATTTCCGGCCGGTACGGCAGTGGCCGTAGCCGTAGCCTGCGGGGAAGTACCTCCCGTTTGTCCCGTAGGCACTGTTACGTATTGGGTTCCGCCGGCAGTGGCTGCCTGCTGGTTGAAGACGGGTTTAATCTGCTGCTTAGGGCCACGCCCCTCACTGTGGCCGTCCTCCTCCAGGGTCAGTTGGGAAACCTGTATCAGTGTCAGTTCAATCAATAATCGCTTGTTCTTGCTCAACCGGTAGTTCAGGTCGCAGTCGTTGCAGAGTTTCATGGCCTTGAACAGGAACTGCGGACTGCATTTCTGTGCCTGCTGCTGGTAGCGCTCGCGGATGGAGGCTCCCACTTCCAGCAACTGCAGGGTCTCCGGGTCACGGCTGACCAGCAGGTCACGGAAGTGAGAGGTCAGTCCGGTGATGAAATGGCTGCCGTCGAATCCCTTCTTCAGCACGTCATTGAACACCAGCAGACAGTCGGTCACCCGGTTTTCCAGCAGGTAGTCGGTGAGCTTGAAATAATATTCGTAATCCAGCACGTTCAGGTTTTCGATGACGCTCTGGTAGGTAATGTGTCCGTTGGTGAAGCTTACTACCTGGTCGAAGATGGACAGTGCATCTCGCATACCTCCGTCGGCCTTCTGTGCGATGACGTTCAGTGCCTCCGGTTCGGCTTCGATGCCTTCCTTCCGGGCAACATTGGCCAGGTGTTCCACCATATCGGCAATGTTGATACGGCTGAAGTCATAAATCTGGCAGCGGCTCAGGATGGTAGGCAGAATCTTGTGCTTCTCGGTAGTGGCCAGGATGAAGATGGCATGATGAGGCGGCTCCTCCAGTGTTTTCAGGAAGGCATTGAAGGCAGCCTGCGACAGCATGTGCACCTCGTCGATGATGTACACCTTGTACTTTCCGATCTGGGGAGGGATGCGCACCTGCTCGATGAGGGAACGGATATCCTCCACCGAGTTGTTGGAAGCCGCATCAAGCTCATGAATATTGTACGACCGCTGCTCGTTGAACGCCTGACAGGACTCACACGCATTGCATGCCTCACCTTCTGCCGTGGGATTCAGACAGTTGATGGTCTTGGCGAAGATACGGGCACAGGTGGTTTTACCTACTCCGCGCGGACCGCAAAACAGGTAAGCGTGTGCCAGTTTCTGGCTGGCAATGGCATTTTTAAGGGTAGTAGTCAGTGCGCGTTGTCCGACCACCGTATCGAAAGTGGCGGGACGGTATTTGCGTGCCGATACAATATAGTTCTCCATATGGTTGTATTTATGATAATTTTAATGTTCGTACCTACAAAAGTACATAAAATATCGGTTTCAACACCTGCCTCCCGTTCAAAATTTATATCTTTGTCGCGTGAACTGTTATACCTTGTTTTATGAGCAGATTGAAGTATATATGGAATTATGTGTGCCGCCACAAATACATGATCACCATCCTGGTGTTCGTGCTGATCATTGGTGTGCTCGACGATAACAGCCTGATCCGGCGGGTTTCCCACTGGCGTGAGATACGGGAACTGAATACGGAAATTGAGCGTTACCGCAGTCAGTATGAAGAGGACAGCCGGGCGCTGAAGGAACTGACATCGAATCCCGAGGCACTGGAAAAGATTGCCCGCGAGAAGTACAAGATGAAAAAGGCGGATGAGGATATTTTTATTTTTGAAGAAGATTTGGAACACTAAGGATTTTATATGAAGAAACTCGATTCTTATGTATATATGGCAGGAGGGGTCCTGCTGTTGCTGGGGGCTGTGCTCCAGATTACCCGTCTGGTATGGGCGCCCTATGTCTATCTGATTGGAGCGGTACTGTTTGCCTATGTACAGGTGAAGTCCCGTTACGAAGGCCGTAACATCGTCATCCGCCGCCTGCGCCGGCAGCAGCTGATCGGGGCGGCTTTGCTCATCGTGGCCGGTGTCATGATGCTGCTTTGGCACCGCAACGAATGGATTGCCTGCCTGAGTGTGGCAGCCGTCCTGCAGTTGTACACGGCCTTCCGCATCCCGCAGGAAGAGGAACGCGAAAAGAACCGGAAATAACGGGCCGTTGCCGCAGTGCGAGGAAAGGTTTTCCTTTCTTCCGTTGCAGGTAGTCCGTCGTCTGTTGATCAATAATCAAACCCTCGTATGCAGGTCGTGCAACCTGCATACGAGGGTTTCTTGACTTTCGTCCGAGGGTTTTACAACCTCCGTACGGAGGTCGGAGTCTTTTCTTTGAAAGAAATGAAAACCGACAAAGGAGAATGAAAAAATCCTCCCTTGTCGGTTCTTTTATTTCAAATCAGCTGTTTATTTGATGAGGGTCATTTCCTCCAGCAGGTGACCAGCGCCGGCAAACTTGTCGATGATGAACAGCGTATAGCGGATATCCACGACGGCTGCACGCTGCAACTGCGGGTTGTAGGCGATGTCGCCCGTCAGTCCTTCGTAATTGCGGTCGAAGCCCGTACCGATCAGTTCTCCCCGTGCATTGAAGACTGGTGAGCCGGAGTTACCTCCCGTATTGTCGGTAGCCGTAGCAAAGCAGATCGGCATCCGGCCGTCGGGCATGGCATACGGACCGAAATCCTTTTTCTCATACAGTTCTTTCAGTTTGGCAGGTACCACAAACTCCGGATTGTTCGGATCTTCTTTTTCCATCACGCCTTTCAGTGTGGTGTAATACAGATACTCCTTGCCGTCGGCCGGCTCATACGAACCGATCTTGCCATATGTCAGACGCAGGGTAGAGTTGGCATCCGGATAAATCGGCTGTCCGTTCCGCTGCTTGTAAGCCAGCACTCCCGCCACCCAGGTCTTGTGGGCACGGTTGTAGGCATCCGTCTCGCTCTTCATGGCCTCGCTCGTAGCCTCGTAACCGTCCTTCACCGACTGTGCGTAACGCACCATCAGGTCGTTCTTGAGCTGCATGGCATCCGGTTTCTTCAGGAATGCCTCCAGTGCCTCCCGGCTCCGGAAGATGGAGCGGTCGAAGCAGGCATCGATGAAGGCATCGATACTGCCGTTGAACTCCTTCTTGATGGTTTCGAAGATACTGATGCGCCGGTCTACCGGAATCAGCTGGGCATACAGTGCCAGCAGCTGCTTCGAAACCTTGCGGTCGACTGCCGCATTATAGTCTTTGTTGAAGAACTTGTCGGCACGTTTCAGCAGACTGGCAGTAGCAGCCTGAATCTCCTTCCGGTTCTTGCTGTCGAGAGCCTGCTGCAGCGAGTCGGTTTCCGGTACCTTCGAGAACTCCGTACCCAGCATCAGTGCCTCATAAATAGCCTGCTGATGGTATACGGCATCACGGCGCTTGGCCACAATCTGACGGATGCTCTCAAAGGCCTGACGGTAACTGTCGTCGCCGATTTCACGTCCGAAATTCAGCAGGGCTTCCTGCTCTCTCTTCTTGCGGTCGAGTACCTTCAGGCGTACCAGTCCTTCGTTCATGCCGATGGCATTTTTCCAGTAATTGGCCGATGAGGCATACTTGGCGGCATACTGGATACGGATCTTGGGACTGCTTGCCATTTCCTCGCCCAGTACGCGCAGACGCACGCCGCGGACCGTATCACGCATGAAGTTGGTGGTTTGCATCCGTTCTTCCACCTCGTCGCTGATCATGTAACGCCAGTTGCGTCCCGGGAATCCCATGACGAAAGTAAAGTCGCCTTCCTGGATACCCTTCAGGTTGATGGCCAGGTGTTTCTTGACCTTCAGAGGTACATTCGTCGCATCATACCGTGCCGGTTTGCCCTCGGCGTTGGCATAGATACGGAAGATAGAGAAGTCGCCGCAGTGACGGGGCCACATCCAGTTGTCGGTATCTGCACCGAATTTGCCGATGGAAGAAGGAGGAGCTCCTACCATGCGGATGTCCTTATAGACAGTCTTTACAAACAGATAATACTTGTTGGCTCCATAGAAAGGCTTCAGTTCGAGCACCGTAAACTCGTCGGTAGCGATTTTTTCCTTTTTCGCAAAGCGCTCGGCTACCCCTTCCAGGTATTTCGGAGAAAGATAGTTCAGCCCTTCCGGATCTTCATCCTTTTTCAACTGCTCTTCCACATATTCCGTAACGTCCAGAATACGGTCGATAAACGTGACAGTCAGTCCCTCGCAAGGAAGCTCCTGGCTGCGGTCCATGGCCCAGAAACCATCGGTCAGATAGTCGTGTTCCACCGAACTGTGCTGCTGGATATAGCCATATCCGCAATGATGATTCGTCAGCACCAGTCCTTCCGAAGAAATCACCTCGCCGGTACATCCGCCTCCGAAGTGCACCACCGCATCCTTCAGGCTGATGTGATCGGGAGAATACACCTGGTCGATGCTCAAGTCCAGTCCCAGGTCCTGCATTACAGCCGCATTCTGCTTCTTCAGGTCGGTCAGCATCCACATGCCTTCGTCGGCATAGCTGCCCATAGCCGTACATAATCCAAAGAGTGAGAGAAGAAGTGTTTTTTTCATATATCTTATAAAATTGGGGTTAATTTACAAATCCAGTCAGGCAGAAAAAAGGACAAGCCGACAAGGTGTTTTGCCACAGCCTTCGTCTGCTTGTCCTCTCTTGCCGGATGCCTTTCGGGCATCCCTATCTGTTCGACAGGCTGTATTATTCAGCGATTGTCATTTCATCGATCAGGTTCTTGCATCCACCCAGTTTCTCTACGATGAAGAGTACGTAGCGGATGTCTACGGCGATACAACGCTGCAGGTTGTTGTCGAAGTTGATGTCACCCGACAAAGACTCCCAGTTGCCGTCGAAAGCACAACCGATCAGTTCGCCGTTGCCGTTGATTACCGGTGAGCCCGAGTTACCGCCGGTGATGTCGTTGGTAGTCAGGAAGCAAGCCGGCATTTCACCGTTAGGCAATGCATAGCGGCCGAAATTCTTGGTAGCATACAGCTCTTTCAGTTTGGCAGGTACCACAAATTCCGGATTGTTCGGATCTTCTTTTTCCATTACACCCTTCAGGGTAGTGTAATACTTGTAGTGGATACCGTCCTTCGGATCATAAGCCTTCACATTACCGTAAGTCAGACGGATAGTGAAGTTAGCATCCGGAGCCTTCGGAGTCGGTGCATACATTTCGCACAGACCACGTACGTAAGTCTTATGCAGCAGGTCGATTTCACCGCTTACTTCGCTTCTCTTGTCGAAGAGTTTCTTCGCCATTTCGTTCTTGCTGCTAGAGTACTGGATAGCCAGGTCGGCATCGATAGCCTCTACAGTCGGGTTGGCGATGAAGGCATTGAAGTTCTTTTCGTTGGCAAAGATAGTGTTGTCATACAAGGCATCGATGTAGGCATTGTAATCACCCTTGAACTGAGTCTTGATGGTCTGGTAGAATGCCGGAAGAGCTTCAGCCGATACGCTGTCGGCATAAAGCGGAATCAGCACCTTAGCCACCTTGCGGTCTACTTCGTGATCATAATCCTTGTTGTGTACGCTGGCATATGCCTCTTTCAGTGCCTCGATATTCTTTTCAATGTCTTTCTTCTTGTTTTTCTGCAGGGCAGTTTTCAGGTTCTCGAAGATTACGTAAGTCGCACCGAATTCGATACCCGAACGGAAAGTCTCGCTGAAGTAAGTCAGCTCACGGGTAATCGGGGCCACCTTAGCCACGTACTCGTCAATCTGTCCTACCACCTTGGCATATGCCTCGTTGTTCTGTTCCTTGGCAAACTTGGCAAAGTTAGCTTCCTGTTCAGCCTTTGTTTCCAGTACACGGTTGTCGATGATGGCCTTGTTCATACCGATTGAGTTCTTCCAGTAGTTGCTTGAAGAAGCAAACTTGCTGGCATACTGGATACGCACCTTGTCGCTGGCAGCCATTTCCTGGCGCAGCACGTTCTGGCGAGCCTCACGGACAGTGATGCGCGGTACGTTGGTACCCACCATGCGCAGTTTCACTTCGCTTTCTGTCAGGTAACGGCTGGTGCTTCCCGGGAATCCCATGATCATGGCATAGTCGCCTTCCTGCAGACCCTTCAGTGAGATGGTCAGGTGTTTCTTCACCTTCAAAGGCACATTGTCCTTGCTGTACTCTGCCGGATTACCGTTCTTGTCGGCATATACACGGAACATAGAGAAGTCGCAAGTGTGGCGCGGCCACATCCAGTTGTCGGTCTCACCTCCGAACTTACCGATAGAAGAAGGAGGAGCAGCTACCATACGCACGTCGCTGTAAGTCTTGATGAAGAACACATAGAAACGGTTGCCTTCATAGAAAGGAAGCGCTTCGGTAGAGATACCCGGCTTGCCCTTCAGGTCGCTCTTCTTCAGTACCTCAGCAGCCAGTTTGTCGAGGTATTCGGCACCGAATGAGTTGATTTCCGATACCTTTCCTTTACGGATGTCCTCGTTGACGTCTGCAGTCACATCGACGATGCGTTCCACAAACTTGAAGGTCAGTCCCGGAGTCGGCAGTTCTTCCGAGCGGTTCTTAGCCCAGAAACCGTCAGTCAGATAATCGTGCTCTACCGAGCTATGCTGCTGTATCGCGTCGTATCCGCAATGGTGGTTGGTCAGGATCAATCCTTCGGCAGAAATGATTTCTCCTGTACATCCGCGTCCGAAAATACCTACCGCATCTTTCAGTGTGATACGTTCCGGATTGTAAATGTCGGCGATATCCATTTTCAAACCCTGCGCTTTCATTCTGTCAGCAAGATTCTGCTCTTGCATCAACTGTAGAAGCCACATTCCTTCATCGGCCTTTACCGGTGAGAAAGCTGCACAAATCAGTGCAAATGCTAATGCTTTAAGTTTTTTCATTCTGTATATAAAATTAAATTTTTTACAAATATAATCCCTTAATTCCGCAACACTATTATAAAATATTTTTTTAAGTACCTGAGCAACAA
>OHAC01001884.1_pt1 | contig 18057 bp, 13 predicted proteins | sample 1577051 | NCBI WGS metagenome assembly OHAC01 (sample SAMEA3541499, study PRJEB24748) | human gut metagenome | biome: human gut; feature: human-associated habitat; material: faeces | place: China | collected 2012 | reverse complement strand
CCTGTACGCGGTCATACCCGTGCAGCAGCTTGCCGGCCTTGCGGCACAGCCCCAGGGCACCCATCAGCGGGTGCTGTTCATTCGCCATGGTCTGCCGCCTCCTTTGCGCTTTGTTCCGCACACTGGATCTCCTCGGTCAGACGGTCATAGATGCCGTCCGGGATGGGGACCTCAAAGGTGCGTTCCAGCCGTTTGGCCTTGCGCGCTTTGGCAAGGCAGGCGGCCGAGGGGCACAAGTAGGCGCCGCGGCCCGGCGCTTTGCCGCGCAGATCAATGCTGATCTCCCCTTCGGGACTGCGCACTACGCGGACCAGTTCACGCTTGGGGCGCTGGGCATTGCATCCAACGCACCGGCGTACCGGGATTTTCTTTTGCTTTTGCTGCTGCAAGTAGCCGACCTCTTTTCTAAAATATGGTAACCGCTGGGCGGCTAGCTTTTACTCCTCGTCCTCGCCGTAGTAGCCGGACTCGGGGCGGATGTCAATATTATAGCCGGTCAGATGGGCGCACAGGCGCACATTCTGGCCCTTGTTGCCGATAGCCAGGCTCAGCTGGTGGTCGGGCACGGTCACGCGGCAGCTCTTGGTCTCGCCGGGCAGCAGTTCGACCTTGACGACCTTGGCCGGGGACAGGGCCGCGGAGATAAACTCGGTGATGTCCTCGCTCCAGCGGATGACATCGATCTTCTCGCCGTTCAGCTCCTGCACGATCTTCTCCACGCGGACGCCGCGGGCACCGATGCAGGCGCCAACGGGATCGACATCGGGGTTCTTGCTCCAGACGGCCAGCTTGGTGCGGGCACCGGCCTCACGGGCGATGGCCTTGACCTCAACGGTGCCGTCATAGATCTCGGGGACCTCCAGCTCAAACATACGCTTGACAAGGCCGGGATGGGTGCGGCTGATGGTGACGCGGGGGCCGCGGTCCGTTGCCAGAACATCCACGACATAGACCTGCACGGTCTGACCCTCGGTGAAGGTCTCGCCGGGGACCTGCTCATTGCGGGGCAGCACGGCGGAGCCGCCCTTGCCCAGATCCAGCACAATGTTGCCGCGCTCGGGGTCGATGGAGACAACGGTGGCGGCGATCAGCTCATGTGCGCGGGACTGCATCTCGCTGCACTGCAGGTTGCGCTCACCCTCGCGCAGGCCCTGACGGATGACATGCTTTGCCGTCTGGGCGGCAATGCGGCCGAACTCCTTGGTCTTGAGGGGGGTGACCATGCGCTGGCCGACCTTGTAGCTCTTGCGGACCTTCTGGGCATCCTCCAGACTGACCTGCGTGTGGGGATTCTCGACCTCCTCCACGATGTCGCGCAGCAGGCTTGCGCGGAAGGCGCCTACCTCGGGGTCAATGTCAACAACAACATTGTCATCCTCGACCTCATAGTCCTTCTTGACGGCGATGACGATGGCTGCCTTGATCTTGTCGATCAGGTAGTCCTCGGGCAGGCCGCGCTCCTTTTCCAGTGCGGAAAGAGCCTCAAAGAATTCGTTGTTCGCAGTAGCCATGTTTCTGGTTTCCTCCCAATTATATTTCAAGTACACACAATACAGTATTATTCTTGCCTTCCCCTGCGGGGCTGCGCCCGCAGGCGCGTGTCGGAGCGCAACCGCCGTAGGCGGCTCTTAGCGCGTAGACTGAAGGTGGCGCGCAGCGCCGGATGAGGGGCGGCTGTGCCGTTGTTGCCCGGTCATGGGCAATCACGGCAGGTTTACCCTCATCAGTCCGCTTCGCGGACAGCTTCCCCCTCAGGGGAAGCCTTTTATCAGCCGAACAGATCCTCGTCATCGCAGAGCTTGACATAGCCCGCGCTCTTGAGCGGGAAGGTAAAGCTCTCCTCCCCGTCCGTCAGGGTCACATTGCCGTCGGCATCCAGTCCCTGCAGCAGGCCCGCATAGTCGCGGCGGCCCTGCGCATCCGGGCGGATCAGGCGGACGGCGCACTTCTGCCCCTTGAGCTGCTCATAATGCTCGGGGCGGGTCAGGCGGCGGCCCATGCCCGGGCTGCCAACCTCAAGGTAGTAGCTCTGGTCAATGGGGTCAGCCTCGTCCAGCAGCGGGTCGATGGCGTGAGAGACCTCCGCGCAGGTGTCGGTATCCATCGGCTCATCGCGGTCGATCAGCACGCGCAGGAACCAGTCCGGGCCTTCCTTCTCAAAGCGGACATCCCACAGGCGCAGGCCCATAGCCTCGACCACGGGGCGGACCAGCGCCTCCACGACCTTGACTGCGCTGCCCTGCTGCGGTTTACCGGGTTTTGCCATATAAATGCTCCTATCATAAAAAGAAAGCGGACCTTGCGGCCCACTTTCAGTAAAATCATCATCGAACACTATGACTATACCACATCCCCGCGCAAAATGCAAGCCCCCGCCGGGCAGAATTACCTTTCAGCGGGCTTTTTCAGCGTGCATTTTTTGCGCAGTTTGGGAAAGCACCTTCGCAGCGGGCTTTTCGAGCAGGAAATACGCCGCTGCGCCAGCGGTCAGGGCGGCGGCCCAGTACAACATATCGGCGCGGTGCATCCAGACCTTATCCCCCAGCTGGTTGGGCGGGGTCGCACCCTGCCAGGCGGGCAGATGCAGGTCATACTTCAAAAAGACTGTCAGCATCTGATGCCAGAGGTAAAAGCTGTAGGTCAGCGCCGCCAGCCCGCGCAGCAGCCGCCGTGCCGGGGCGGGCAGCGTCAGCCCCAAACCGAAACCGACCACGACCGCTGCAGCCGCAATGACCAGAGGCATACGGTTCACAAGCTGAAAGCGCTGGTAGTCTGCTGCCGCAGCCTGCGCGTGCATCAGGGCATTGAGCCGGACAAGCGCCGCCGCGCCCAGTGCTGTGCAGCCCGCGCGCAGCAGAAAATGCTGTGCCCAGCCGCCGCGCGCCAGCCTTGCAAAGACGAGCGCCGCCGCCATGCCGACCGCCAGCACCCCGCTGAACGCCGGGAACTGGTTGAAAAGCAGCGGGTACGCATACCCGCCGTACTGGGGCAGCGCCCAGAGCGAGTAGACGAGCTGCACGCTGCAGAGCACCCCCAGCACCGGCAGCGGATGCCGTGCGCAGAGCGGTGCAAGCAGCGGGAAAACCAGATAAAACAGCGCAAACACCGTCAGCGTCCAGCTGACCGCATTGAGCTGCGTACCAATGTAGCACGCCGGGAAAAGCTGCTGGGTCAGCGTCAGATGTGTGAAAAGGTCAACTGCCAGTGCCCTGCTCCACCCGCTGCGATACACTGCCAGCACCAGACTGAACAGCAGGCTGGCATAGTAGGCCGGCAGCAGCCGCGCGGCGCGGCGGCGGTAAAACTCCGCCGGGCGGGTCTGCGGCAGCGGTCTGCCCTGCGCTGCCGCATTGGCCCACGGCAGGAACAGACAGAACGCCGACAGCATAACGAGGAAGTCCACCCCAACGCTGCCCGCCCGCAGCCAATGCTCCGCAGCGGGGCGGCTGTACCAGCTTTGCTGCCATATGTGGAACGCCCCCACGGCCCACGCCGCCAGCACCCGCAGAAAATCGGCAGATGCCGGGCGGTCACAGTCGATCGGCGCCGGGGTGCGGCTTAGAACGCCCATTCGCCGTTTTCAAAAATCGTGATCTCCTCACCGCTCTTGGTCACGCCGACAACATGGGTGTCGGGCGCGCCGACCATGACATCCTCATGGATGGCGGAGCTGTTCAGGCCCTTTGCCAGCAGCTCGTCCCGGCTCATGGCGGAGCCGCCCTTGATGTTGGTCGGGTAGCCATCGCCGAAGGCGATATGGCAGGCGGCGTTTTCGTCAAACAGAGTGTTATAGAACAGAACCCCGCTGCGGTTGATGGGGCTGGACGCGGGCACCAGTGCGATCTCACCGATGCGGTTGGCGTTTTCATCGGTGGTAAGCAGCTCGGCCAGCAGCTCGGCGTTCTTCTCAGCGCCATGCTCCACGACCTTGCCGTTTTGGAAGGTGACATGCCAGCCCTCGATCAGCTGGCCGTTGTAAGCGTAGGGCTTGGTGCCGTAGACGCGGCCGTCAACGCGGTCGCGGTGGGGTGCGCAGAACACCTCCTCGGTGGGGACATTGGCGATGAACTCGATGCCGCCCTCCGTCTTGCTGGACGCGCCCTCCCATGTGGCGTCCTCGGCCAGACCCACGGTCAGATCGGTGCCGTTGGCGCTCGTCATGCGAATACGGTCGAGATTCAGCTCATTCATCCGGTCGCGGCGGGCCTTGGTGCGGGCAACATGCTCCTTCCATGCGGTTACGGGGTCACCGGTCGATACGCGGCAGACATCAAAGATCAGCGCCCACAGCTTCTCAATGGCCTCCTCAAGCGGCAGGTCCGGGAACACCTTGGCAGCCCAGCCCGGGGCGGGCACGGCGGCCACGCACCACTGTACACGGTCGTTCATCGTGTAGGCCTGCCAGGGCTTCATAAAGGTGCGGCGGGCGAGGTTGACGCGGTTCAGCTTGCCGGCATCCAGCCCGGCCAGTGCCTCGGGGTCTTCGGCATGGATGGCCAGCGTGCAGCAGCCGTCCGGGTCCTCGGCATAGTCGAGGTAGCTGCGCAGCTCGTAGGGCTTCATAGCGCACAGGTCGCTCTCAGCGGCCATTTCCATCTGCAGGCGGGTCAGCTTATCATCCTCCCAACGGACCACAACGGTCTTGGCACCGGCCTCGTAGCCTGCGCGGACACAGGCGTGGGCAAAGTCCGGCATCGTAACCGGGCAGCGGACAATGAAATTCTGGCGCGGGCGCACATTGACGCCCACCTTGACGATAAAATCAGCGTAGAGCTGGAGATAATGTTGGTTCATTGCGAGTGGCTCCTTTTATAATATATTTGGTTGTATTGTACCATAAAGTGGGCGGTAATGGCAAGGCTGCGTGCCTTCCCCCGAGGGGGGGAGGTGGCCGAGGCCCCGCCCGAGGTCGGATGAGGGGCGGCCCTCCGGGGGTTGCCCGTTCACTGGCTGCCGCAGCGGACCTTGCCCTCATCAGTCAGCGAGCGGGGTCGCTGACAGCTTCCCCCGAGAGGGGAAGCCACTCCACCAAAAAACAGGCCGCCCGCCCGGGCAGCCTGTCGCAAAGCTTATTTCTCTACCATCATGTCGGCAGCCTTGTACAGATCGCCACAGCTCATGCAGACGACAAGGTCACCCTTCTTGGCGTTTTTCTTTACCCAGTCGGCGGCACCCTCCAGCCCGCTGACCACAACACTGCCGGGCAGCTTGGCGGCAAGATCCTCGCTCTTGACGCTGCCGTCATCCTTCTCACGGCCGCCCATAATAGGCAGCAACACGACCTGATCGGCGGCGCGCAGCACCTTGGCAAATTCGTCCATCAGCATCTTGGTGCGGCTGTAAGTAAACGGCTGATGTACCGCGATCACGCGGTCATAGCCCATCTCCTTAGCCGTGGCCAGCGTGGCGGCCAGCTCGGTGGGATGGTGGGCGTAGTCATCCACAATGACCGCACCGTTGCACTCGCCCTTGATCTCAAACCGGCGGCCGGTGCCGTGGAATTCTTCCGCTGCGCGGACGGCATCCTCGGGCTTGAGGCCCAGCGGACGCACGCAGCAGCACATGGCCAGCGCATTATAAATGTTGTGGTAGCCGGGCACACCAAGCCGGATGTGGGCAAAGAACTCGCCCAGCTCAAGCACATCAAACTCAAAGAAACCGGGCTTGTACTCGCCGATATTGACGGCGTGGAAGCGGGCCTCCTCTTTGATGCCGAAGCTCAGCACCGGACGGTCGATGGAGTTGACGACATCCATCGTGTTTTTATCGTCCATGTTGAACACAACGGTGCGGGACAGCAGCGCAAACTTCTGGAACGCGAGCTTGAGCTGACCCATCGTGCCGTAATATTCCAGATGGTCATTGTCGATGTTCAGGATGACGCCCACCGTGCTGGTCAGCTGCAGGAAGGTCTCATGGTACTCACAGGCCTCAATGACCACACTCTGGCCACTGCCGGCCTTGCCGTAGCCGCCGATGAGGGGCAGCTTGCCGCCGATGACGGCAGCGGGGTCCTTGCCGGCCAGCTCCAGCATCGTGGTGATCATGCCGGTCGTGGTCGTTTTGCCGTGGGTGCCGGCCACACCGACGCTCTGGCTATGGGTGCGGCTGATATAGCCCAGCATAACGCTGCGCTCCACCGCCTTGATGCCGCGGGCGTGGGCTGCCTGCAGCTCAGGATTGTCATTATGGATGGCGGCGCTGTAGACGACCAGATCCGGATTGCCCAGATTGGCTGCATCATGCCCGATAGCGACACGGACGCCGAGCGCACGCTCCGCCTCGGTGTTTTTGGTTTCCTCGACATCGGAGCCGGTGATAGCGAAGCCGCGGCTGTGCAGGATCTGGATCAGCGGATAGGTGCCGGAGCCGCCGCAGCCGATAAAATGGATCGTGCGAACCCCCTCCAGCAGCTTGGGGTCATACATACTAAAAGCCATAACAGTGGTCACCTCAAAATATATCCGCTGCCTTAGAGGATACGGCATACGGCATTTTTTTACTAATACTATGATAGTATTATACTATTTTTTTGCAATAAAAGAAACACTTTTTTTGAAATCCTCGCCTGCACAGGTAATTTTTGGGCAAATGGTACAAATTTGGACCTGCAGTTTATAGCAATACATCGAGGGTGCAGCCGCAGCCGCACCCCCGATGTGTGAAAAGATTTTTTATAGTACGATAAATGTGCCCCGTATTTCAGGTCGCTTGGGGCGAAACTTCCTGCACAGCATCTTCTTTCTCTTCTTCCGGCTCCCCGTCCTCTTTGGGCTTGAGGTTGTCGATGGTATTGCCGGGGCAGCGATAAAGGTCTATTTCCAGCTCAGACATGCGCTTGAACAGGTTTTGCAGCACTTCTTCGTAGGCGTCAACGGTCTTGGTGTCCGCCTCATCGATTTTGTGCAGATACCGCATGACAAAGGCACTGTACATACCGTACTCTCGGCGCAGCTGCAGCAGCGTTGGTTCGATTTTCGCAGCCAGCTTGGCCGCTTTTTCTTTTGTAGGTATAGACAAAAATGTAGCAATGCCGACCAGTGCCACCAGCGCGCCCAACACATAGAGTGCATTCGGCGCATACTGCGCATACGGGTACACAGTGTTGAGAACAAGCAGCACAGCCGCCGTTGCAAAGGCGGCGATCCCTCCGCCCAGACACAATGCGAGAAGCACCACCCCCGTGACCAGAATGACAAACGCCGTCTGCGCCGCGTCAAAGTAGTTGGCTGCGAAGCCTCCCGCAAGGAGGATCAGTGCCAGCAAAAGCAATTCCAGCAGCGTCTTGCCCCGCCTGACGCTCGCCCTGATATTCTCGGCGTCAGAGTGGGCGCTTTTCCAGAGCTTGGCCGCTTCGGGGAACAATTTGTCGATGTCCCTCTCCTCGAGCAGCTTTTTGCCGACATGCTTTGCCAACAGCGTGCTGTTTTGGGCCGTGACGCAGCAGGACGGCAGGCTCATCAATTCGCCCACCGTAAATTGGTCGATGTGTTCTTCTGACGAAAGGATCTTAGTAGCATTTTTGTCTTCCCATCGCGCACTGTTGACCATGTCCGTCAGGATTGCTTCCCGCAGCACCTTTTTATAGTCCCAGTAATCGGCTTTCGATGGAGCGGGCACGCTCTCCAGACTCATAGCCAGCATTTCCAGCGGCGCGTAGTTTTCAATATAGTCGGATTGCAGGGAAAAGCCGCCTATTGGTTTGTCTGCGACTTCCGTGCTTGAGTCCGGTTTGTCGGACACAAACAGAGATCTTTTCCACGCCCGATGCGCGTCCTCCAGCGCGGATTCCTCATTCTCGATAAAGCGGGGCAGCACGATCTCCGCACCTGCCCGGCACAGATCCCGCGCCTTTTCTCCGGGGTCACTCTGATACCATGTCCAGACAGCATACTGTACCGCCATCTCTCTGGTCATCGAATTATCAACTGCCACCGTAGTCAGTTTTCGCATTTCGCCCATTGCTGCAGCCTCTTTTCCTCTTTTGCTGCCTTTATCATAGCATATTTCTTTGACGAATCCAACGATTTTTGTGGCATTTTGTCTGCTTTTTTGATACAATAAGAAAAACGCTGTGGAGGTGCCGACCGTATGGCAAAGCTGATTTGGAGCCTAGACCCTTTGGCCGTGTCGCGGCTGGGGCGGGCGGCGAAAAAGCCGCCGTTCAGCAAAAAGGAATTGGCCCGCATCGGCATTCCGGCGCGCAAAATTCCCCGTGTGCAGGAGGAGCTTGCCCGTTTGAGCGGTGATGCCACGCTGAAACGCGAGGAACTGGGGATGCTGGCGTGGGAGATTGCGGACTTGTTGCTGTAAAGCCTTCCCCCTAGGGGGAAGGTGGCCGAGGCTCCGACCGAGGCCGGATGAGGGGCGGCGCTGTCTCTGCCACCCGGTCATGGGCTATCGCGGGAAGTCCGCCCCTCATCAGTCGCCTATGGCGACAGCTTCCCCCCTAGGGGAAGCCTTTTTTCGCGTTGTGCCCTTGTCCCCTCCCCCATCCTATGCTATAATAAACGTATCGTGCCAAATTTATCCGGGCGCGGTGGGAAAATCGCTTTGTGTGGCAGCCAGCCATGCGGAAGGAGTAACACAAATGAAAAACAGTGAAAAGACCCTTGACATGATCGTAAACCTGTGCAAAAACCGCGGGTTTATCTACCCGGGCAGCGAGATCTACGGCGGTCTGGCCAACAGCTGGGACTATGGTCCTCTGGGTGTTGAGTTCAAGAACAATGTCAAAAAGGCATGGATGAAGAAATTCGTGCAGGAAAGCCCTTACAATGTCGGTCTGGATGCCGCTATCCTGATGAACCCGCAAACTTGGGTGACTACCGGCCATGTGTCCAGCTTTTCGGACCCGCTGCTGGACTGCCGCGCCTGCAAGAGCCGCCACCGCGCCGATAAGCTGATCTCCGAGTGCGAGCAGGGCAAGGGCGTGGATGTCGATGCCATGACCTTTGACGAGATGGACGCTTTTATCGCCAGCCATGACGAGGTCGTCTGCCCTGTCTGCGGTAAGCATGACTTTACCCCCATCCGTAAATTCAACCTGATGTTCAAGACCGCCATCGGTGTTACTGAGGATTCCTCCTCCACCTGCTATCTGCGCCCCGAGACCGCACAGGGCATCTTTGTCAACTTTGCGAACATCCAGCGCACGACCCGCCGCAAGCTGCCCTTCGGCGTCTGTCAGGTCGGCAAGGCGTTCCGCAATGAGATCACCCCGGGCAACTTCACCTTCCGCACCCGTGAGTTTGAGCAGATGGAGTGCGAGTTCTTCTGCAAGCCCGACACCGATCTGGAGTGGTTTGCCTACTGGAAGGACTACTGCAAGAACTGGCTGCTGAGCCTCGGCATTCAGGAGGAGAACCTGCGCCTGCGCGACCATGAGCCCGCTGAGCTGGCCTTCTACAGCCGCGCGACCACCGACATCGAGTACGCCTTCCCGTTCACCGACTGGGGCGAGCTGTGGGGTATTGCCGACCGTACCAACTACGACCTGAGCCGCCATCAGGAGGCCTCCGGCAAGAGCCTTGAGTACTTTGACCCCGAGACAAACGAGCATTACATCCCCTATGTCATTGAGCCGTCTCTGGGCTGTGACCGCGTAGCGCTGGCTTTCCTGTGCGAGGCCTACGATGAGCAGCACCTTGTCGATGCCAAGGGCAAGGAGGATGTGCGCACCGTGCTGCACCTGCACCCCTATCTGGCACCGTTCAAGTGCGCCGTGCTGCCCCTGTCCAAAAAGCTGGGTGACAAGGCGATGGAGATCCGCAACGAGCTGGCCAAGGACTTTATGGTCGACTACGATGATGCCGGCTCCATCGGCAAGCGTTACCGCCGTCAGGACGAGATCGGCACCCCGCTGTGCATCACGGTTGACTTCCAGACTGTCGGTGACGACAAGGTCGAGGCTGACGGCTGCGTAACCGTCCGCGACCGCGACACGATGGAGCAGGTTCGTATGCCCATCAGCGAGCTGCGCGACTATGTTGCGAAAAAGGTTGCGTTCTGATTTGAGCGTGTCCGCATTATAAGATAAAAAATCCTGTCTGCATGGAATGTGCAGGCAGGATTTTTTTGTATGCGGATATGACAGCGCCGTGCGGGGTGAGGGCACCCGCCCTACATACTGCTTTTCACGCGGGGCTTCACCCAACCTTCTCCACCGTCACGCCGGTGACAGTGACATTGGCGTCATCCAGAGTGTGGACGGCGACGCGCCAGTAGTGGAGCATCTCGCCGGCTGTGAACTCAAAGGTCATTTCGTTGGGGTCGATGCCGGTGAAGTCAATGTCCAGCTTGTAGGTTTCTTCGTTGATGAGGCCGTACCGCGCGTAGATGTAGCTGTGGTCAAAGCCGCTGCCGGTCAGCGTCACGCGGTAGCGCCCGGGGAACAGCGTCCACTCCTCGGTCATCATCTCGCCGCCCGTTTCCAGCCCTACGCCATCGTCGGCAAAATGTGCGTTGATGAGATCGGACTTCGTCAGATCCATCGTGTGGGCGGGCACTTCGGGCGCAGGCTCTTCCTCAATGCCATTGATCGGCTCAACACTGCCGATCAAAATACCGTTCAGCCTATAATAATGTAGGTCATAACTGTTGCGCGCAAGCTCGTCCTCGTCAACAAAGGCATAGAGCGTATCAGCAGAAAGCTCGTTCAGCTCGCCCGGCAGCGTGACCGCCGCAAGGTTGCCGTCCATGTGGGCCATATAAAAGCTGTTGGAGGTCCAGCCGTGGTCGGCGGCAAAGTCGGCCAAGTCCCAGAACTCGTCATGCTCAAAGTCAAATGTAGCAAAGGCCAGATGGCTGTACCTGCCGCTGGCGGCGATCTGCTCCCACGCGGGATCGGTCAGCAGGGTTTTGTTCTCATAGCGGAAGCCGTAGTAATGGTAGTCCGTCCAGCGGTTGAACAGTTCCGACCGCTGGCCCCAGCCCTGCGCCACGGCGCAGACAGCCAATATCAGGGCGGGCGCGACACCGTTATCCCAAAAGCGCAGCACCAACCCGCAGCCAACGGCAGCCAGCAGCATACCTGCCAACCACGCCAGCCGCGCGCAGGAGGAAAACATCGCCCAGAAGTTCATCAGAAACTGCGGGATGGGCACGGTGAACAGCGTTTTTCCGTTCACCGTGATGGCGTTTCCGCCCGCGGCAATCAAATCCAGCACCAGCACCACAGCGCCGGCAATGAGCCAGTCGCGGTGGGCGGCAAAGAATTTTTCCGCCTTGCGGGCGTTGCAGACTATGCCGAACATCGCCAGCACCACGGCCAGCGATGTTCCGACGCCTGCATAGACATTCTGCTCCCAGCTTGGCGCGAGCCACGGCACAAACAGGCCGAAGTAATCCGCGCCGCTGAGGTAGCCGTTGGAGTAGCCTGCAAAGTTGACGGCAAACGCGCCGAGCAGGAACAGTTCAGCCAGCGCCGCAGCACAGAACGCTGCAATCGGTGCCAGCACCGCCGCCGGGCCGCGTTTTTGCAGGGCGCGGCGCACCGCGTATCCCACAAGCACAAGACCGACCATCGGCAGGTAATACAGATGGATGCCCGCGCAGAGCAGACCCATGCCCGCCCATACAACGCAGGCACGGCGGGTCGTGGGCATAAGCTCGTCACTGCGCAGCCAAAGGTAGAGTGCCAGCAGCACCAGCCAGTTGGCGGCGAGTGCTGTGTGGGCAAACATGCGCATTGTCAGCGCCGGGAACAGCACAAGCAGCCCCGCGCCAGCCACGCTGCCCCACAGCTTGGCCGTCTGCTGGGGGCTCATGATAACACCGATGGCTGCCTTGCTGCCGCTACGGTCAACCGTGGGCTGCACACCGGCAATGCGGGCTATGACCGCCTGCGCCAAGCCGCCCTGCAGCATGTAGCAGGCCAGACCCCACCAGCCGAAATACTGGAACCGCGTGGGCAGAGCCCCGCCCAGCAGCTTAAAGAGCAGCGCTGCCAGCGGCAATGAATCCGTAAACAGCACACTGGTGCGGAACGGATAGACCGCATTATAGTTCGCGCCGATGTACGGCAGATGCACCGGGCTGCGGCGGAACAGCGCCCACCCCAGATAGTGCTGGGCTGGGTCGGGGCTGGGGTTATTCAGGATCCAGTCAACGCTGGTCGGGTCCAGCACACGAACGCCGTACACAGCCAGAAAGACCAGCGCCCCGAGCAGGGCGCCGGTCAGCGGCCAGCGATATTTTCTCAGCGCCTTCATTTAGCGCACAAAAGTCGTGGACAGGGTGGTGGACCAACTCTCTCCGCGCTTGAGGGAGGCGGCGCAGGGGCGCTGCTCCCAGTCGATGGGGCCGTTTTCCTCACCGGGCAGGCTGTGCCACGGCTCAATGCAGATAAAGTGCAGCGGCTTTTTGGCGGCAGACCAGATCAGCGTGTAGGGAAAATCCGACACATCACAGATGACGCTGCGGCCGGTGTCCTTCTCAATGACCGAGACATGACCGCTGCGCAGGTTGACCATGGCATGGCTGTCGCTGTCAAACAGGTCATCCGTCAGAGGGATGGCCTCGACATTGCGGGCGAGGTAGTAGCTCTGGCCGTTCAGCAGGCCGGTGGGCTGAGCGCTGACACAGAGCGGGGACTCGATGCCGTCAAAGCGGATCTCGTAATCCTCGGTGACATGCCGGTCATCGAAGGGAAGCGCAAAGGCCGGGTGGTAGCCGATGCCGAAGCGCAGCTCCTCCTCAACGGGGTTCTCAACAGTCAGCGTGTGGTGGACGGTCTCCCCTTCCAGCGTAAAAGTCGAGCGCAGCACAAACGCATAGGGCCACTTGGGCAGCGTTTCGGCGTTGGCGTGCAGCTCAAATTCCAGCAGGTTGTCGGCGTGGCGGGTCATGGCATGCTCCACATCGCGGGCAAAGCCGTGCTGGCCGCCGGCATACTCTACCCCCTTGGCAATCATCTTGCCGCCGGTCAGCTTGCCGGTGTAGGGAAAGAGGATCGGTGCATGGCGGCCCCAGACAGCAGGATCACCCTGCCAGAGCAGCTCGGCCCCGGTCGGCTTGTGAAGAACACTGACAGGTTCGGCACCGTGGGTATCCACCGTCAGGCGCAGGATATCATTTTCAATACTGTATTGCATGGGGATTCCTCCTTATAAATATACACAAAAGCCTTCCCCCTGCGGGGGAAGGTGCTGAACGAAGTGAAGCGGATGAGGGGCAGCTTTGCGGAAGGCTGCCGTTTTTATGGGCAGTTATGGGAAACCCGCCCCTCATCAGCCGCCTGCGGGCGGCAGCTTCCCCCACGGGGGAAGCCTTTTAGAGCGGCAGTATCTGCAGCAGCATACCTGCCGCCGCGCCGACCGCCCAGAGAAGGCCGGTCATAAAAAGGTTCTGCTTCCAGCTGGGGTTTACCCGCCACAGCACGGCCAGACCGACACCCGCACCGGCCGTAAGGCCCGCAAACAGGCTGCCGAAGGTGATGACCCCCTGCACATAGAGCTGGGCCAGCAGTACGCTGACCGCGCAGTTGGGCACAAGGCCGACCAGCGCCGTCAGCATCGGCTGGAACACGCCCATGCCGGACAGCGCCGCCGCGATGGGCTCCTCGCCGAAGGCTTCAAACACTAGGCCAATGATAAAGCTGAACAGCAGGATAAAGACGAAAATTTCCAGCGTGTGGCGCAGCGCGGCCAAAAAGATGCTGCTTGTCTCCTCATGCTCCTCATGGCAGTCCACCTCATCGGCGTGGCCTTCATAGCCGCCGTAGAGGGAATGCGGCAGGATATGGCGCAGCGGGATATCCAGCAGCCAGCCGCCCACGATGGCAAAGGCCACCTTGCAGGCCAGCAGCAGCACCAGTGTGACCCACTGGGACGGCTCGGCCGCCAGCAGCGGGATCGCCTCATCGCTGGTGGCGATAAAGACCGCCAGCACCGTGCCGGGCGTAATGACCCGGCTTGCATACAGGTTGGAGGCTACGGCGCTGAAGCCGCACTGCGGCACACAGCCCAGCAGCGCACCGGGGATGAACCCCCAGCGGCCGCCGCCGGCAAGCGCCTCCTCAATACTTTCCCCATGGTGGCGCTCCAGCCATTCGATCAGCAGGTAGGCCAGATATAAAAACGGCAGCATCTTCACGCCGTCGATCAAGGCGTCCAGAAGGGCGTCAAAAAACAATTCCATGAATACCTCTCTATATATAAGCTAAAATTCATCGGTAGCTGCGCAGCAGGCGGACTGCCGGGCGCACAGCCTTATCCGGGATACGGGCGCGGAACCGCGCCACCGTGCGGGCTGAGAACGGAACGCTGTCGCTGAACTTCTCAAATCCCAAAAAATACTGCAGATAGGGGCTTTCCTGCACCAGCGACACCACCTCGCGGTCGATGACGCCGTAATGCAGCTGGATCACACGGCAGCCCAGCGCCACGCGGGCGGGCAGTGCCACTGCGCCGCCGGGGGCAAACTGCTCACTGTAGGCCTTTTCAAAGGCGTCCCAGTCGATCTCGGCAGCCAGCCGCACCCAGCGGTTGGCGCCGCACAGCTCGCCATGGTAGGGCGGCAGATAATCGTAGATTGACATCTGTTTTTCGCGTGTGCGGTACACGGGTTTTTCCCCCTTTCCTGTGGCAGCACCGCCCTTTTCGCGGGGCGGCCCTACCCTGTTTTATCAGTAGTAGTGCTGCATAAGCGGGAACACCAGCGCCAGCACGCACCACGCTGCCTGATACAGCACGATACCGGCCAGCGGCAGGGTGACAAGGCCGCCCGTCAGGGTCAGCAGCACGCCGACTGCACAGCTGAACAGCACCGAGACTGTCAGCACGATGGCAGCCTTATGCTCGCCCTCGGCAGCACCGGCTGCGGCCTGCAGGCCGCCCACAAAGCTGGCAAAGCTGCCCAGATGGAGCATGTTGCCCTCGCTTTCGGGCAGCCACGCCACCGCCGGGGCGATGGCCTGATGCTCACCGCTCGTCAGCACCTTGACCGAACCGGCGGGCAGGCTGTAGGCTGTCTCCAGCAAGCGGACATCGCAGTTAAAATCATCGCAGTCCACAACGAGGGAAAGCCCCGCATGGTGCAGCGTTTCCAGCACGGCCGCTGTGTCGGGGTCGCGCTGGTAGGCCACCTGAAACATTGCAAACAGCTTGCCGGACACCGCCAGATAGATGACCCGGCGCTGGTTCACGGTATGGTGCTGCTCATATTCCAAACTGGGGATCTTGATGCCGTACTCCTGCATCAAGGCGCGGTTGCCCACCAGAACACGGCGCTTGTTGATCCAGCCGACATAGCCCTTGCCGTAGATCGTCTGGCGGTCATCGACCTTGGCCAGCAGGCTGCGGTTCTCACCCAACATGTTCATAAAGACATCGCGCAGCGTGGGGCCTGCCTCCGACAGAATGGAGGCCGCGTAGACGATGGCGGTGTCGATATGCTCCGGCTTGACGGGCTTGATACCGGCAAGCGAAACGCACCCGACCGGGAAGAGGTCACGCGCCGTGACCTGAATGACATTGATGCGCCCGAGCTGGCGAATGTCGCGCCAGCCGGGGATGACCGCGCCTACCTGCGCGGCACTGCGCTGCATCATGCGGGCAGGCAGAGCCGACAGCAGCGTACCGGCCAGCGGTGCGGCCAGACAGCCGACCCCCGCCATGACCGTGGCGGCCAGAACCGGGTCCTTGCTGCGGATGACGGTAAAGAGGAAGGCAGCCAGACAGCAGCCGCCCAGCAGCCATGCAAACTGCTGCTGGTTTTTGTCGCTGGTGCCGCGTGCGGCACTGTTGGCCAAAAAGCTGCGGAAAATCTGGGTCGGGCGGCTGACCAGCACGCTGGGGTGCGGCTCGGCCAGACCCTGAGACACAGCCCTGAGCGTCCCGGCGTCCTTGAGCCGGTAGGCGACGGCATGCTCGACCTTGGCGCTGACCAGCTGGAAGTTGTCACTGACGGTCGCAGCGTTCAAACGGCGGCCGGCGGCGTTCAGGCACAGTACCAGCGCCGCAGGGCCTGCCAGCATGGGGAGATTGGCCGTGTAGCCGCCTTTGGCCAGCATCAGGATGCACTGCAGCGCCGCGCCGATTGCGGGCAGAATGGACAGACTGTCCGGGGAGGGGGTCTTGACCAGCCCCCGGATGCCGCTGAGAAACGCCTCCCAGTTGGCGGCGCAGGCTGCCAGCAGCAGCACAAGCATGACTGCCGGGTAGACCATGGCATCGCCCAGCGCGGCCGGGCGCACCGGCAGCACCGCCAGCACGATCATGACCGCAGCGGCCACGCCCGACACAAGACAGGCCACCGTGGCCTGTGTCAGCTTTTTGGCCAGCTCGGCGCGCACCGCAGGGGCATCCTCGGCGCGCTCATACTCACGGCTGTGGGGCACGGGGATCTCCGCCGTTTCAAACGGAGAGACCACATTGTCCTCGCTCTCATCCTCGGCACGGCCGGCAAAGCGGGCGGCAGCCTGTCTGACCTCGGCGGCGGTCGGGATATGGGTGTGGGTGCGGGCAGCCGCGGCGTCCTCTGCCAGCGAGGCCGTCAGCCGGGCGGCGGCATCTTCATAGCGCAGGGTGTCCCCTGCCGGCTCACCGCTGTTGATGGCATTGGCAATGTCACTGACAAAGGCAGAGGTGTTCGGCTCCGCCGGGGCGGCACCGAGGTTCTGCGTGTAGCCGCTGTGGGCAGGCTGTGCCGGGGCAGGCGTACCGCCCAGCTGCTGGGTAAAGCCCGTGCGGGCAGGTGCCGCAGCAACGCTGCTGAGATTCTGGGTAAAGCCGCTGTGCGCCGGTGCCGGGGCGCTCAGGCTTTGGGTAAAGCCGGTATGGGCCGGGGCAGCAGGCGGCTGCGGCGTCAGGCTGATGCGGCCGGTCAGAGTATCGACCAGCTGATCCACATCATCGCGCTGGCGGTGGGGCAGCAGCCGTTCTCCGGTCTGGCGATTCTCCTCCTGCGTGGCATCCCCAACAACAACGGTGTTTTCGTAAGGGTCCTCCCCGGCAGCGTCCGGCTGGGGCGCAGGGTCCTGCGCGGCAGGCTGGGGCGTGGGGCGGGGTTGGGCTGCAGCCTGTCTGCGCTGGGGGCGCACGGCGTTGTAGGCGCTCATGAACTCCTGCGTGCTGTCCGTCGGGACAGTGTCCAGACCGCCGATCTGCATCGTAAAGCCGCTTGGGACCGGCTGGCTGCGGGGCACCTCGATCGGCTCACCTACAGGCTCTCCGCTGCGCTGCGGCACAGGCTGCGGCGGCGGGGCGGTCTGGGGCTTTTTGCCGGGGGTGAATTCGACCGTATTGCGCTTTTTGCGGTAGATCGTGCCGGTCATGCCGCTGGTCAGCGTATCGGACGGGTGCTTCTGGGCCTGATCGACCGTGCTGCGGATAAAGTCCATCGTCTGGCCGCCCTGCTCCTCCGCGCTACGGCGGGCCGGGCGGGTGTATTTGCTGCGCCAGACCTCCTGCGTCGGGTCCTCGCGGTCGGTCTCCGGCTCAGCCGGGCAAACCGGCTGGGGGGCCGGGGCGGAGCGGGCAGGCTCCTCCGCCCGCTCCTCGGGGATCATCAGCTCCTCGGTTTCCTCCTCCGGGGCGAAAAATCCGCCCAGAAAGCCCTGTTTCCTGCGCGGCTCTGCACTGCGCTGGGGCGGCTGCTCCGGCTCCTGATCGGGATAATACTCCTGCTGCATGGCAGGGTCATCCTCATACTCCGCATTTTTGCCGCTGAGCGAGACATTGATGGGCACAAACGCCCCCGTATCCTCGGCATGCTTGAGGCCGAGAAAGCCGCGCTTTTTCTTTTCGGGCTTCGGCATCCGGCCCTTTTCATCGGGCACGACCGCGACTGAGTTCTTGAAGAACTTCTGGAACTGGTTTTTGCCCTGATTCAGAGCATCGGTGTCCGCAGCGCTGCCGTCCGGCGCCATTTTAAGCAGAAAATCCTTGATGATGCCGGTGCGGGTCGTATCGCCGTCATAGCCCAGACTGCCGGTCGTGTTTTCCGCAGCTGCCGGGGTCGGCATTGTCTGCTGCGGCGGCCGGGTGCTCTGCACGGGCTGCACAGGCTGACGCGCGGGCGTGTAGGGGGCTGGTTGTGTCGGGCGCGCCGTGCGGG
>OHAC01001880.1_pt1 | contig 18081 bp, 9 predicted proteins | sample 1577051 | NCBI WGS metagenome assembly OHAC01 (sample SAMEA3541499, study PRJEB24748) | human gut metagenome | biome: human gut; feature: human-associated habitat; material: faeces | place: China | collected 2012 | reverse complement strand
AGTATATGATAACAGAAGCAGTTCATTGTGATGAACCTGTTGATAAAGTTAGAAAGTTAATTAGAAAGCATCAGGCAGTTTTGGTTTGTGACATACCAAGTGGAAAGAGAAATAACATTGCTACAGAGCAAGTTGGAAAATATGTTCACAGTTGTTGAGCATGAGCTCCCAATGTACGTTCAAAAAGCCGATGGAACGGTAGATGAAGCAAAGGTTCTTGGAGAAGCGGAAATTCAGCAATATATACGTGAAAATACTACACATTATACAGAAGATAATTTGAAAAATGATGTTGCATCGGCACTGGCAATACATCGACTTCGTGGTGGTAGTGCAGGAAATACGATTGAAAATTGCCGCGTTATATTTGTGACGAATAACTACGATTTTATGAAGCTGTTTAATGCGTATTACAAAAAGAATGTGTGTGATACTACTTTTCAGCCTATTATTTTAGATAGTACACTGAGTGCGATTACATGGATTAAGGCTGGTGAAGTTGAAAATTTACCAGAAAGTGAACTGTTGAAAAATGCATATAGCGCGATGCAACCAAATCCAGAAATAATGATGAAGTTAGAGGAGGTTTTGCAAAAGCTTAAGCAATCAGGAAAAATTGAAGCAGAGCAAGTTGCGACTTTGAGGGTGAGCCGAGTATTCCAGCACGAGATATGGAAAGAATCTTTTGGAGATGTTGAAAGCGTAACTGAATTTTCGGTCCAGGAAGCAAAAAAGGTGTATGAGAGGCAATTAATTGAGGGTGAAGTTGCACGGCATAAAGAGGAGGAAAGTAAAATTGAGGCGGAGTACAAAAATAAAGTCGCTGAACTAAATGGCCAAATGAATGCCATGAGCGAAGAACATAGCCAAAAAATATCAGAAATGGCAATGAAGATTAGAGAACAGGAGGCAGAAGTCCAAAAGAGGGAACATGAATACAATGAAAAAATTAGAGTGAGAGCAGATCAGTATGCAAAACAAGAAAGAAAAAAATGGATTTCTCATAAGAAGCTGGCATTACGGATTGTGCTTATAATTTTCTCGATAATTGGTGTGATAGGCGCTATTCTTGGAATTACAGTATATTCGAATATAGTAGTGACTATCATCATGGGGATTACTACGATTATTTCAATAGTTTCAAATGTGCAAACAGTCTATTCGCAACAGTCATGGATTAATAGAATTATAGAAAAATGTGCTAACAAGTTTGAAACGCAGGTGAGAGAACGTAAGCTACAGGAATATAGAAAACTGAACGAAAATGAGCAGGAGAAAATAATGTGTTAAATGACTGAATTTTAGGCTCAAAGTTATGGCGAAAAGGCAATAATTGACTCGGAAATCCGGGTATCTCTTTTGTAACACTCAGACAAAAGCCTGTGACATAAAAGATGTCGCAGGCTTTTTTCTTTGCTGTATCGTTGAAAATCAGCGATTTCGCCAACCGATTTTTGAACACGGTTTTACAGTGTTGTCCAACCATTTTTGGGCGGTTTGCCCACCCTGAAGCCCACTTTCTCTGCCACTTTTTGGAATTTGGCAGGGGAGTGGGCAATTTTTTTGAGAAAAAACAGAATAAATCCTGCTGTTTTCAGAATGTTTTCAATTTCCCCGTAGCCATACCAGAACCCGGATCTTTCGACAGAAGAGCGCATCAGCGACCTGATGAGCCGGATGACCCTTGAAGAAAAGATCCTGCAGACAGATCAGTATTATTCCGGCGATTTTACAACGCAGGACGAAAACGGCAAGGTTACAGCCGTGGATATGCAGCGGTTTGATGCACTGATGCAGCACAATAGTGTCGGCAGTGTGCAACTGCGCGGTATGACTGCTGCCCAAGCCAATGTTGTGCAGCGGTAAGAAGGTTGTAAAGCTGCTGGATTATGCTTAGCAAAACAGAACTGTTCATTTAGAATATAAGCCGCTTGTTCTTTGCGGCATAATAAAAGGTACAAATTATATACCAGTAAGGAGGATCTGCATGAAAACTTCATCTATTCTTGACACCTATCAGACCTGGCTGACCCACCGGGAGTACAGCCCCGCCACCATCCAGAAGTACACCAAAGCCCTGGCCCGCTTTTTTGCCGATACCGGGGCAGGGGACATCCCGACCCGCGAGACCGTTGCAGCCTGGCGGGATAGCCTGACCGAAAAGGGCTATACCCCTGCCACCGTGAACGCGATGCTGGCTGCCGTCAATGATTGCCAAGAGAGCATCGACAACGTGGCTGGCAAAGCTAAGCCGCTCAAGCACCAGCGCAGGATCTTCGCCGACCCTGGCCGGGAACTGACCCGCGCCGAGTATTTCCGCCTGCTGAACGCCGCACGCGCCGCCGGCAACAAGCGCACCCAGCTGCTGCTGGAAGCGCTTTGCTCCACCGGCATCCGCGTCTCGGGACTGCAGTTTATCACGGCAGAAGCCGTCCGCCGGCATAAGGCATCCATTCGCTGCAAGGGCAAGTGCCGGGAAATTTTGCTGCCGGCCGAACTCTGCCACCGGTTGACCCGCTGGTGCCAGAAACACCGCATTCATGCCGGTCCGGTGTTTCTTTCCCGTGTTGGCAAGCCTCTGAGCCGCGTAACGGTCTGGAAACTGCTCAAAGCCCTGTGCGAGCGCGCTAATGTGGCCTGGAAGAAAGTTTTCCTCCACAACCTGCGGCACCTGTTTGCGCGGACATTTTACAACCTCGAAAAAAATATCTCGAAACTGGCGGACCTGCTCGGTCATTCCAGCATCGAGACGACAAGAATTTATATCATGGAATCCGGCGCAGAACATGAGCGTCTACTCAATAAAATGCACCTTCTATTGTGAATTTGACGAAAGCATAGTTCCGTTCCTGTCATTAACAAAAGTTAACATTTAATAAACGTCCGTTCGCGTTTTAAATACCAAAAATGAAAAAGTAAGTAAGAAAAAGTTGTTGGGCAAGCGCTGAAATTCCGCGCCTAACAGTATTTCTATGTGCACTTTTTACAATTTCAACAAAATTGTGTACTTTCCCTTGCCTTTTTCACCTTTATGTGCTAAAATTAGCACCAGTTAATCGATTTGGAATCGCTACCCCCTCCCTGTTAATCCATTGTAACTTCTTTTTGCAATTTGTTTTGTTATATGTAGTTAACATGCAATTAACAGAATATGCTTCTGTTTTTCTTTGCTCGCTGCACGCTGAAATGACCGGAACACAAATATTGCAAGGACGATGCAACTTGACATCTGAAATTGTGGGTAATCGCTTGCACAAGTGTGGGCTATGTCTGCCTGGTGGCAGCCAACAGCGATTGTGGTTCGCACAACATTTTGGTTGGAAAGCTAATTGGGCAAGATGGCCGCTCCATTGTCGGCAATAAAAACTTCAAACCACTTTGTATGTGGTGCGTAGCCTAGAGGGTATCTGAAAAATCCCCAGCACTGTCTAATTCTACCGGGGCATCCCCGCACAATTCTCGGCTTAAGCCTAAAGCATCGCTGCGACGGCCGCGGCACATGATCAGCGTTGAGAAAATGCTCGGCAATCCACCAAGGATTGCCTGTGCTTCTCTCTTAGCCGGTCACGCGTCTCGCTCGCCGCATTGGCATTTTGAATTGCTCGGTATTGCCCAAAAGCAGCGTCTGCTACGTTACTCAACCTTGCAATACACCAAGTATTGCGGCGGTCTCGCGCCTTGCATCCGTTATCTTTTAGCGAATTTTCCAGCATTTTGGTTTATCAGAGACGCCCGAATAAATTTTGAATCTATCCGCTTATGAAGCTTCTGGCATCAGGTGTGCCGATCCAATGCCTCAAGCAAGGCGCGGTAGAGGCGGTCAAGTGGAACAATAGAACGATGTGTTGCTGATGGTAGCGATATCTACCCACTCTATTGTCTGTCCGTCTGCCTGCTAATTTGTTTGGGAATGAACGGGACGATACGTAAAAATGGCGTTGATTCTGTGCCAGGGCTTTATGTAGCCGTTATTGGGCCGGAAACAGGAGTGTTTGCCAGAAGCGGGTTTGGCCATACGCGCACATGCATAGCAGAAATGTATATCTGCTTGACAAATGAGCGCGGCAGACCACGTTTCCTGGTGGATATAAATCAATTTGAGCGGAGGTGGTGCTTAAGGGAAAGCCCAACCGGATCCCTGTGAAAGTATTTTGCTGTGCATTGAATGGAAACGCTTTGATGTGTAATCCCGGACTGTTCTGTTTGAATCAAGAGCGGCGTCATCATTGTAAGTTCCAAACCTCAAAGGGAACAACAGGGTGCTTTCGGCAAAATTACCCGGTTCGGCGCGATTGATTAGATGCATCTGAGAAAAGAGAAATGAAAGGATGTGCTTTACCAATGGAAAACAAGAAGTGGAAACGCTTCGGTTCATGTCTGATGGCACTGGCTATGGTACTGTCCGGTACCGCATTGCCCGCAAGTGCTGCGACCCCCGGCAAAGACGGGTCAGCGGAGATGAACGAAGCGTATGCCGCACACGAGTCCCTGATGCCGATCGGCCCCTCTTTCAGCGTGGCCACTCTTTTGGAGTGGACGCCGGAATCTGACCCGGACGCACGATACAGCAGGGCGAGCATTCCCATGGCAAACCGAGAGGGCGGTTTTGTCGTGAACCCAAAGGCAAATCCGGAAGCAAAGCTCATGCTCTGCTCCCTGGCTAACTCTTCCCACGACACCACCAGTTCACAAGGCACCGAGAACTTCATGAGCTGGTCCTTCAACTACTGGCAGTACACCGATTCTTTTGTGTACTGGTCCGGTTCTGAGGAGGGCCTGATCTGCTGCCCCACCGGCGAATTTACTGACGCTGCCCACACCAACGGTGTGCCGGTCGTTGCTACACTGGGCTTCCCTTGGGGATCTGGCTCGGGCTATGCGGAGGAAGTTGACGCTTTCTGCCAAAAGGCGGAAGATGGCAGTTTCCCCGTGGCAGATAAGCTACTGGCAGTGATGGATTACTATGGTTTTGATGGATACTTCTTCAACCAGGAATCCTTTGGCTGCAGTGCAGAGATTGCATCCAGGTTGGATGAGATGATCCGCTACATGCGCGCCAAGTGCCCCGACATCTTGATTAGCTGGTACGACTCGATGCTGCCTTCCGGCGGCGTATCTTACCAGAACGCGGTTAATAGCTCGAACCAGCGTTGGATGGAGCGTAGCGATGATGGCTCTGTGGGAATCAATGAGTTCTTTATGAACTACAACTGGTATATATCGCAGATTTCTACTACAGTCAGCACGATGAACTCTATTAACCGCAGCCCCTTCGATGCTTATGCGGGCTTGGATGTACAGCAAAACGGCATGAACACGTCTTTCCGTGATGAAATGCTCGTGGACGAGGATGGCAAGCTAAAGCTATCCATCGCGCTGTATTGCCCCAACTCCACGTTAGGTAACTCTGCAAACGGAGCGCAGTTCCACGAGGTTGAACAAGACTTCTATGTCAATTCTGCTTCAGATCCGCGGGTAGAAGTGGCTAATGTTTCCTCACGCACTTGGCTGGGTATGTCCCGATTCTTCGCCGACAAGACGCCGATCCTCAGCACACCGTTCGTAACCAGTTTTAATTCCGGCCACGGTGTTGGTTATTATGTGAATGGTAAACTCTCCCGTGACAACGAGTGGAGTTACCAGTCCGTGCAGGACGTTATGCCCACCTGGACCTGGATCATCGATTCTGACGGCTCGAAGCTTGATGGCGGCTATGACTTCACTGACGCCTATAACGGCGGCACTTCCATTCAGTTCTATGGTGATCTGGATGCCAACAAGGCAAACGACATCATGCTGTACAGCACCGATGTCGCTGTGACCGATGGCATGACACTGAGCCTGACGGCCAAGAACGATGATGGCAAGGCCAAGTTGGTTGCCTATTATGGCGATGACAGCACTGCCAGCTATGAGGAATGCGAAACAGTCGCTTACGATTTGACTGCCAGTGAGGCTGATACCTGGACCACCACGGTGGTAAATATTTCTGATCATGCCGGCAAGACTTTGTATGCCATTGGCTTAAAGGTGGAAAGCGATACTGCTGTGTCCGACTACCGCATCAACCTGGGCCAGCTTGCCATTTTGGATCAGGATCGCGCGGCGCTGTCCGGTCCTACTTCTGTGGCGCTGGACGAGATCCTGTATCACAACGCCTATGATGCGGAAGCACGTATTTACTGGGATGCTGTGGACGGCGCTGCTTCCTATGAGATCTACAAGGTCAACGCGAACGGGACTTCTAATCTGATCATGGAGACCCCCAACACGGCCTTCTACCTGCCTACCCTGGTTCGTGATTTTGACGAAGACGACGTGACGCTGAAAGTCGTCCCCGTTAATGCCAACGGTGTACGCGGTGAAGGCACCGAACTGATAATCGACTGGCTGTATAGCAATGAGGACTCTGAAGTCTACGAACCAAAAGAATTCGAAAACGTCTGCCTGGGGGCGACGGTAACCGGATGTTCTGGCCAGAATGAGAGCGAGCCTGCCTCCAAGGCCATTGACGGGACCTCCCTGAATGGTTCCAAATGGTGTGTTACCAATGCAGATACCGGATATATGGACATTGACATTGGTCGTGAGGTGACGGTCCGCCGCTGGCGCGTAGAACATGCCCAGTACGGTGGCGAGGATGTGTTGATGAACACCGTCGACTTTGCTCTGGAGTATAAGAATGCGTCTGGCCGGTGGGTAGAGGCAAAGCGCATCCAGCACAACACCGCCGCTGTAACGGATGTCTTGCTGGACGAACCGGTGACTGCACAGAAATGGAGACTGCGCATTTATGATGATGGAACTTCCCCCTGGGGCGGTATCCGCATTTATGAATGGCAGATGTTCGAGACCGCCGAGTTCCCCCAGACGGAGCCGGTGTCCATCCAGTTTGCCGCCGCAGAGAATGGCACGGACGCCAATGATACCTTCACACTGAAGAACGTGCCTGCGGGCCAGACTGTCAAGGTCTACACCAAATCCGGCAGCGAGTATAACAAGATCGGAGAGGCGGTTGCAGAAAGCGGCACTGTCACTATCACCGGCCTTGACTTTGGCACGAAAGAAGCCGGACGTATTTACTACACCACCACCGCCACAGGTTCCGCAGAAAGCATCAAGCTGAGCGCGAGCTTTGAGGCGGAAAATGCCGCAAAATCTGAGGCGGCAAAGGATGTTACAGCGAAAGCTTATAAACAGCCTGGCTCGCTTAGCTCTTCCAACGGTGGCGACATCTATATTTCTCTTACGGTGAATGGCCTGAGTGAAGGCGATGTGGTCTACGTTTACGAGAACGACTCTGGTGAATACACCAAAGCCTCTCTCCCGGTGGCTGTTGACGAAACCTCGGTAATTATCCGTGGCATTCGGGTCCCGCGTGCGGGCAGTGAACTCACCCTGCAAGTAAAACGCGTCAGTAAGCTGATCTCTGATAAGTATACTGTCGAAATCCCCGCATTCCCGGAACCGACCGCTTTCTTGAACTTGGTGGCGACCAATGCCAAGGGCGAGAAACTGACCGGCGTTACTTATGGCGTTTACAACAGCAACAACGAAAAGGTCTATACTGTGACTACCGGCGAACCTGCTGAGGTTGTATTGGGGACGTACACCATTAAGTGCGAAAAAGTTCCTGAAGGCTACCTGATCAACGACACGGTTGTGAAGCGCCTGGTCGTGACCGAAGGCCAGACCTACGATGTGAATGTTACCCTGCAGAGCGGTTCTGTTGAGCCAATCGTTACATCTGTTACGGTATCGCCCGCTACTGCATCTGTGGAGAAGGGCGCAACCAAGCAGTTTGCAGCTATGGTCAACGGCGAGAATATCACCGACCATTCTGTGACCTGGAGCGTGGACGGCGCGGTCTCTGAGGCGACTGAGATCGACGAGACCGGCCTGCTGACCGTTGCGGAGGACGAGACCGCAGAGCAGCTGACCGTTGTTGCGACCTCGGTTCAGGATCCGAAGGTTTCCGGCAGCGCTGCCGTGACCGTCACCGAGCCTGTGGGCGAGCTGGAACTGGTGTCCCAGAATGCGACCATCGTTGGCTACAACGGCAATAAACTGGGCACTGCCCAGGGCCCCGAAAAGCTGTTTGACGGCGACAAGGAAAACCCCGATACCGGCAAATGGTGCGAGGATGGCAGCAACCTGTGGGTCGCCTTTGACATTGGCGAAGAACGCAACGTCCGGCAGCTGGTCGTCTCCCACGTCGGCGTGGCGGAAACGCCGACGGCCGGCAACGGCAGCATGAACACTGCCAATTACGAGTTCTATGTGCTGAACGAAGAAAAGGTCAACGTGGACGAATTGCTGGCCATGGAGGCCGAGGAACGGAACGCTGTGCTGGCAGACGCTGCGTACTGGACAGAGCTTGCCAAGACCACCGATAACGCGGCCAATGTTACCACCAATGATCTGGGCGATGCGACCGGACGGATTTTCAAGCTGAATGTCAGCCGTACCGATACCACCGGTTGGGCTGCCTGCGTCCGCATCTACGAGGCCGAACTGTACGCTACGGCCAAGCCCACCGAGCCTGTTGTGGACAAGACCATTCTGAATCAGCGGATCGAGCAGGCTTCCGCCCTGGTGAAAGACGATTACACGACCACCAGCTGGGCAGCGTTTGCAACTGCGCTGGCCGAAGCGCAGAGCATCTCTGCCGCTGAGGATGCAAAACAGGAGACTGTCAACAATGCAGCTGACGCTCTGCAGGACGCCATGGAAAGCCTTGTGAAGCGTGCTGACAACTCGAACCTGGTCGCGGCCATCGACAGCATCAAGGAACTGGATGAAAGCAGGTATCAGCCTGATTCTTGGGCTGCCCTTGCCCAGGCTTTGGCAGAAGCTGAGAAGGTCGCCGCCAACCGTGATGCAACCGCCGATGAGATCGAAGCTGCTTATACAAATCTGGAAGCTGCTTACAAGGCACTGGCGCTCCGAGCAGATATGACTGCAATTAATGATATGATCTCCAAGGTGGAGGCCATGGATGCGAACGCTCATACTGCAAAATCCTGGAAATTGGTTGCCGATGCATTGGAGGCCGCAAAGACGGTCGCCGCCAATAAAAACGCTACCCAGGAGGCTGTAGATGCAGCAGCACGGACGTTGCAGGCCGCAGCGGCGGCATTGGTAAAGGCTGGCGATGCCACCGAGTTGAATGCTTTGGTTGAAGAAACCAAGCAACTTGACCTGAGCAAGTATACTGTGGAGAGCGCGGACGCTATCCGCCAGGCAATTTCTGATGCGGAAGCTGCTATCGCAGGCCGCGCAAGTGCTGAAGACTTGAAAGCCGCCCTTGATGCAGTGCGGAATGCTGTAAATACTGCCCAGACCAAACCTGCGGCACCGGTACAGAAACCTGCTGATACTGTGAAGCCGGTACAGAAACCTGCTGATACTGTGAAGGATGAACATCCCGATATTGCGGGAGGAATTGCAAACGGCACTAGGGGTGCTGCGCCTACTGCAAAGCCGAATGACGGCAGTGCAGCGGCATCTGGCAGCGGAGCAACAAGCGCGATTCCTCAGACGAGCGATAACTTCCCTTATGAAGTGCTGTCGATTCTGGCTTGCATGGCCGTGGGTGGCTTTATCGTTGCACTCTACCTGAAAAAACGCAGAGGCAATCACTGATGTCTACGAGATGAACGTAAACTCCTAATTCTAAAACACATTATGCGCTTGATCGCAATCGACAGATTGACCAAAACTATAAGATTTAATCATATTACTGGCATATCTATCACTGTGTTTGGCAGTCAATCGGAAGGGGAATGAGGCAAGTCCTCGGTGTTGGTTGATGATTAAGGTATAACTGCAAAAGTGCCTCTTGCGGGCTTCGAACCGCAAGAGGCACTTTTGTGTCTACAGGCATGGAGGAAGACCAACAACTCGGAATTCTTGTCAAACAAAATATTGTTGTAGACAGAGGAACGAATGGTGCGCTCAACGCGTTGGTGGACTATAATCCACAGTGCGAAATAATTTTAATCAACATATAGGACCAGAAAAAGCCAATGAAGCGGGGATTTTTTGCTTTTCCCGGCAGTTTTCATTTTGTTTTCAAGTTTCCCATTTTATACCTATTTACAATAAGGAGGATTTTCACTATGAGCATCATTATCGGCATTGACCACGGCTACTATGCTATCAAAACAGCCCACTGCTCGTTCCCGGCAGGGCTGACAAGCTACGGAGAACACGAACCCTACACCCGCCAAGGACTCTTAGAGTTTGGCGGGTGCTTTTTTGTTTGTGGCTCTGGGCGGCAGCCTATCCAGCGGGACAAGACCATAAATGACAACTACTACCTGCTGACGCTGGCAGCAATTGCAAAAGAAATCCGGCAGCGCGGCTTGCCGCCCGAATGCTCGGTGCGCATTGCGGCGGGTCTGCCGCTGACCAGCTTTGGGCGCGACAAACCCAAGTTCAAAGATTATCTGCTGCGGAGCAACCAGCCCGTGAATTTCAAATTCGAGGGCGTGGAGTACAGCATCACCACCGAAGAAGTTGCCATCTTCCCCCAAGGCTACGCCGCCCTTATGACCGAAACCGGGCTTTTGCAGGACGAACCGTCCATGCTCCTCATGGATTTGGGCGGCTGGACAGTGGACCTTATGCGCATCGACAACGCCATCCCTGCGGCTGACACTGCGCACAGCTTGGAGCTCGGCATGATCCGCTGTGTAGATGACATCCGGGAGCAGGTGCGGCGTGAAACCGGGCTGTCCCTCACGGATGCCCAAATCGAAAATATGCTGGCGGGTCACCCCTGCACGGTCAGCGATACGGTGCGCGACATTGTGAACCGGCAGGGGCGCAAGTACACCGAACATCTGCTGTCTGCCACTATGGAAGCCGGTTTCGATCTGCACGCCATCCCCGCCGTGCTATTGGGCGGCGGCGCATCCGTGGTGAGCCGCCACCTCAGCCCCAAGGACGGCCTTTGCAAGACGATTTTTCTGCTGGACGACAAGGTGAACGCAATCGGATTCGAGCGCGCGTTGGCCGCCGTGTCGCACCGTAAAAGCGAGGCATGAAACGCCCGCAGTATGTTTTCCGTCCGAACCTCAATGAACCGCAACACCGCCGCGCGTGGGCGTTGCTGCAACAGATGCCGCCTGCCAAACGCAAAGAGTTTCTGGTGCAGAGCATCCTTGCGGCAGAACAGACAAATAGGCTGGAGAAAAGCATCCGCAAGGTGGTGCGGGAGGAGTTGCAGGCAGTCAACATAACCGGCGCTGTTCCAAGCCCACTGTCAGAGAATGCTATACCAGACTCTGCGCTCGATTTCCTGAATTCACTGTAGGGGGTGATTCCAATGTTTTAATAATAGGTAGAAAAGCAGAAGGAAAAAGGAGGTTTATACATTATGAACGGTAAAAAAATCTTGTTTGGTGCAGCCTATGACGGGCTGCTTTTGTTTTTGATGAGGGGCGCCTATTAAGCACCTTCGCAGATCCGGCAAACATCCCCATCGGGAGTTGTGCCCTTGATCAAGTTCGTAGATATGTTCTCCGGCATCGGCGGTTTCCGCGAAGGACTGACCCGTGCCGGAGGATTTGAATGCGTAGGACACTGCGAAATCGACAAATACGCCAACCGCAGTTACAACGCCCTGTTTGACACGAAGGGAGAGTGGTTCATTGAAGATGCCCGAAAAGCCGACCCCAGCACCATGCCGGACTTCCAGCTGCTCTGCGGCGGATTTCCTTGCCAGACTTTCAGCATTGCAGGATCTCGAAAAGGATTCGGAGATCCACGCGGCACTCTCTTCTTTGAACTGGCCCGCCTGGCTGAAGCCCGGAAGCCTCCGTATTTGCTTTTTGAGAACGTGGTGGGTCTCATCAATCATGACCACTGCAGGACGTTTGCGACGATCCTCAACACGCTGGACAGACTGGGGTATGGCGTGGAATGGCAATGTCTTAACAGCAAAGATTTCGGCGTTCCCCAGTCTAGAAACCGCGTGTACATTGTCGGATATCTTGATGAGCGATGTAGAGGAAAAGTATTTCCTTTCACCGAAGCAACAGGAGGTTCTCTTATTCAAACCCACGGCGGTCACCAAGGAGAACGAGTCTACTCTCCCGAAGGATTAAGCTGTACGCTGGCTGCCAATCCGGGTGGCTTCGGTGGCAAAACCGGGCTGTACGAGGTGGGAGTGCCGATCAAGTGCGCCACAAAAACCGGCTACCAGATGGCACAGGTCGGTGACAGCATCGACCTGAGCTACGCCACAGTCAACAGTCGGCGCGGGCGGGTTGGCAAGCAAATTGCCCACACCCTCACCACCGGCTGCCAACAAGGTACTGTTGACGTTTGCCCGGTCAAAAATCCCATCAAATCAGACCCGGCGCGAAACGCGGCCCGGACAGGAAAGCCCGGTGCACCCATGCACACCCTGACAACCAAGGACCGTCACGGCGTTCTGTGCGAGGGTCGCATCCGCCGCCTGACACCGCGCGAATGTCTGCGCTTGCAGGGCTGGACGGATGATCGCATCGACACGGTGCTGGCCATCCAGAGCGATAACCAAGCCTACAAGCAGGCAGGCAACGGTGTAACAGTCAACGTGGTAGAGGCCATCGGGCGGAGAATTGCAGCCATGGACGCAGAACTGCGGGGTGAGACTCCTGCCCCTTGATTTCCGTGACCAGTATTTTGGCTGTGAAATCGAACTGACCGGGATAAACCGCGCCACGGCAGCCCAAACGCTGGCCGACTTATTTGGCACCCGCGCCGAGCATTCCGGCGGTGGCTACGATGCCTACAGGGTCAAAGATTTGGACGGTAAAGAATGGAAAATCGTCCGGGACGGCAGCATCCATCCCGAATGCCGTAGGCGGTCTGTTCTTATCGGGGAGACCTACAAGGTCGAATTGAACTCTCCGAAACTCGAATACGGCGAGATGGAAAAGCTGCAGGAGGTTGTCCGTTCCTTACGCCGCGCAGGCGGCATCGTAAACGACAGCTGCGGAATGCACGTCCATGTGGATGCAAGCAAGCACACGCCGCAAAGCCTCAAAAATGTGCTGTCCATCATGTATTCCAAAGAGGACATTTTGTTTGCAGCCTTGAAAGTAAACTCCAGTCGAATCGCCAGCTACTGCCAGCCGGTGGATGAGCCGATTCTGGAAGAAATCCGCAAGTTGCCCAGTGGTGCGAGTATGGATCAACTGAAAGATCGCTGGTATCGCGGGCGGGATGGGAGTGATTATCACTACCATTCGTCACGGTACAGGGCTTGCAATATGCATTCTGTATTCTATCACGGTACAATCGAATGGCGCCTGTTCAACTCCACGCTCCATGCGGGTGAAGCCAAAGCAAACATCATTCTGGCTATGGCGATCTCGGCGCAGGGCATCAACCAGAAGTACACGCAGTTCCGGAAAACGCCCATCGGGGATAATCCGGCGTTCACCTTCCGCACCTTTCTGCTGCGGCTGGGACTCATCGGTCCGGAGTACAAAAATGTGCGGATGCACCTGCTGAAGAACCTGCCCGGTGACAAGGCGTGGCGGCATGATAAATCCCAGTACCCCAGCAACCAAGCAAGGCCCCGCACGGACGAGGTCAGATAGGAGAAGAAATGTCGAAAAAAGAATACTTTGCGTATGGTTCCAATCTGAATTTTGAACAGATGGCCTACCGCTGCCCCGAAGCAACGGTGGTAGGCACTGCCAAGCTGGACGGCTATGAGCTGGCGTTCCGGCGCGGCTACCTGACGATTTTGCCCAAAGAGGGCGCAAGCGTAGAAGGGCTGATCTGGTCTGTCACCGACCACGACGAATCTCAGCTTGACTGTTATGAAGGCTACCCGACATTCTATGACAAGGAAACCATGACGGTTACGGATGCAGACGGCACGCCGCATGAAATCATGGTTTACACGATGAACGCACCGTACCGCGACCAGTTGCTCCCGGTCAGCAGCCGCTACAATGCGGTTGTTTTGCAGGGGTGTCTGGATGCCGGTATCTCTCCGCAGCAGTTCTATGATGCTGACGAAAAATACCGCAAAGCCTACAAGGCCAGAGCCGCGCCGGTCCCTAAGAAACACGCTCCCGAACGCTAACCAAGCCCGCTGCACCGTGCAGCGGGCTTTTTCTTTTGCAACAAAAGGAGAAATTCGTATGAAGAACAAACACAGAATAAAGCAGGGCTTGTCGCTGCTGCTGGCGGTAGGGATTGCGCTCACGAATCTGGGCGCAGCGTTGCCCGCTTTTGCAGAGGATGCCCCCGCCACGCCGGAGACAGCTTCAGCGGCCACACCGGAAACCGCTGAAGCCAATGTCCCGACACCGAATCTTTCGCAGATCACTGAAAATCTGTACGACGATCTGCCGGACGCGCCTACCGGCAGTTACCTTGGCAGCATGGGTCTGCCCGTGGCAACCGGCGAGACAAAAATCGGTATCTCCGCGTGGGTTTCTGACCTGTATGACGGCGTAGATGCCCATATGGATGCCGATGCGCTGAACGCAGATGAGAACACGGTCACAATCGGCAAAACTCCCGGTACAGACTATGCCATTGTTCCGCTGCTGGCGCAGGTCGAATACCCGGCAGACGGTGCAGTATCTGAAATCATACTGCCGGACGGTGTGGAGCTTTTAAGCTACCGCTCCACCGATTATGAGCCTATCCCGGCAGACGAGCAGGAGCAGGCTGAAATCCTGCACCAGACATACTCGGAGCAGTCGGCAGCAGCAACCGGTTTGTATGTAAAAGCCTCTGCCGATTTTACGGCGCAGCTTGTCTATAAGGATTCGGACGGCAGTTCGCAGTCAAAATCTATCCATGTACAGATCAGCGAGGATGCCGCACCCACACAGATGTATGCCGACACCGGCGATGACGGCATTGCCGCCTATGCTGCAGGACCGACTCCGCCGTATGCCACCGGCAAAATCACCAGTATTGCCAAGGAGGGCGGCACATGGCTCATTTGGTTCAACGGTCAGGAAGCCTACTGCTGCAGCCACGGCCTGAACGGCCAGCCCAAGGGCTGCCCCACCTACAGCTTCTCTCATGTGTCCCGCCTTGAACCCGGCCAGTATACCCCCGGCAACCACTATGCAAACCAGGTCAACATCTGGGGTGGTCTTGGCCAGCTGAGTCTGGATATGCTGGATGACCGTCCTGTTGTGGCAAGCCTTGAAGATGATCCTGAAGGCTGTGAAGAACAGCCGGACATCCTTGGCAGTCTTTACGATGAAACCCAGCAGTGGATCATGGAAAACTATCCCGACAGCTACGCGGCGCAGACCTATATTGCTGCTGCAGAAGAACTCATAAACGGTACAGATGCGCAGTCCGGGGAAAACGGCTACTACACCTACATCTATAACCCGCCCGCAGGGTATGCGTGGCAGGTTGTGGCGCTGGTCGGTGAAGAAATTGCGGGCGGCACTGAGATCCCGGACGTGCCGAGTGTTCCGGAACCGAAGTACTATTCCGCTGCATGGACAGCTCCCGCCCAGACTGCCGGCGGCAGCTTTGATCTGACATTCACCGTCAACACCGACAAGTACCAGCTGAACACGCTGGAAAAGGTGGACGGCGCGGTCATTACCGTCACGCCCAGCCGGACCGGCGGCAGCGTGGACGGCGGCAGCTGGCAGATGACCCCTGCCGGGGCACAAACCATTACCACAAGCGGTCACACACAGGATGACAGTTTTCACCTCAACGGCGGCGATGGTTCTGCCACATGGACGGTTCACTATGAGGTGTCCAAGACCAGCACCAGTACGCTCAGCGGGCAGGAAGGTCCGTTCACCAGCCAAGCCGAAGCGGATGCCGCTGCCGAAGCTGCCAAGAATGCGGCTATCGGGCAGCTGCAGAACGAAGCGCAGAGCATGGTGGATGCCGCCATCGCCGCAGCGCGGGCGCAGCTTGCGAATGTCACCTTTGCATACGATGAAATCACCATCCCTCATGGCTTTGATTCCACGCCCGGTGCGCTGGGCAGCCACCAGACCATTACGGTTCCTGCCAACAGTTCGAACGATTACCCGATGAAAAACGATGAGTGGTCGGTAAAAGTCAGCATTGACAAAATCGACAGCGAAACCAAGCAGCGCATCAAGGGCGATGCCGAGTTTAAGATTTTTGCGTGGGACACCGTTCGGCAGTGCTATATCCCGTTTGGCGGATACAACCGGTACAAAGTCGAGCGCCAAGCAGATGGCACTTACAAGGTCATCAACCACAGTGACTATGCAGGCGGTTCGGACGATTTGTTCTACACCCAGCGCAACGAGGGCAAGTTCGTCATCGTGGAGAGCCGCGCACCCAGCGGGTACTACGGTGATTGGACGGATGTGAACACTCCCGGCGCGGCAGGCTCTGTTCTCGGCAAGCGGGCGTATGCCTTTGAAATCACCAAAGCATTGGACGCCCAGACCATTTGGCTGGGAAACGCGGATTATAACGCCGACATTACCACGGCCAACAGCGGCGGTACCCTCATCGACACCGGTGAGGGCATCGTTACTATCACCTTTGGCATCCGCAATGCAGATAAGACCTACGCCACAGACCCCACCGGCATTGCCAACAACGAAGATTCCTACATCATGCACGCCAACACCGACAAGATGCAGAACGACCGTGTCCTCGGCAATATTCTGCTGACAAAAGTGGACTTGGACGCCGCACGGTATCTGGCTGCGGGCAGCAACGGAGATACCACGCTGGAAGGTGCTGTGTACGATCTGTACGCCGCTGACACGATTGAACACCCGGACGGTGTTTCGGGTGTGGTGGATTACTCCAAAATTACCGATGCCAACGGACAACCTATCTGGCACACCACTGTCCTCACCAACGGCGGCTGGGATACCGATTACCTGCCCATTTTGCAGAAAGACCGGCTGGTAGCCTCCGCCAAGATTACAGACGGAAAGCTGGCTTTTGCCAACCTGTACATGGGCCGCTACTATCTGGTCGAGCGTGCCACCGGGCTGGTGCTGCCCATTGACGGAAACGGCAAGCTGTATGTTACCGGGAAGTATCCACAGCTAAACAAGAAGCTGGAACGCACCGGCAAGTACAGCAGCCTTGCCACCAAGGGCGGCGAGTATACCGATTACATCTACAAAAACCAGTATTCCGCCGTAGCCGAAAGCCGCAAATTGAACGGCAGCAAAGCGTGGGATGGCTACTATCTGTCCTACGCGAAAGGCTACCTCTGCGATGAGGTCAACCACTACAAAACCTTGTCCTATGCTGACGAATCCACCTACCACATCCACGCCGAGCAGGAAAGCCAAGACGAAGTGCTGAAATCCGGTTTTTCTCTGAACAAACTGGTATCGACCACAGGCCAGCCCTCTCCGGCGCTGAAGCTGGAGGACGCAGGTTTCACCGTTTACCGCATCTCTAAACTGAGCAAGGCCGCGCAGTTCAAGCAGAACCCGGATGGAAGCTACGATGCACAAAGCATTTTGGACGCCTACCGCAAGGATAACTACGATAATTTGACGCTCAAGTACGATTTCACCGCCGAAGGTCAGGCCATTGCCAATATGTTCGAGAGCAGCACCGATACGGTCAACGCCTATAACGCGACCTTGACCCCAGACGGCGACTACGCCAACGGCAGGGGCAACGGCTGGATGCCTACGGATCAGCTCGCTGAATATAGGCTGGGAGAAATGTTCACCAACGATGAGGGCGTTTTCCGCGTTGAAGGACTACCCTATGGGCAATATCTTGTCGTGGAAACCACCATCCCCAAGGATGTGTTCCAGTGTGATCCATTCATCGTGACAGTGGACGCCAACAGCCCGCAAAGCCGATTCACGATTCCTGCGGGCTGTGTCACTACAGCCACCAATAACTATATGACCTACAACGTGCTGGACGAGGAATTGGAGGGCTATTTGCAGCTTATCAAGACCGACACCGAAACCGGCAAGGCGGTCAAAATTGCCAACACAGCCTTTGCCTTGTACAAATTAGATGCCAAGGGTAATAAGACCCGCATTTCCATGATTGACCCAGCCAGCGGCAGCGCCACCAAGAAAACGGATGTGTTCTACACCGATGCAGACGGTC
>OHAC01001867.1_pt1 | contig 18191 bp, 18 predicted proteins | sample 1577051 | NCBI WGS metagenome assembly OHAC01 (sample SAMEA3541499, study PRJEB24748) | human gut metagenome | biome: human gut; feature: human-associated habitat; material: faeces | place: China | collected 2012 | reverse complement strand
GGGCTGTCTGCCGAGACATATGCCCCCTGCGGATAGCCGCCCGCGTGCTGGTACAGAAGTTCCGCATCCAGCCATTTATTGAAAGAACCACAATGGTTGAACACACCGTCCACCAGCACCCGGATTCCCCGCTTGTGCGCTTCCTCAATCAGGCGGGCAAAAAAGGCATCGCTCGCCTCCAGGTTCTGCTCATCCGCCGTCCGCGTCATATATTTATGTGCGCGGTCATTGTCCGTATCTTCCGGGCACACCAGCCCGTCTGCGTCCTCCAGAATCACTCCATAATGCGGATCGATATGGTCGTAGTCCTGACAGTCATACTTATGGTTCGACGGTGATACAAATACCGGATTTAAGTAGATTGCTTCTATCTTGAGACTCTTTAAATAATCAAGTTTATCTAAAACACCCTGCAGATCACCGCCGTAAAACCGTCCCACATCGAGTGTACTGATCGGTTCCTTCCAGTCCGTCACCCGGGTGACCGGCTTTTTCAGATAAATATATTCATTGGTTTCCGTATCGTTTGTAGGATCGCCGTTGCAGAACCGATCCACATAGATCTGATACATCAGCGCGCCCTTGCTCCACTCCGGCACATGAAACCCCGGAATCAGGCGGAACGGGTGCGCCGCCGCATCCTCTGTCAGCCCGATCCGGTTGTAAAGACAGACGTTCTCGCCCCAGGTTACCTGAAATACATACGAAAATGTTTTCGTTCCCAGAGTCAGCGCACAGCTGTAGTAATCAAAACGGCTGTCTGACTTGTCAGCCATACCACTACCATCTATGCCTCGCTTTGTATCTGCACCGTTCCCAACGCTGCCAGCACAGCACTCCCACGAAAGCCGTTTCATCTGCCACTCCTGCAAAAGCGCCCCGGTCTCCGGGTCATATTCCAGCAGTACAACCGCATCTGCTCCATTTTTCTCTGTTCTGAAATAAAATGTAACGACTTCACCCGCATCTGCCTCCGAAGGACAACGGTAATCCTCTGTCTCGTCGCAAAATAGCGCGTCGCGATTGATCTGCTCCATCTGTTTCCCTTTCCAGCGGTTTCACCGCTTTCACAATCATGTTATTTTCTGCCCATATTTTACAGGATTTCCCCAAATTACACAAGTTATTTTCACACCCCTAATTTTAGGTAATAAAAAAGAATGTGCCTTGGCACATTCGGGCGTCTCGCGCGGTCGCTTGCGACAGTTTTTTGCTTCGCGCGAGTGCGCATCCTCGCGGAGTGTTTTTTCATAGGACGCAGTTCTCTATGAAAAAAAGAACCGCTGCAAAGCGAGTTGCTTAACAGCGGTTTTTTTCGTTTCAAACAGAACCATCTCGATCGTTCTAATGGTTGCTATACAATGTACGGAGCCAGTGTCGTTAAGATCTCATCGATCTGGTTCTCAGAATGGATGTTTAAATCGATCGGTTTAGACAGATCCAGACTGAAGATACCCATGATGGATTTAGCGTCAATCACATAACGTCCGGAAACAAGGTCAAAATCTACGTCGAACTTCGCTAAGTCGTTGACGAAGGATTTAACTTTATCGATCGAGTTTAAAGAAATACGAACTGTTTTCATGAAAAAAACCTCCTCTATCTACAATAATACTTTTATACTACAAAGTAATCTGACAAAAGTCAAGAGAGGATTCAATTTAAAGGAGATAAAAATGAGAAAAGCGGCATTCCACAATCTGGGCTGCAAGGTGAACTCGTATGAGACGGAAGCCATGCAGCAGCTCTTAGAGGATGCAGGATATGAGATTGTGCCGTTCCGGGAAGGAGCGGATGTTTATATTATCAACACGTGTTCCGTGACGAATGTTGCCGACCGGAAATCGCGCCAGATGCTGCACCGGGCAAAGAAAATGAACCCGTCGGCGGCTGTTGTGGCGGTCGGCTGTTATGTGCAGGCAGCAGGTGCGGAGCTGAAAAAAGATGAGGCGGTCGATCTGATCGTCGGCAATAACCAGAAAAAAGATCTGGTACAGATCCTGGATGATTATTTTGCAGATCACGAAAACAGCGGTGAGATTCTGGATATCGGACATTCACAGGAATACGAAGAACTCCATATCCGCCGGATTGCTGACCATACGCGTGCCTTTATCAAGGTACAGGACGGCTGCAACCAGTTTTGCAGCTATTGTATTATACCATATACGAGAGGACGCGTCCGCAGCCGCCGCCCGGAGGACATCGAGCACGAGGTGCGCGGGATTGCGGAAGCCGGATACAAGGAAATTGTCTTGACCGGTATCCATTTAAGCTCCTATGGTGTCGATTTCAAGGATGAGCAGAAAGAAAATCTGCTGACTTTAATCAAACGTCTCGACCAGATTCCGGGCATTGAGCGCCTGCGCCTCGGTTCTCTTGAACCACGTATCGTAACCCGCGAATTTGCCAAAGAGCTGGCGAGGCTGCGGACCATCTGCCCGCACTTCCATCTGTCACTCCAGAGTGGCTGTGACGCGACTTTAAAGCGCATGAACCGCCGCTACAACGCTGCTGAATATCAGGCGTGCTGTGAAATTCTGCGGGAAGAATTTGACAATCCGGCGATCACGACCGATGTCATCGTAGGATTCCCGGGCGAGACCGAAGAAGAATTTGCCGAAACAGAACGCTTCTTAAAAGCGATCCATTTCTATGAAATGCATATATTCAAATACTCCCGCCGCGCAGGCACCCGCGCCGCTGATATGCCGGATCAGGTACCAGAAGGAACCAAATCCGTCCGCAGCGATATCCTGCTGGCACTGGAAAAACAGCAGTCCTTAGAATACCGCGGGCGCTTCCTCGGAACCGAAGAAGAAATCCTTCTCGAAGAACCAATCGAGATTGACGGAACCAAATACATGATGGGACACACCCGCCAGTATGTCAAAGGTGCCGTGCCATACAAAGAAGGATTGAAAAATAAGACGGTGAAGGGAATCTTCACGAAGGCACTGAATGAAGAGGTGCTTTTACTGGAAAAAGAATAAAAGACAGAAAACGAAAAAACCAATGATACCCCCAAGATGGGATTCATTGGTTTTTTACATACATATAAAATTAAAAAAAATGACATAAATAGAATATATCGGCTTAACAAATTAATCAGTAAGCAATCAATGAACCCCAACGAGATCCTTAATAACTTCCCCAGCAATAATCAGTCCCACTACTGACGGTACAAAAGAGATACTCCCCGGAATCTGCCGTCTGGCGGTACAGCTGCGTGCGGTTCCCGGCGGGCAGACACAGTGGGAACGGCAGGAGGTAGCCATATCATCCACCGGCGTCAGTGGTTTTTCTTTCGAATAAACCACTTTCAGCTTCTTGATCCCGCGTTTTTTCAGCTCCCGCCGCATGACCTTCGCGAGAGGACAAACAGAGGTTTTATTAATATCGGTCACCTCAAAAGCGGTCGGATCCAGTTTGTTTCCGGCACCCATCGAGCTGATGATTGGCGTGTGGCTTGCCTCTGCCTGTTCTACCAGCATCAGTTTTCCCGTTACGGTGTCGATTGCGTCGATCACGTAGTCATACTGGGAAAAATCAAATTCCTTCGCGGTATCCGGCATGTAGAATGTCTTGTAGGTGTGGACAACCGCATGCGGGTTGATGGATTTGATGCGTTCCTCAGCGACATCGACCTTGTACTTTCCGATGGTGGAGGTGGTTGCGATGATCTGACGGTTGATGTTGGTTAAGCAGACCTTGTCATCGTCGATGAGATCAAGCGTGCCGACGCCGCTGCGCGCGAGGGCCTCCACCGCATAGCCGCCGACTCCGCCGATGCCGAAGATGGCAACGCGGGCTTTCGATAAACGCTCCATGGCATCCCTGCCGAGGAGAAGTTCAGTTCTGGAAAATGAATTTAACATATGATACTCCCTTGTAATATATTCTGTCAGTAGCTTCACAGTCACAACTGTGCTATACTAGATAATAGCAGGCTCTGTTTCTGAACGTTTTTTACCCATCAGTTCGGTATTTTATTGTAAAGGTGCGGTCTGCGTTTGTCAAGAAAGACATGAAGAAACGTCACAAAGTGTGCAAATAATCGTTACTGTTCACGGGTAGGCACTTTTGGAACCGAAAGTGCCGTAAGAAAACGTGGTGGCAGCAGGAATTTGCCGTATTTAAATGCGAAGCCACGGCAAATTCCGTTACTGGGCACGCGTGCGTGAACAGTAACAACGGGCAAAAAAGGGTTGACAGATATTGCATAAAGTGATAACATACCTACTAAGTCAATAGGAAAAAAAGAAAAGGAGTGAAGATCATGAAAGCAGTCAATGGTTTTTGGATGAATATGATGTGTTGCAGCAATGTTTGTACCTGTATGGAACGATGTTGTTGTCGCATTTGTGTACGCGAAAACCAGAAAGCTGGACTTCGGTAAGCGGGGTTTCCGGGGAAAACGGGTTTCGTGAATCTTTTTATTCATAAGGGTTAAGGATATAGAAAGAGCGCATCCGCGTACACAGAAAAACAAGCAGGACAGGCGGCAGAAAAGCTGGATTGGACGGGTGGGAAATGTGTATAGAGGATGGGCTCTTTTCGCATTTTAAACTTCTTTTGGAGCGAGTTTTTCAAATTGGAAATGAGTTCTGGAAAAAAGAAGAATCTATAGAAATCTATAAAAATTAAAAAATATAAAAATCATCACAGATATTAGGAGGAAATCATCATGGCAAACATTTATAAGGGAACACTGGGGCTGGTAGGAAACACACCGTTAGTTGAGGTTGTGAATGTTGAGAAAGCGCTGGGACTGGAAGCAACGGTTCTGGTAAAATTGGAGTATTTAAACCCGGCTGGAAGCGTGAAGGATCGTATTGCAAAAGGCATGATTGAGGATGCAGAGAAGAGAGGTGTCCTGAAAGAGGGTTCTGTCATCATCGAGCCGACTTCCGGCAATACCGGTATCGGTCTGGCGTCCATCGCAGCAGCGAAGGGATATCGCATCATCCTGACGATGCCGGAGACGATGAGCGTGGAGCGCCGCAACATTCTGAAAGCGTACGGTGCAGAGATTGTCCTGACTGAGGGCGCAAAGGGCATGAAGGGCGCGATCGAGAAGGCAGAAGAGCTGGCAAAAGAGACACCGGGCAGCTTCTTAGCCGGTCAGTTTGTCAATCCGGTCAATCCGGCGGTTCACAGAGCAACCACTGGTCCGGAGATCTGGAATGATACCGACGGAAAGGTTGATATCCTGATCGCAGGTGTTGGTACCGGCGGAACTCTGACAGGTACCGGCGAATACTTAAAATCCCAGAACCCGAATGTGAAAGTCGTAGCGCTGGAGCCAGCTTCATCCCCGGTATTAAAGACAGGCAAGGGCGGCGCACACAAGATTCAGGGTATCGGCGCCGGATTTGTGCCGGATGTACTGAACACTAAGATTTATGATGAGATTTTCGAGGCGGAGAATGAGGATGCATTTGCGGCAGCAAAACTGCTGGCACACAAAGAGGGCATCTTAGTCGGTATTTCCTCCGGCGCAGCCCTGCATGGTGCGATTGAGCTGGCAAAACGCCCGGAAAATAAGGGGAAAACCATCGTAGCGATTCTTCCGGACAGCGGTGACCGCTATTATTCCACACCACTCTTTACAGAGGACTAAGAGACTAATTATAAGAGACTAATTATAGAAATAGGACTTCCCAGAATGCAGGGAGAGTGTTATAATTAACAGAAAATGAGTGACTGGTTACGTGCGCGTGAACGGTAACAAAACAGCAGAAAAACACAGGACCCGTTTGTTTGGCAGAGCACTGTCAGCGCGGATCCTGTGCTTTTGTTTCATTTCATGAGAATTGTGGTTACTGTAGACAGGTGGGTACATTTTTTACATTCTTTTTCTTAAAGAGGATTTTGCAGATAACGGATACAGGAGAATATACAATGAAAACGATTACGATTGAGGAGCTGGAAGCGTTAAAGGATGCGGAGAAGACGATCGTGGACATCCGCCCGCAGGACCAGTATATGCGCGGAACTTTTCCGGGGGCGGTAAGCCTCCCGGCGTCCCGGCTGGAAGAGCAATATGAGGAAGAAACAGCCAGGTTAGACAAAATGCATCCAGTGTACGTGATGTGCCATACCGGTGAGAAGAGTCAGGAGTGGGTGCGTCGTCTGACCGGAGACGGATTTGACGCGGTCAATGTGGAGGGTGGTTACCGTGCGTGGCTGCGCCTCTCCCTGTCCCGCTTCGTAGGCGGAGAATCCGAGGCGGATCGAGAGGAAAAACGGGCGAGAATTGAGCAGAGTATTATAAAAAAATTCCGCAAGCCGATCTGGAGGAGATTTACCAAGGCGATCCGTGAGTACGAGCTTGTGCAGGACGGAGACAAGATCGCAGTCTGTATCTCAGGCGGCAAGGACTCCATGCTGATGGCGAAGCTGTTTCAGGAGCTTTCCCGCCACGGCAAGAAGAACTTTGAGGTTGTTTTCCTGGTAATGAACCCGGGCTATAATGAAATCAATTATCAGACGATCAAGGATAATGCAAAGATCCTGAATGTGCCGATCACAGTTTTTGAGTCGGATATTTTTAATATCGTTGCAGCAGAAGAACAGTCACCATGCTATCTCTGCGCGAGAATGAGAAGAGGTTATCTCTACAGCAAAGCCAAAGAACTGGGCTGCAACAAGATCGCGCTCGGACACCACTATGATGATGTCATCGAGACGATCCTGATGGGAATGCTCTATGGCGCACAGGTCCAGACCATGATGCCGAAGCTTCACAGTACGAACTTTGAGGGAATGGAGCTGATCCGCCCGCTGTATCTGATCCGTGAGGCAGATATCATTCACTGGGCGAATTACAATGACCTTCATTTCATCCAGTGTGCATGCCGCTTTACAGAGCACTGTGCATCCTGCGGCGGTACTGAGAAGGGCTCCAAGCGTGCGGAGATCAAGGAACTGATCCATGAACTTGCCAAGAAGGATCCGGTCATTGAATATAATATTTTCCGAAGCGTGGAGAATGTCAACCTGAATACCGTCATCGGATACAAGCAGGATGGCGTGAGACACAATTTCCTTGACACTTACGATGAACAGAAATAAAAATATAAAATAAAAAAGACCATCAATACAGACTGCTGTAACTCCTGGCGTACAGGGGAACAGGTGCTGTGTTGGCGGTCTTTTTTGCTGCCTGATCAATGCCCGACCAGTGCCGGAGAAACATCTGTGCAAACGTTTTCTAAAAAACATATTTAAAAAGTATGTTTATTGGTATATAATGCCTTTAACGTAAAAAAAGAAAACAACAGGGAGTGGCAGAAATGACAAAGAAAAAACTGAGAAGCCTGTGTCTGGCAGCAGTACTTGGAATTGCAGTTTTTACCGGAGTCTGTTCCTACGATGCAGGGGCAGGATCCGATGTACATATTATCAATGTTTCCTACGATCCAACGAGGGAACTGTATGAATCTTATAACAAGATCTTTCAGGAACACTGGAAGGAAGAGACCGGTCAGGATGTGGACGTGATCCAGTCCCACGGCGGTTCCGGCAAACAGGCACTGGAAGTCATCAACGGCCTGCAGGCAGATGTGGTGACACTGGCACTGGAATATGATATCAATGCCATCCAGGATGCAGGAATGATCGATGAAGGATGGAAAGAAGAACTTCCGGACGACAGTGCTCCCTACACTTCCACGATCGTATTTCTGGTAAGAAAAGGCAATCCGAAAAATATTCAGGACTGGGATGATCTGATCCGTGACGATGTTGATGTGATCACACCAAACCCGAAGACTTCCGGTGGAGCCCGCTGGAACTATCTGGCAGCCTGGGCATATGCACAGAAAGCTTATAATAACCAGGAAGACAAGATGGAAGAATTTATCAAAAAATTATACCAGAATGTACTTGTTCTGGATTCCGGTGCAAGAAGCGCGACCACTTCCTTCGTGGAGAACGGACAGGGAGATGTCCTGATCGCCTGGGAAAATGAAGCATTTCTTTCTGTACAGGATGATCCGGATGAATTTGAGATCATCAACCCGAGCATCAGTGTACTGGCACAGCCGTCTGTGGCAGTGGTCCACGAAGTGGCAGAGAACCGCGGCACAGAGGACATCGCAAAAGAATATCTGAACTATCTTTATTCCGATGATGCACAGAGGATCGCGGCAGAAAATTATTACCGTCCGGTCAACGAGGAGATCCTGAAGGAATACAGCGATATGTTTGACCTTACAATGGAGTTAAAAACGATCGACGATTTTGGCGGCTGGCAGGAAGTGCAGGAGAAACATTTTGCAGACGGCGGGATCTTTGATCAGATCTACGGCAACTAAAATACGAGGTGAACGATTATGAAAAAAAGCAAAAAAAGAGTAATTCCGGGATTCGGACTGACCATGGGTGTGACGATCACCATGCTCAGTATCGTGGTTCTGATCCCGCTGGCTTCTCTTGTTGTGTATTCTTCGCAGCTTGGGCTGAGAGAATTTTTTGAGGTCATTACAAGAAAGAGAGTCCTGTCCAGTTTTTATGTCAGCTTTATCACCGCACTGGGCGCATCCCTTGTCAACGCCGTGATGGGACTGATCCTTGCGTGGGTTCTGGTACGCTATGAATTCCCGGGCAAACGGATCATGGACGGTATGATCGAACTTCCATTCGCGCTGCCGACCGCAGTTGCCGGCATCTCTTTGACTTCCCTGACATCAGACCAGGGACTCATCGGAAGTTTTTTTGCAAAATTCGGCATCAAGATCGCCTACACGAAACTTGGGATCACATTTGCACTGATCTTTGTAGGAATTCCGTTTGTCGCAAGAGCAGTGCAGCCAGTCCTTGAAAAGCTGGACGGTTCTTATGAAGAAGCAGCAAGAGTCATGGGTGCGAAGCCTGGATATATTTTTCGAAGAGTCATTCTTCCGGAACTTCTTCCTCCGCTTCTTACCGGTACAGGACTGGCGTTCGGACGCTGCCTTGGAGAATACGGAAGCGTTGTATTTATCGCAGGAAACAGACCTTACGAGACTGAGATCACACCACTCATCATCATGTCAGAACTTCAGGAATTCGATTACAAAAGCGCAACTTTGATCGCTCTCGTCATGCTGATCGCATCGTTCCTCATCCTGTTTCTGATGAATCTGATGCAGGCACGCAATTCAAAAAGACTGAGAGGAGGCAACGTCTGATGAAAAACAGAGAAAATGAATCAAAGATCGTAAAATATCTTCTGATCGGGATCAGCGTTTTATTTCTTTTTGTGATGCTGGTACTCCCGCTGTTTGTCGTAGTCACAGAAGCTCTCAAAAAAGGCTGGGAAGTCTATGTAGAAGCGGTGACAGACTCCTATACGATCGCCGCATTGATGCTGACACTGAAAGCAACCGTGATCGCAGTCGTATGCAACACCGTTCTTGGATTATGTGCAGCCTGGGCAGTCACGAGATTTCAGTTTAAGGGCAAAAAACTGCTCACGACTCTGATCGATGTTCCGGTCACAGTCTCACCAATTATTGCCGGTCTTATCTACCTTCTGATCTTTGGAAAACAGAGCATCCTTTATCCGTATCTGCAGAAGGCGAATATCCAGATCGTCTTTGCAGTTCCAGGTATCGTTCTTGCAACGGTATTTGTTACTTTTCCATTTGTGTTCCGTGAGCTTCTTCCTGTACTGGACTCCATTGGAACAGATGAAGAAGAGGCGGCCGCACTGATGGGCGCGAAAGGCTGGACGATTTTTTCCAAAATTACATTTCCACATATCAAATGGGCACTCCTGTATGGAATCGTATTATGTACAGCGAGAGCAATGGGAGAGTTCGGAGCGGTTTCCGTTCTGTCAGGACATCTTCGCGGCCTGACCAACACACTGCCGCTACATGTGGAGATCTTATTCAATGAATTTCAGTATGTGCCGGCATTTGCGGTATCTTCGATCCTGGTGATCATGGCGGTGATCCTTCTGATCATCCGCAGCGTGATGGAGCACAGAGGAAAAAAAGAGGGGGAAGTCTAAATGTACGTCGAATTAAAGGATATCAACAAAACTTTTGGAGATTATAAAGCATCCGACCATGTTTCTTTTGGAATCGAGAAAGGAAAACTGATCGGTCTTCTGGGTCCGAGTGGAAGTGGAAAGACCACGATCCTGCGTATGATCGCAGGTCTGGAGCAGCCGGACAGCGGCGAGATCATCATTGATGGAAAAGTAGTCAACGACATTCCGGCAAGTGAGCGCGGGATCGGATTCGTATTCCAGAGTTATGCGCTGTTCCGCTATATGACCGTATACGACAACGTTGCTTTTGGCCTGAAAGTCCAGAAAGCAGACAAAAAATACATCAAAAGCAGAGTTATGGAACTGATCGAGCTGGTAGGCCTTAAGGGTCTGGAAAAAAGATATCCAAGCCAGCTTTCCGGTGGGCAGAGACAGAGAGTTGCTTTTGCGAGAGCACTTGCTCCGAATCCGCAGCTTCTCCTCCTCGATGAGCCATTTGCGGCGATCGATGCCAAGATCCGTCAGGAACTCCGTACCTGGCTCAAAGATATGATCGAACAGCTGGGGATTACCAGTATCTTCGTGACGCATGATCAGGATGAGGCGATCGAGGTGGCAGATGAGATCATCATCACAAACAGAGGCCACATCGAACAGAAGGGAAGCCCGGTCGAGGTATATCAGAGTCCGGAAACTGCATTCAGCGCATCTTTCTTCGGACAGGCAGCTGTTGTAAAAGATTATCAGATGTTCAAATATTTTGAGGACATTCCAGGGGCCGAATACGCGATCATCCGTCCGGAGTTTGTCAAAGTCACCAGAAAGACAGAGGTACAGAAGTACAAAAGCTCCGCATCCGGGGCAGAAGTCGAACGAGTGGCTTTCCGTGGAAGCTATTTTGAGCTGGAAGTGAAAGTCGGAGATGTTACGCTGACGGCAAAACGAGGCCTGGATGAGCCAATGGTGCGCCAGGGCGAAAAAGTCGACGTGTTCGTGCAGAGGCTTTTTGTGATAAAAGAAAACAAGGTTTACTCACTGGAAAACAGCTCTACAAGAGAAGATTATCTTGTAATCTGATGGGATATCGCTTGAAATCCCTATAACCTTGTGGTATAATAGGTATATGGAGGGATTTACATGAAAATTTCAACAAGAGGACGCTATGCGATCCGCGTCATGCTGGATCTTGCAGAGCATAATACAGGAGAATATATTCCGTTAATGGACATTGCGAAGAGACAGGAGATCTCAGAGAAATATCTGGAATCGATAGTTTCCGTATTAAGCAAACAGAAATTTGTCAAGGCACTCAGAGGCAAGGGCGGCGGTTATCGTCTCGCCAGGACACCTTCTGAGTATACGATTGGGAGCATCTTAAGGATTACAGAGGGATCCATGGCACCGGTTGCCTGTCTGGATGATCATCCGAACCAGTGCGAGAGAGCTGCCACCTGTAAGACACTTCAGATGTGGGAGGGCTTTTATAAGCTGATCAATGAATATTTTGACGGAATCACACTGGAGGATCTTCTGGAACAGAATTCAAACATGGGAGATTACGTGATCTGACAGCCACTCTGTGGCATAAGGCAGCAGAACATATCAAAAAAGCAAGATGTGTTCTGCTGCCTTTTTTGATATGTTCCGAAAGCTGAAAATAGAAAAATGAAAAAATTTGGAAAAAACATACATTACCTATTGACATGGTATGTTTATGGGTATATAGTAATACCATCAAAACAGCAAAGGAAAACAAAGGAGCACAGGAATGAAAGAATACGGTTTTAACACAACTTTGCTTCATGGAAGCGAGGACAGCAATCCTCACGGCGCGACACAGGTTCCGATCTACCAGTCCAGTGCATTCCGTCACGATACAGCAGAGGAGCTGGAGAAGATCTTCGCAAACAAATGCGCAGGCTACTCCTACACGAGGATCAACAATCCGACGATCGAATCCTTCGAGAAGCGGATGACGAAACTGGAAGGTGGAGTCGGAAGTGTAGCGTGTTCCTCCGGAATGGCAGCACTGACCATGGCACTGATGAACATTCTTCGAAATGGTGATCATGTTGTGGCAGCGGCAGGACTTTACGGTGGAACGGTAGAACTTCTGGATGAGCTTAAGGCATACGGGATCACCACAACCTATGTTAAGGAAAACACCCCGGATGCTTTTGAAAAGGCGATCATGCCTGAGACCAGAGCCGTTTTTGCAGAGACGATCGGCAATCCGAAGCTGGATGTCACAGACATCGAGGGAGTGGCAGAGATCGCACATAAGCATGGACTTCCGTTTCTGGTTGACAACACCGTTGCAACCCCATATCTGATCCAGCCATTACGCCTCGGAGCGGATGTTGTGATTCATTCCTCATCCAAATACATAAACGGAAGCAGTGATGCGATCAGCGGAGTTCTGGTGAGCGGAGGCAAGTTTAAATGGGACCCGGAGAAATATCCGGCGATGGCAGAATTTAAGAAGTTCGGACCATTTGCCTATCTTGCAAAACTGCGGAACGGACTTTTTCGAAGCATGGGAGCCTGTCTTGCACCGCAGAATGCTTTTCTTAACAATCTGGGACTTGAAACCCTGGGACTTCGAATGCAGCGTCACTGTAGTAACGCCATGGAGCTGGCGGAGTTCCTGAACGGATTAGGACATGGCATCACCGTTTCCTATCCGGGACTTGAGGAACATCCATATCATGAGATCGCGGCGAAACAGTTCCATGGTGGGTTTGGAGCGATCATTACCTTAAGAACAGGAAGCAAGGAGAGAGCTTTCCAGATCTTAAACGAACTAAAACTTCCCTGGCTGGTATCCAATATCGGAGACACCAAGACACTGGTGATCCACCCGTCAAGCACCATCGCAGCACACCTTTCCAATGAAGAAAAAGAGCTTTCCGGTGTGTACGATGACATGATCCGGCTCAGTGTGGGAATTGAAGATATCGAGGACTTAAAGGAAGATTTCAGACGAGTGATAGAAGGAGAATAAAATGGCAAAAGTAGATTACGCAACATTAAAAAAAGGCGGTTTCATGCGCCAGAAACAGAAAAACAACTTTTCCCTGCGTCTTGCCTGTGTCGGTGGAACACTGACAGCAGAGAACCTCAAGAAGATCGCAGAGGTAGCTGAGAAATACGGTGATGGATACGTACATCTCACTTCCAGACAGGGAGTTGAGATCCCGTTCATCAAATTAAACGACATCGATGATGTGACAGCAGATCTTGCCACAGGCGGATGTAAACCAGGTGTCTGCGGACCGAGAGTAAGAACGGTAACAGCATGTCAGGGCAATGCAGTCTGTCCAAGCGGAAATATCAACAGCTACGACATCGCTGTTAAGTTAAATGAGAGATATTTCGGAAGGGAACTTCCTCATAAATTCAAATTCGGCGTAACCGGATGCCAGAACAACTGTCTCAAAGCCGAAGAAAACGATGTAGGAATCAAAGGAGCCGCACAGGTTACCTGGCAGGAAGATGCATGTATCCATTGCGGTGTCTGTGAAAAAGCCTGCCGCGAGGAAGCGATTTCCTTCAAGGACGACAAACTTGTGATCAATACCGACAAATGCAACTACTGCGGACGTTGTGCAAAATCCTGTCCGGTAGATGCATGGGATGTAAATGAAGCGTTCCTTGTATCATTTGGAGGTGCTTTTGGAAACCATATCAGCAAAGGACAGGAATTCCTGCCACTGATCACTTCCGAAGAACAGCTCTTCCGCGTGACAGATGCAGCAATCCAGTTCTTCGGAGATCACGCAAAACCAGGTGAAAGATTCAAATTCACGATCGACAGAGTTGGAGAAGGTAAACTGTACGAAGTACTGAAAGGAGCTTACGATGGCTGATTATAAAATTGATGATACCGTAGATATTACAGATGTTGTGTGCCCGGTGACCTTTGTCAAGGCAAAAGTGGCACTGGAAGAACTCGATGACGGACAGATCCTCGCCGTCCGCATGAACAACGGCGAACCGGTACAGAACGTACCGCGAAGCATCAAAGAAGAAGGACATCAGATCCTGAAGCTCACCGACAACGGCGACGATACCTTCACTCTGATCGTCAGGAAAGTAGAGGACGAATGATATGGCACTCAGGATCAACGCAGAAAACTTCGAAGAAAAAGTATTAAAGGCAGACAAACCAGTCCTCGTAGACTTCTACTCCGACACCTGCATCCCATGCAAACAAATGGCCTGCATCCTCGGAGACCTCGAAGACGAAAATGAAGACGCCCTTTACATCTATAAAGTCAACGTCAACTACGACAAAGCACTCGCCGAACAATACAAAGTCATGTCCGCTCCAACCGTTATCTGTTTCGTAAACGGCGAACAGAAAGGCAAAATAGTCGGGCTCAAAGAACCAGAAGAGATTGAAGCTTTGTTTGAAGATTATATCTAATTATCATTTCACAATTATATAACTTTGATTTGATAATTAAATTCATAAATTTTGTTATAATAAAGGAGATAAGAATCATGTTTATCAAAGTAGCAGGAGAAAAGAAAGAATATCCAGAAGGACTTACCGTAAAAGAGTTAATTGAGAAAGAGGATGTGGAAACACCTCAGTATGTAACCGTAACCATCAACGACGAATTCGTAGAAAGCGGAGCTTTCGAGACAACAAAAGTCAAAGACGGCGACGAAATCGAATTCCTGTACTTCATGGGAGGAGGCGCAAGATAATGGCATTCACAAACGAACAGTTAGAACGCTATTCCCGCCACATCATCCTCAAAGAGGTTGGTGCAAAGGGACAGAAAAAACTCCTGAACGCCAGCGTCCTCATCATTGGAGCAGGCGGACTGGGAGCACCGGCAGCCATGTATCTCGCAGCAGCCGGCGTAGGAACCATCGGAATCGCAGATGCCGATGAGGTAGACCTCTCAAACCTTCAGAGACAGGTCATCCACACAACAGCCGACCTCGGCAAAGCCAAAGTAAAATCCGCCAAAGAAACCATGCAGGCGATCAATCCAGATGTCAAAGTTAATACATACCGCAAATTCATCACATCCGAGAACATCATGGATATCATCAAAGACTACGACTTCATCATTGACGGAACCGACAATTTCCCGGCAAAATTCCTGATCAACGATGCATGTGTCATGGCAGGAAAACCATTTTCCCACGCAGGGATCATCCGCTTCAAAGGCCAGCTCATGACCTACGTCCCAGGAGAAGGACCATGCTACAGATGCGTCTTCAAAGATCCGCCGCCGAAGGATGCAGTCCCAACCTGTAAACAGGCAGGCGTCATCGGAGCCATGGGCGGAGTCATCGGAAGCCTCCAGGCAATGGAAGCAGTCAAATACATCATCGGCAAAGGAGACCTCCTCACAGGAAGACTCCTCACCTACGATGCCCTGACTATGACTTTCCGTACAATTAAACTGCCGAAAAACCATGATTGTCCGGTATGTGGTGATCATCCTACTATTACTAAATTAATCGACTACGAGCAGGTTGAGTGTGACATGCACTAAAACTGAATTAGTGAAATTGGCATTAGTCGAATATGTCAAAGAGCAATGGTCGTTCCCCATGCGGGAACGTGGATTGAAATATAAGGGGATGATCTGAGACGGCCGGTTCTTAGTGACCGTATTGTGACCGATACACTGTGGACGTAGTACACAGTGTATCCGTTGCCAGTCGAAGTCAGCGAGAGCGTGTCCCCGTTGAACTGTTTATTCACACATGTCAGAGAACAATATCGAGGAGCCCCCATTATGAAATTATATATAAAAAAATCAGACTACAACACCATCCTGGACCACTGCACTGCCGGCCTCCCAAATGAATCCTGCGGTCTCCTCGCAGGAACCAAAGAATCCGAGAAGATCACCGTCACCAAAGTCTACCTTCTCACAAACGTAGACGCCAGCAGAGAACACTTCTCCATGGATCCCAAAGAACAGCTTGCAGCACTCAAAGACGCCAGAGCCAATGGATACAAGATCATCGGAAATTTCCATTCCCATCCGGAATCCCCATCCCGTCCATCCGAAGAAGACAAACGCCTGGCATTTGACCCGACCATTGAATACCTCATCCTCTCCCTTATGGAAGAAGGAAACCCGGTACTCAAAGCATTCGGAATCGACAAAGAAAAAAACGTAACGATCCACGAGATCGAGATCACAGAATAAAGTCAGGAAGAAAAAACCATGAGCAGACCCTTACAGGTAAAACACTTACATACAGATGTCCTGATCATAGGCGGCGGCACCGCAGGCTGCTACGCCGCACTCACCATCAGCAGAAACTCTGACGCTTCCGTTCTCGTCGCAGAAAAAGCGAACATCAAACGAAGCGGCTGCCTCGCAGCAGGTGTCAACGCGATCAACGCCTACATCGTCAAAGGCCGCAAGCCACAGGACTACGTAGATTACGCAACCAAAGATGCGGCAGGAATCGTCAGAAACGATCTCCTTCTGACAGCCGCAGAAGAATTCAATGAAGTAACGGCAGATATGGAAAAACTTGGTCTCGTGATCCTCAAGGACGAAAACGGAGACTACGTGGCAAGAGGAAACCGCAACATTAAGATCAATGGCGAAAACTTCAAACCACTCCTCGCAGATGCCGTATACAAAAGCAAAAATGTAGACGTTCTGAATTACGTAAATATCACAGATCTTCTCACAGAAAACGGAAGTGTTTATGGCGCAGTCGGTTTTTCCATTATGGAAGAAACAGCTTATGTGATTCATGCAAAGGCAGTTCTGATCGCCACTTCTCTGGCAGCATTTGTCGGCACCATGCTCATGGCGTTCCTGGCAAACTACCCCTTTGCACTGGCACCCGGCATGGGCCTGAACGCCTACTTTGCCTACACCGTTGTGCTGACGATGGGCTACAGCTGGCAGATGGCCCTGCTGGCCGTCTTTGTGGAGGGCATCGTCTTTATCATCCTCTCCCTGACCAATGTGCGTGAGGCCATCTTCAACGCCATCCCCATGACGCTGAAATCCGCCGTCAGTGTCGGCATCGGCCTGTTTATCGCGTTCGTCGGCTTGCAGAACGCCAAGCTCATCGTCAACAGCGATTCCACCCTGCTGACCTACCAGCACTTCAAGGGCGAGACCTTCCACAGCGTCGGCGTTGGTGCACTGCTGGCCCTGATCGGTGTGCTGATCATCGCCGTCATGCTCATCAAGCAGGTCAAGGGCGCCATCCTGTACGGCATCCTGATCACCTGGGTGCTGGGCATCGTCTGCGAGCTGGCCGGTATCTACATCCCTGATCCCGACGCCGGTATGTATTCGGTCATCCCCACCGCTTTTGTCAGCTTTGATTTCTCCTCTCTGGGCAAAACTTTCGGCCAGGTGTTCAATCTGGACTTCTCTAATTTCAACATCGTCAACTTCATCGTTGTCATGTTCGCATTCCTCTTTGTTGACCTGTTCGACACGCTGGGCACCCTGATCGGTGTTGCCTCCAAGGCTGACATGCTGGACGAGGACGGCAAGCTGCCCCGCATCAAGGGTGCGCTGCTGGCCGATGCCGTCGCCACCAGCGTAGGTGCTGTGCTGGGCACTTCCACCACCACCACCTACGTCGAAAGCTCTTCCGGCGTTACCGTGGGCGGCCGCACCGGTCTGACCGCCACCACCACCGCGGTGCTGTTCCTGCTGGCCAGCATCTTCAGCCCGCTGTTCCTCACCATTCCGTCCTTCGCCACCGCCCCGGCGCTGATCGTCGTCGGCTTCTACATGATGGGCGCTGTCGCCAAGATCAACTTTGACGACATGACCGATGCCATCCCGGCGTTCCTGACCATCCTGGTCATGCCGCTGGCCTACAGTATTTCTGAGGGTATTGCCATCGGCATCATCTCCTGGACGCTGATCAACGTCCTGACCGGCAAAGCCAAGGAAAAGAAGATCACCCCGCTGATGTACGTCCTGACCGTGCTGTTTATCCTGAAGTATATTTTCCTGTAAGCTAATAAAGCAAAAATCCGCAGCCCGTAAAAAGGCTGCGGATTTTTTGCATTATACTAAAGGGGCGCCCTGCGTTTGGCAGCGCCTTATCTATTTATAAGATGCCGCGTCCCAGCGTGAAGGTCAATCCGCCACCGCCGGGGCGGACAGCAGCTCCGGTGGTAACTCGCTCTCGTCCTCATTGACGAGGGAATCATCGACATCAAATGTCGCATCAAAGGCTT
>OHAC01001853.1_pt1 | contig 18299 bp, 20 predicted proteins | sample 1577051 | NCBI WGS metagenome assembly OHAC01 (sample SAMEA3541499, study PRJEB24748) | human gut metagenome | biome: human gut; feature: human-associated habitat; material: faeces | place: China | collected 2012 | reverse complement strand
GACTCCCACCTCTTCAGGTGGTGAGTAATAGCAAATTTGTCTCAGTGGGAGTTGGATCTGCAGCCAGATATCTCCTTAGTGAAGAACACCATTTGCATCCGCTACCATACCGTTCGGAGCTACCATGTTCGTCCAGAGTGCTCCGCTATTCAGGTCAAACAGATACCATGCGCCATCGATGAACTGATAGCCTGTCTTTCTTGCACCGCGAGTGCCGTCGGATACCGGATTCAGATAATACTTGTACGGTCCAATCTGCTGCCAGCCGGTCAGCATTCTGCCTCTTGTACCATCGGATACCGGGTTTAAGTAGAACCAGTTATTATCCGTATAGATCCAGTCTGTATCCATGAATCCGTTTGCATTCAGATGATACCACTCATTATCAACATATACCCAGTTATTCTTAACCGGTACACCATTGATGTAGTAAGACCAGCCGTAAACGCTGTTTACCCACTGACCATTCGCATTTGCCGGAGTGGAACCACCGGAAGAGTTATTCGAAGAATTACCGGTCGGAGGTGTACCTGTATACACATCTGAAGAATTCATATAATATTCATCGGACTCATCACTCCACTCACCCTTGTCGCTTCCATCAACCGCGCGTACCTTAAAGGTATAATCGCCGGATTTCGTCATGTACGGGTAGAAATTGTAGCTGCTGCCTGTGGTTGTAACAGTCGTTACGGTAGAACTGTTGCGGTATAGCTTAACTTCATACTTGCTTGCATCCGATACACTGTCCCAGGTTGCGGTACGATTGCTCCAGCTAAGATCCTCGACCGTATCCAAATCGCCGTCAACAGCTGACATCGTAATCTTAACTTTCCACTCGCTCTTATCGCCAGATCGCTTCGTAACTTTGTAAGCCGACTTGGTTGCAGAAAGCTTTGTGCCGGATAACTGATAACCGTCCTTTGCCTCGATCGTCAGGTAGATGACCGGCTTATCACCTCTCTCCCACTCGCTGTCGTCATTGTCAAACTCCTGCTCGGTAATCTCAACATTACCCTTCGTAACTTGTACATCCGGATCCCCGATGCTGTCGCCCGCTTCCGGTTTCGCATTGACACGGAACTTAACTTCCGAGATCTTTTTGTCAGCCGCGTATGCCGGAATACTCATCGCCAGTGCCGCCATGATAGCAAGAGCGGAAACCGCCGCTGCCTTCAGGTTATGTCTCATATCCCATCCTCCTTTTTTAATGTACTCTCGCGTACAAACTCTTGTTTCCATTATAACAAACATATCTGCCTGCGTCAAAATAAACTGTCGGTATTTTCAAAATTTTTACCTTGTTTTTTGAAGTAAATGTCTGTTTTCTGTTATTGACAGGATAGCACACTTTTATTACCTGAGAATAACTTTTTGTTTAAGGTTTTCTGACATTTTCGTCAATGATAAAATTTATATCATAATTGCTATTTTCTGTGACATAAAAAGAATGTACCTTTTTGTGTGATGGGGAATTCCAAGGAATTTTCTATCGCACAAAAAATAGACCGGGGCAGATTTCTGCGGTCCGGTCTATTTCTACCTTGCTTAAAAGCAGGTGTTCATTTTATTTGAAATACTCCACACCTGAAGCAAACAGCTGCATATCCTGATTTCCATAGATATTCATGCCTGTATCGCTCCAGCAGCGCTCGTTGTGACCCATCTTACCAAGAATACGTCCATCCGGGCTTGTGATACCCTCGATGCACTGGTAGGAACCGTTCGGGTTCCACTCCTCGCTGACGGATAAGTTTCCGTTCGGATCGCTGTACTGGATCGCGATCTGACCATTTGCGCGAAGTTTTGCAAGCCACTCCTCGTTGGCTACGAAACGTCCTTCACCATGGGACATCGGATTGCAGTATACGCCTCCCAGCTCTGCTTTTCTGAGCCACGGGGACAGGTTAGATACAACCTTTAAGTATGCCATGCGGGAAATGTGGCGTCCAATGTTGTTGGTTGTCAGAGTCGGGGAATCTGCTTTCTGCGGCTCAATCTTGCCTCCGGTTAAAAGTCCCAGTTTGATTAATGTCTGGAAGCCATTGCAGATACCCAGTACCAGACCATCCCGGTCATGAAGCAGTTTGTCGATCTCCTCCATCATCGCCTCGTTGCGGAATACCGTAGCGAAGAATTTAGCCGAACCATCCGGCTCATCACCTGCGGAGAATCCACCCGGGAACATGATGATCTGGGATTTCTTGATATCCTCTTTGTACTGCTCGATGGAAGAACGGATATCGGATGCATTCTGGTTGCGGAATACACGCACAATCGTCTCCGCTCCGGCTGCCTCAAACGCTTTCGCGCTGTCCAGCTCGCAGTTGGTACCCGGCATTGCCGGAATAAATACAGTTGGTTTTGCCACTTTATGTTTGCATACATATACCTTATCGGTATTGTAAAGTGTCTCTTCTGCTGCCTTCATCGGTGCGCCGGAAGCGGTCGGGAACACTTTCTCCAGGGTTCCGGTCCATGCTTTCAGAGCCTCTTCCATAGAGATCACGGTACTGCCATACTCGAAGGTTCCCTTGTCAGTTACCTCACCGATCACGGTGTACGGGATGGACAGCTCGCCTACCTTGCCGTCCGGAACCTCGCAGACGATATTGCCCCAGCCAGCGGCGAAGAAGTCTCTCGGATCTACATTGTGCTCAATCTTTACGCCCAGGCGGTTACCAAATGCCATCTTGCTGACAGCCTCTGCCACACCAGCACCCTCAACCGCATATGCGGAAATAATCTTTCCAGACTCCATATCGCGGTAGATTTTCTCGTAACCATCCATGATCTGGCTGTAAACCGGCAGGTCATGTGCATCTTTCTCGATGGTAAAGAGAACAATCTTGCTGCCCGCTTTCTTAAATTCCGGAGATACCACGTGTTTGGTATCGGAAATATCAACTGCAAAGGAAACCAGTGTCGGCGGTACATCGATTTCGCCGTGCTCTTCATCATAGAAGCTGCCGGACATACTGTCCTTGCCGCCGATGGACGGAAGTCCAAATCCGAGCTGTGCACTGTAAGCACCGAGCAGAGCGGAGAACGGTGTGCCCCATCTCTTCGGATCTTCCGTCATACGTTTGAAGTACTCCTGGAAGGTAAAGCGGATCTTGTGGAAATCACCGCCGTTTGCCACGATCTTGGCAACAGAATCCAGCACTGCGTAAGTAGCGCCGTGGTACGGGCTCCAGCTGGACAGGTACGGATCATAGCCGTAGCTCATCATGGTAACGGTATCGCATTTGCCCTTGCTCATCGGCAGTTTTGCCACCATCGCCTGTGTCTCGGTCATCTGGTGGACACCGCCGTATGGCAGGAATACACTGCTTGCGCCCACGGTGCTGTCGAACATCTCAACCAGACCCTTCTGGGAGCATACATTTAAGGAAGAAAGCATGGACAGCCATTTTTCTTTGACATCCTTTACCTCCTGTTTATCAAATACATTGCCTTCCCTGGTCGGAACCTCAACGGTAACGGTTGTCTCCTGATGAGCACCGTTGGTATCCAGGAATGCACGGCTTAAATCTACGATCGTCTTGCCTCTCCAGTTCAGAACCAGGCGCGGGGACTCGGTAACAACGGCAACCGGAACTGCCTCCAGGTTCTCTTCTGCTGCATAAGCAAGCATCTTATCAACATCTTTCGGGTCTACCACCAGAGCCATACGCTCCTGTGACTCGGAAATCGCAATCTCCGTTCCGTCCAGACCTGCATATTTCTTCGGAACCTTGTCAAGGTCAATCTGAAGTCCGTCAGCTAACTCACCGATCGCTACCGACACGCCACCGGCGCCAAAGTCGTTACACTTCTTGATCAGACGGCTGACCTCTGGGCGGCGGAACAGTCTCTGTAATTTACGCTCGGTCGGTGCATTGCCCTTCTGAACCTCTGCGCCGCAGACCTCGATGGACTCCTCTGTATGTACCTTGGAAGAACCGGTTGCGCCGCCGATACCATCACGGCCGGTACGTCCACCCATCAGGATGATTACATCGCCCGGATCGGAAGTCTCACGGATGACGTTTTTGCGCGGAGCTGCTGCCATAACAGCACCGATCTCCATACGCTTTGCCACATAATTTGGATGATAAATCTCTTTTACATAGCCGGTAGCAAGACCGATCTGGTTACCGTAGGAGCTGTAGCCATGTGCTGCATCCTTTACGATGCGCTTCTGCGGAAGTTTGCCGTGCAGTGTCTCCGACATCGGACGGGTCGGATCAGCCGCACCGGTCACACGCATAGCCTGATATACATAGGTACGTCCGGAAAGCGGGTCACGGATCGCACCGCCAAGGCAGGTTGCAGCACCACCAAAAGGCTCGATCTCTGTCGGATGGTTATGTGTCTCATTCTTGAAGTTAATCAGCCACTCTTCTTCTTTTCCGTCCACGTCCACCGGCACCACGATACTGCAGGCATTGATCTCATCAGATTCTTCCTGATCTGCAAGCTTGCCTTCTGCTTTCAGTTTCTTCATCGCCATAAGGGCAAGATCCATCAGGCATACAAACTTGTCATCACGGCCCTTGTACATGTTCTTATGTGTGTCCAGATATTCTTCATAGGTTTTCTCGATCGGAGTCTTGTAGTCGCCCTCATCAAACTTCACGCTTGTAAGCTCTGTTGAAAAGGTGGTATGACGGCAATGGTCAGACCAATATGTATCAAGAACACGGATTTCTGTCATGGACGGATCACGTTTCTCTTCTTTATTAAAATAATTCTGGATGTGCTGGAAATCCTTGAATGTCATGGCAAGGTTCAGGGAAGAATACAATTCTTTCAGATCAGCCTCAGCCATATCCTTGAAGCCGTCAAAAATCTTCACATCATCCGGGTCAGGGAATACACTGACCAGAGTCTCCGGCTTTTCAAGTCCTGTCTCACGGGAATCTACCGGGTTGATACAGTGATGCTTGATCGCCTCAAATTCTTCATCTGTAATACTTCCTTCAATTACATATGTAGTTGCGGAACGGATGATCGGTGCTGCATTCTCATCCAGGAACTGTACGCACTGTACAGCGGAATCAGCTCTCTGATCGAATTGTCCGGGAAGGAATTCTACGGAAAATACATGTGCGCCCTCTGCCACATCAAAATTCTCATTGTACAGATCGTCTACAGGCGGCTCTGCAAATACAGTTTTGCAGGCTTTCTCAAATACTTCATCGGAGATGTTCTCCACGTCATAACGGATCAGCTCACGGACTGCTGTCACAGTGCTGATTCCAAGATAATGTTTGATCTCATGTTTCAGTTCCCTTGCTTTTACTGCAAAGGCAGATTTCTTTTCTACATACACACGTCTTACGTTGCTCATAGAAGGCTCCTTTCTCTATATCCGATAATAAGGATAGTAAACGTGCAGAAAGCATTTCGCACTTTCTTTTCTGCTGAAAATATAGTATCATAGGAAATATCATTAGTAAAATTAATATATCTTATATCATTTATAAGCGGAGGATTTTTACATATGGATATCAATCTTGAACTGTACAAAGTATTTTACTATGTAGCTACAACCTTAAGCTTTTCCGAGGCTTCCAGGCAGCTCTTTATTTCCCAGTCGGCTGTCAGCCAGGCAGTCAAAAATCTTGAGAAAAAACTGGGACATACTCTTTTTGTAAGAAGCACCAAGAGAGTGATCCTCACCCCCGAAGGAGAACTTCTTCTCCAGCATGTAAAGCCGGCTCTTTCCATGCTCAATGAAGGCGAGGCAGCTCTTTCCGGAGAAGGCAATCTCACAGGTCAGCTTCGCATCGGTGCCAGCGATACCTTATGCCGCTACTTCCTGATTCCGTATCTTCGCAGGTTCCACAAGGATCACCCTGATGTACGGATCAAGATCATCAACAGCACTTCCATCGGATGCGCCGAACTTCTGGAGAACGGCCAGGCTGAACTGATCGTTACCAACTATCCGAACTCCAGGCTTTCTTCCCACACCAAGCTTCAGACTGTGCTGGAATTCCGCGATATTTTTGTTGCAAACCCGGATTATTTTTCCATGGGACGTAAGCCGCTTTCACTGGAAGCGCTTCTGAATTATCCGATCCTGATGCTTGCACCTAAGAGTACTACAAGCGAATACCTCCATCAGGTTTTTGCTGCACAGGGACTGAAGCTTCTGCCTGAAGTTGAGCTTAACAGCAATGACCTTCTGATCGACCTTGCCGAGATCGGCCTTGGCATCGCCTGCATTCCGGATTACATGCTTAAAAACCGCCCGGGGCTGGAACCTGTTGATCTTAAAAACCCGCTTCCTGCACGAAGCGCAGTGATCGCTCATCATGAAGCTCTCCAGCTCTCCCAGGCTGCCCAGTGCTTCCTGAAATACTTCTGAAATCATGGAGGCTCCTCATATCTGTCTGGCAGAAAACTAAAATGTCTGCTGTTACTGTAAACATATCAAAACCAAAAAGGCCATCGGAACCTGACAGAAGGATGTTCGCGATCACTCCTCACTGAACCGGATTCCGATGGTCTTTTTCTGTTATTAATTATTTCTTATGCCTCATTTTTAGGCATTACATCTGCTGCAGCAGTGATATACTCATTCTCGATCTTGCTGAACAGGCCGCTGTCTGCAAGCTCTGCAAGCTTCACATCGATCGGCATTTTTCCAAGTACCGGAACATTAAGCTCTGCAGCGATCTCGTCGATATGGCTCTCGCCAAAAACCTTGAGCTCTTTTCCGCAATCCGGACATTTCACATAGCTATAGTTCTCCACGATTCCCAGAACCGGGATTTTCATCATATCTGCCATATTGTACGCTTTCTTAACGATCATACGTACCAGATCCTGCGGAGAAGTTACGATCACAACACCCTCGATTGGCAGAGACTGGAATACAGTCAGCGGAACATCTCCTGTTCCTGGCGGCATATCTACGAAGAGATAGTCAAGTTCTCCCCAGATAACGTCTGTCCAGAACTGTTTTACCATGTTTGCAACTACCGGTCCTCTCCAGATTACCGGTGTCTCCTCATCCGGAAGAAGAAGGTTTACAGACATAACCTCGATTCCGTTAGCTGTCGGGATCGGATAAATGCCGTTGTCGCTGCCCTGTGCATTCTCCCTGATGCCATACATCTTCGGGATGGACGGACCTGTGATATCTGCATCCATGATGCCGACCTTGTAACCTTTAGATGCCATCAGATTTGCCAGGGATCCTGTGACGAAGGATTTACCAACGCCACCTTTTCCGCTTACTACTCCGATTACATGCTTCACATCAGAAAAAACATTTGCTTCTGCCATAAGGCTCTGCGGCTGTTTCTGTCCGCATCCCTCACAGCTTGATTTGTTGCAGGATGAATTACTGCACTCTTTTGCCATAATAGGTTCCTCTCATTTCTTTTTATTTGCACAGATGCAGAACTTTCTTTATCTGCGCAGTTTCCTCATTCACGATGCACTCATGAAAGCCTTACCTTACTTCATAAATCTGTCTATCGCTTTCTCCAGCTCCTTAATGGCATCCCGGTCTCCATGTTCCACTGCATCTACGATACAATGTTCAATATGATCCTGCAGGATGATCTTGCCTGTATTATTGATCGCAGATTTCACGGCTGACAGCTGGATCAGCACTTCGCTGCAGTCACGTCCTTCCTCCACCATACGCTTAATGGATTCCATATGCCCGATGGCCCTGGAAAGTCTGTTGAGTACGGCCTTGGTCTGTGCGTGGCTGTGGTGGTGAGGGTGTGCTCCGCCGTGGCTGTGCCCCTGCTCTTCGTGGGTATGCTCTAAAACGGTTCCGTCCTCAAGAACGTGCACATGCGTTTCTCCCATATTATTTCCTCCTTCAGATTTCCGTGAAGGAACAACGCTGTCGGATCATGGATGTCTGAATGTCAAAAATGATCGTTCCATCTTCCAGTACTGTCTTCTCGTAGGATACATCTTTTCCCTGAAATTTATGCTTCACATATTCCTCGGGGTCTGCGATTTCCACTTCCTCCACAAATACATCACGCATCTGATTTCTCGGACATTTGTTAAAAATTTCCCAGATTACTTCGTACTCTTTCATCTGTGCCTGTTCCTTTCTTCGTCATCTTATCTATTATAATAATTTTATGTTTTTTTGTCAAAAATAATTGCACTCACGCAAATATTGTCGTATGATACATATTAAAAATATTACTGCTCTGTCCGTGGGCAGTAAACATATATTAATGTGATAAATCAAAGGAGATAAATTTCATGCAGCTTTTAAAGGACAGAATTCTGACAGACGGCGTAGTAAAAGAAGGAAATATTTTAAAAGTGGACAGCTTCCTGAATCATCAGATGGATATTGACCTGATCAATGAGATCGGTAAAGAATTCAAGAAACGTTTTGACCACTGTCCAATCACCAAGATCCTTACCATCGAAGCTTCCGGTATCGGTATTGCCTGTATTGCAGCACAGTATTTCCATGTACCGGTTGTATTTGCAAAGAAAGCACAGAGTGTGAACCTTGACGGTGAGATGTACACCACCAAGGTAGAATCCTTTACACACAAGAAGGTCTACGATGTGATCCTTTCCAGAAAATTTCTCGGACCGGAAGATCACGTACTCCTGATCGATGATTTTCTTGCCAATGGCTGTGCACTTCTCGGTCTGATCGACATCGTTAAGAAATCCGGCGCAACTCTTGAAGGAGCCGGAATCGTTATCGAAAAAGGCTTCCAGTCCGGCGGACAGACTATCCGTGATATGGGTATCCATCTGGAATCCCTTGCTATTATTGATTCTATTGCTGATGGCAAGCTTACATTTCGTGAATAAATCCAACTGAATCCGATATGTAATAAATTCAGCTGTAACCGATAGCAAGTAATCTTTTTCTCAATATATGCAAATGCTAAAACTCCCGATAACTGATGATCTGCTCATGTAATACAGATATAAGTTTATCGGGAGTTTTTTACTTATGCTTCGGAACCTTTTTCCGTTTTCTCAGAAGGTGTTGGTGTTGCTGTGTCCTTCGGAGTCGGTGTCGGTGTATCTGTTGCCTCCGGCTCTTCGGTCGGTGTTGTTTCCAAATCTTTGTCTCCGGAATCAGTCGGAGTTGGTGTCGCAGTAATATCTTTCTCATCTTCAGACGGTTCTTCCGTTACTGTCGGCGTCGGTGTTGCTTCCGGCATGATCTCGTCTTCATCATAGTATCCATCGTCCACAAGCATCTGATAATTATCTTTATCGATCAGCTGGATATCACTTGTCACAGTTCCCACAATCTTTGTTCCGTTATCATACTGCTCATAATCGGAAATCTCCGGCTTCTCGCCCTTCAGGTAAGTATCTACCATAGCAGCACAATCATTGGCCAGCACGCGGTTATCAAAAAACAGGCTGTCTGTCAGTCTGCCTTCGATCACTGCAGTCACAGCCTCCGCCTCACAGCCACATCCTGTAATCATCGGCCAGTCTTCATTTCCTGCCGCATAATCTGCTGCTTCAAGTGCATCCACAGCTCCAAGTGCCAGCTGATCCGCACCTGTGCAGATGATATCCGGCGCACCATCTGCATAATACCCGGAAAGGATCTCTGACAGATCATTCTTCGCAGTGTTTCTTGAACTTCTCATCACTGCTGTATCGTCAAAGCTCTGCCTTTCAGACTTACATACAAGAGTTCCGTCATCAAAATACTGCTGCAGCTTTTCCATCACGCCGTTATAGAAGAAAAGTGCCGCACGGTCATCCGGTGAGCCCATAAGGAACTCGATGGAAAGCGTTCTCTTCTCCTCGCTGGCTTTCTCCAAATCCATCTTCTTTATGATGGAATCTCCCACCATTTTTCCTGCCTTCCGGGTATCAAAAGTGACAAAATAATTTACCTTATCTGTATCCATAATCAGTTCATCATAGGAAAAAACAGGGATAGACTTCTCATAGGCCTGTTCCAGCACGTCATTTAGTCCGTAAGCATCTGTCGGCGCAATGATAAGAGCGGATGTGCTTTCATCGTCCAGAATTTCACTGATCTGAGAGGCCTGGTTCTCACCACTCTCATCTGAGAAGAATACCTCAGCATCATATCCTTCATCTTCAAGAGTATGCTGCAAGGTCTCGCCATCTGAAGACCACCTTGGGTCATCAGAAGCAGACGGCAAAAAGATTCCTACTTTCTTATCTGCGGCAGCAGTTTCCTCTTCTTCTTTTTTTTCTTCTTCCTCTGCATCATCGCTGTTTTTGGCTTTTCCTTCCGGGTCCTCAGACTCCACACTCTCATTGGCTGCTTCTGTTGCTTTTTTATTCCCGCCGCAGCCGGAAAGAACTGCTGAAAGGGCAAAAGCTCCCACAAGCAGGATCGCTGTTTTTCTCTTCATGGTCTAATCTCTCCTATAAGCCTTTATATTCCTTTGCCAGTGATTTCAGATAGTCTCTGTAAGCCAGCGCGGATTTCTTAGGTTTCAGTATACGCACACTGCCGTCCATACCCGTGAGCCAGCCGTAAAACTTCGCATTCTCAGGCAACTCTGCTGTCACAGTAAAATCTCCGCTTTCCTTCATTTTATATTCCGCATCTTCGCCAAAAAAGCCTCTTACTTCATCCTGTACAGCACCTGCACAGAGAAGCCGGATCTCTTTCTTTATGTTTCTTGCGGAGCAGGCAAGAAGCTGCCGATAACCGCTAAGTGTCGGTGCTTCCGCTTCATTCTTCTTCACAGCCTGACTGTCTGACTGTATCTCTTTTCTCTCTTCTGACGGTTTCACCTGATCCGTACTCTGCCCGTAAAGATAATATCCACCTGGTCTCTCTCTTGTATAACGGATGTCCATTCCAATGGAACGTAAAACCTCCACATCATCATAAATGCTTTTTCTTTCTGCATTAATCCCGTGTTCACCAAGTCCTGCCAGGATATCCTGCATGGATAAGGTTTTATGCTCACCTGTCTCCTGCAGCATTCTTTCCAGATACAGGATCTTCGCCTTCTGATTATTTGATTTCGCCATACTGACCTCTTTATCCTTCGTTTTTTACAAAGCGGTGGAAAATATAGGAGTTCGCCTCCTGTTCCTCGCTGTCATCCAGTTTCTCAAGCTCGATTTTTCTTCCGTATTTCTTCTCCAGAGCACGGCTGATCAGAATATCTGCCAGCTGTGGGTTCTTTGGAAGAAGCGGCCCGTGCAGATAAGTTCCGATCACATTCTTATAGACTACGCCTTCAGCACCGGACTGTCCATCATTGCCATAACCGGAGAGAACCTTTCCCAGAGGCTTGTTATTGCCAATAGTTGTACGTCCTCCATGATTCTCAAACCCAACGATAGGCATATCAAAAAGCTCACTCTGCATGACAATATTTCCGATAAGCCGGCCCTTTCCCTGCTCAGTGCTCATATCTACCAGCTTCAGACCCTCGATCATTCCCTGATCAGTCTTGTAATAGTTTCCAAGAAGCTGATATCCACCGCAGATTGCAATGACAACGCCGCTATCCTCAACATAAGCCTTAAAATCCTTCTGGATCTCTTTCAGCTTCTCGCAGACCAGCATCTGCTCTCTGTCTGAGCCGCCGCCAAGAAGCACGATGTCCAGCTTGGAAAAATCGATCTTGTCATCCAGCTCAAAAGCAATGGTCTCTGCCTCGATTCCTCTCCAGAGGCATCTTTTCATAAGACACTGGATATTTCCTCTGTCACCGTAAAGATTCAGAAGATCCGGGTATAAATGTCCGATCGTTATTTTCATTTCTCACCCTCCAGTTTCTTCAGTATATTTCTGGTTCCAAACAGTGCTGTATAATTTACAAGTACATAGAGATTGCCAACTCCATCGTCAATACGTTTGCGGATGGCTGTCTCCACGTCATTCTCCAGCATGGATGGAATATCTACGTATTTCAGTCGGAGCCTCATATCCTGGCAGCGGATGCCGCTGACTGTGATGGAATTAATGTTATCCCCTCCGAACAGGTCAAAATCCACATCCCAGAGCCAGGAGATGTCTTTTCCATCCTGGGCATTATCATTGATGACAATGATAATATCCTTCGGTGACTCATCCTGCATAACAGCAGAGATATTCTGGTTAAAACCTGCCGGGTTCTTGGCCAGATTCAGCACAACGCCGGTTCCCTTAATGCGGAACTGCTCCATTCGGCCGTTCTCAGGATTAAATTTCTTTAACATGTCATTAAAATGCTCTGCCTGAAATCCTGCAGTACGGATTCCTGCATAGGCAGCCAGAATATTATAAACATTGTAAAAACCTTTGTAATTGGCTGTGATCCGTTTATCTTCCACAGTAAAGGCGATCTGATCATCTACCTTTACATCTGTGGCATCAAAATTAATCTCCGGCCGTTTAAATCCGCATTTCGGGCATCTGTAATCGCCAAGCTGGCTGTAATGATAAAAACTGTAAATCAGACGCTCCCCACAGCATTTGCAGAAACGTCCCTCTCGGATCTCATTGGTCTTGCTGCGAAGCACCGGCTTGCTGATTCCGTACGTCACGTATGGATTCCCACAGTCCATAGCCAGATATGCAGACAGCGCATCATCGCCGTTCACAATGACTTTCATATCCGGAACTTTCCGCATCATTTCCTCCAGGATATTCATGGTAATATCGATCTCACCATAACGATCCAGCTGATCCCGGAACAGATTGGTCATAACCATATAGTCAGGCTTGATCCTGGTAAACACGTGTCTTGTGGATGCTTCGTCTACCTCAATACAGGCATAGTCTGCATCCAGTTTTCCACTTGGTTTTGCTCCCAACACAAAAGCAGCCACAACTCCATTGAGCATATTGGAACCTGTATGGTTACAGATCACTTTCTTTCCTTCTGCCTCAAGCCCTGCGCAGAGCATGTTGTTGGTTGTAGTTTTTCCGTTGGTTCCGCATACTACGAATATTTTATCTCTTACCTGGGAGGAAAGTTCCTCCAGGATATCCGGGCATATCTTCAGCGCGATCTTACCGGCCCAGGTAACACCCTGACGGCCCATAAGTTTACAGACATGTCCTGTGATCTTCGCTGCCATCACAGCAACTGTAGTTCTTATTTTCATAATCGTCCGTTTCCTTTGTTTTTATTTCGTTCTACCACAGATCCTCCGTTGTGAGAAAATCCGTGCAGACTCCTTCTGCTCCTTCTGCGAGATATTTTCTGGCCTGGTTCCTGTCATTGACCGTGTATACATAAAGCCGGATTCCCTGCTCCTCAAAAATCTTTTCAGCCTCCTCAGACCAGTATTTCCAGTAAATAGTCGCAGCCTGAATGCCTTTTTCTCCGCAAAAAGAAGCGATCTTTTTCAGATCATCTTCTGAATATTCCTGCCACAGTGAATAAATATAAGAAGGAAATGAATGAATCATAGCAGTTCCCGGATACATAGCTTCACTGTAAATTTCCGGGATGATCTGATCCAAAACTTCCCCCGCTCCGGCTGCACGTGCGATCTCCACATATTCACAGTAATCCTCCAGGGTTTTCTGGTAATTGCGAATAGAATACTGTTTGGAATCGATCATCACAAACGCATCCGGATAGTCTTTCAGCAGCAGAAAAAAATCTTCCAGCGTCATGGGCGTATACTTCCCATATATTTTATTGGATGTAAACTGTTTCTCTGTAAGAATTTTTTTTCCTGTGCCTTTCCACTGCCCCATAGATTCATTCCAGTTATGGCGGCATACCCATACGCCATCTGATGTTCTGGACAAATCCAGTTCAAAAAGTCTTACACCCTGATTGTACATGGCCAGAAATCCCTCTCTGGAATTCAAATATTCCTTTCCATCCAGTCCGCCCAGTGCATGAGCGATCGTCCTGTGGTCAGTCCAGGAAAATTCCGATGTTCTGGCTTCCGCTGTCTGTGTTATCACCGAACTTCCTCCAATAATAAACAGAGACAGTACCAGGATTTCTATGGTCAGAATCAGCCGGCGGATCATTTCAGGCAACAAAAAAATGCACAAGATTTAAAGAAAAACATCTTCTCTGTGCTTTCCTTCGTATCTTCTGCAAATCTATTCTGTTCAGGTCCTTCGCCTGAATTAATCTTATATTTCAACTGTCCGGTAGTACCAGAAATTCTGCCGACCATTATTTATCATCCTTTCGCATACCTGTACTCTGATTTTTTGTACATTACCGATTGTACGCTAAAAAGGAATAATAATCAAGGGGGGATTATTGTTACTGTCCCCGCCAGGACCAGTAACATACTTCACGGTCACAATCAACCCCGGTTACTCTGATACCCCCCCCCCAAGAAATTTCCTGCTGCAGCTGCAGATACTCTTCGTATCTCTCATGAGCTGTTTTGTTATAGGAACGTGATATAGGAATTACGTTCTCTCCTATACTGAAGCTCTCTGTCTTCGCACCAGTGATACGCTCCATATTTACAATGAAGCTCTGATGACACCGCAAAAACGTGCTATTTTCCAACTGTTTCTCAAAATCTTTCAACTTGCCTCTGCACTGCAGTGTGCTTCCATCTGTCATATGAAAATTCACGATATGAAGGCTGCTTGTTATATAACTCACCTGGCTGTGCCGCAAGGTATATACCCGTGCACGGTACTGAAAATGGATCATCCTCTCATCTGTATCCGCATTCAACCTCTTCTTCAATGGTTCCATAACATATTCCAATGCTTCCAGAGTTACTGGTTTCAGAAGATAGTTATATGCAAACATATCAAATGCATCTCTGTAATATTCGTCACTCCTGCTCATAAAAATGACAGCAACTGACATTTCACGTTCTCTGATTTTTCGTATGGTGTTCAATCCATCTGTTTTTTTCGAATCCATATTTACAAAAATTACATCATAAGGTTTCCTTTTCTTTTCCAATTCTTCCAATAAAAGCTCTCCGCTTTTAAATATCCGAATTTCTGACCCCGGAACGATTTGCACAAGCTGTTTGTGAAGTCTTCTCGTATCTGCCTGCATATCATCACAAATGGCAATGGTCATCATCGTCATATTTATGTATCCCCTTTTATTCCGTCATTGTATCTTTTTTGTTCTATTATTATACCATGAATTATTATTCAAATCTTAATATCTTTCTGTAAATTATGGTCAAAAATCCACCATTTATGCACATTTTCAATTTTTCGACAAACACTAAAAAAGGACATCTGCATTTCTGCAAATGTCCTTTAAAATGGTCAGAAGTAAATTATACAAGCTCAATAAGAACTTCCATAGCTGCATCGCCTTTACGCTGTCCGATCTTAACGATTCTTGTGTAACCACCGTTACGATCTGCATATTTCGGAGCGATCTCGCTGAACATCTTATCAACCATGTCAACTTCTTTTGTGTTTTTCTTTCTGCCGGCGCCCTTAGCAGGAACCTCTGTTACAGGATAGAAAACTTTCATCATCTCACGACGTGCATGAAGTCTGGAAGGAGCATCTTTCTTGATCTCTTTCTGTACTTCATCGTAAACTGTTTTCTTCTTGCCGTCTACAACCTCTTTTACACGTTTTCCGTCAGCATCTTTACGAGCAACTTTAGCTGTTACTGTAACTGTCTCGAAATTATCTTTCTCACGTACAGCCATAGCGATAAGTCCCTCAGCGATCTTACGGATCTCTTTAGCCTTAGCTTCTGTTGTCACGATTTTTCCGTGATGAAGAAGATTTGTAACCTGATTTCTCAGAAGTGCTTTTCTCTGATTAGATGTTCTGCTTAATTTTCTATATTTTGCCATTTTATTATCCTCCATCTGTGGGACACCAGGACATGCTTGTTCGGTCTTACTGTCCTGCTGCTGACACCCCACTCATTACTCTGTTTCCGGATTATTCCTCTGTAGGCTGGAGCTGAAGTCCCAGCTCTTTGAGTTTTGCAAGTACTTCCTCTAATGATTTGCGGCCCAGATTACGAACCTTCATCATATCGTCAGAAGTCTTATTGCATAATTCTTCAACCGTATTGATACCGGCTCTCTTAAGGCAGTTATAGGAACGAACAGAGAGCTCAAGCTCATCAATGCTCATCTCCAGAACCTTTTCTTTCTCATTGTCTTCTTTCTCGATCATAACCTCTGCTGTCTTAGCATTCTCGGAAAGATCAATAAAGAGACTTAAATGCTCGCTGAGAACCTTCGCTGCAAGGCTGACTGCCTCATCCGGATCAAGTGTTCCATTGGTATATACATCCAGTGTAAGCTTGTCGAAGTCAGTTACCTGACCAACTCGTGTATTCTCTACGATCATGTTGACTCTGTCTACCGGTGTGTAGATCGCATCAACTGCGATCATACCGATCGGCATGTCATCGGTTTTGCCTTTGTCTGCACTGATATAGCCACGTCCCTTGGTAATAGTAAGTTCCATAGCCAATCTGCAGTCTTTTCCACCGTTCAGGGTTGCAATTACCTGATCCGGGTTCATGATCTCAATATCCTGATCTGCCTGGATATCAGCTGCTGTAACAACACCTTTTCCCTCACACTCGATGTATGCGGTCTTCGGCTCATTGTCACTGCTGTAATTCTTGATGGCAAGAGATTTCAGATTCATGATGATCTCGGTCACATCTTCCTTCACGCCCGGAATGGAGCTGAATTCATGAAGTACACCATCGATCTTCACCTGGCTTACTGCAGCTCCCGGAAGGGAGGACAGCATAATTCTTCTTAAAGAATTGCCAAGGGTAGTACCATAACCTCTCTCGAGAGGCTCTACAACGAATCTTCCAAACTTCTTATCTTCGGATATTTCGGTAATTTCGATTTTTGGTTTATTGAAATCAAACACTATAAGGTTCCCTCCTTCTGGGTTAATCAACATTCGAGGGTATTACCAATTTTTATAACTGTAGACACAGTAAACAGTTACTAATTATTTAGAATACAGCTCGACGATAAGCATCTCGTTTACAGGAACATCGATCTGCTCTCTTGTAGGAAGCTCTTTAACTACACCCTTCAGGTTCTCCTGATCAGCGTCGATCCACTCCGGAACAAGTCTTCCGCCAGTGATCTCAAGGATTCCTTTATATCTCTCAGAACCTTTGCTCTTCTCTCTGATCTCAATTGTGTCTCCTGCCTTGCACAGGTAAGACGGAATGTTTACACATTTTCCGTTAACAAGTACGTGCTTGTGATCTACGATCTGACGAGCCTCTCTTCTTGTTCTTGCAAATCCCATACGGAAAACAATGTTGTCAAGTCTGCTCTCAAGCATAACCATAAGGTTCTCACCTGTCTGGCCCTGCATTCTGTCAGCTTTCTTGTAATAGTTACGGAAAGGTTTCTCAAGAACTCCGTAGATAAATTTTGCTTTCTGTTTCTCTTTTAACTGAAGACCATACTCAGACACCTTGCGGTTTGCACGTTTTAACTGTCTTGTGGACTTCTTATCAATTCCTAAGTAAATCGGATCCAGGCCAAGGGATCTGCATCTTTTCAGAACAGGTACTCTATTTACTGCCATTTCAACTACCTCCTAATTAGACTCTTCTGCGTTTTGGTGGACGGCATCCGTTGTGAGGAACCGGAGTTACGTCACGAATGCTGGTTACTTCAAGTCCGCATGCCTGAAGCGCACGGATTGCAGCTTCACGGCCTGAGCCCGGGCCTTTTACCATAACGTCTACTGTTTTTAATCCATGAATTAAAGCAGCCTTTGTTGCAGTCTCTGCTGCCATCTGTGCTGCATAAGGGGTAGATTTCCTTGAACCTTTAAATCCAAGACCACCGGCACTTGCCCATGAAAGAGCGTTTCCTTCGTTATCTGTCAGTGTGACGATTGTATTGTTGAAGGAAGACTGAATGTGTGCCTGTCCGTGTTCAACGTTTTTCTTGACACGACGTTTTGTCGTTTTCTTTGTAACTTTTGCCATTTTAAAACTAACCTACACTTTCCTTTTATTGAAATTAATTAGTTATATCTATAAATTATTTCTTCTTGTTTGCAACAGTTCTCTTCGGTCCCTTGCGAGTTCTCGCATTTGTCTTAGTCTTCTGACCACGAACCGGGAGTCCTTTACGATGACGGATACCTCTGTAGCATCCGATCTCCTGCAGTCTCTTGATGTTAAGGGCGATTTCCCTTCTCAGATCACCTTCTACTGTCATTGTCTCATCAATAACAGCACTCAGTTTCTTAACCTCATCATCAGTCAGATCTCTGACACGTGTGTCAGGATTAACCTCTGCTTTAGCAAGAATTTTGTCTGCGCTTGGTCTACCAATTCCATAAATGTAGGTAAGACCGATTTCAATACGTTTCTCTCTTGGTAAGTCTACACCAGCTATACGAGCCATGTACTGTTTCCTCCATTTTC
>OHAC01001848.1_pt1 | contig 18328 bp, 18 predicted proteins | sample 1577051 | NCBI WGS metagenome assembly OHAC01 (sample SAMEA3541499, study PRJEB24748) | human gut metagenome | biome: human gut; feature: human-associated habitat; material: faeces | place: China | collected 2012 | reverse complement strand
CTGTCCGGCGAGAAGATCGCATACGCAGCACGCGCTAAGAAGAACCACTAAGTCAAAAGACGACTGAGATATAAGAAATACGAGGAGGAACGAATCATGGGATTTTTTGGAGAACTGACAAGAGCAAGAATGATGGAACTGTCCGGCGAGAAGATCGCATACGCAGCACGTGCAAAGAAGAACCACTAATTGCGTACAAAACATCCTGCTAAAAACAAAACCGAAACCGAAATACAACAATACGAATCAAGGAGGAATGAATCATGGGATTCTTTGGAGAACTGACAAGAGCAAGAATGGTAGCACTGTCCGGCGAGAAGATTGAGTGTGTAGCACGCGCTAAGAAGCGTCACTAAGCACTGACGAGCTATCTATATAAAATATGCAGCATCTCGACAATACCCGACGTACGGGCGGGCTGAGATGCTGCTTTTTTTCGTCAATTTTGGTGAAAACCATGACAGAATATCCGGTTTGTGGTATGATGAAGGCACGTGAATGGGAAGGAGGCGGTGCGTATCAATTGGAATCAATCGGAAACATGGCGCGTTCGCCGCAGTGTGGATATCATTGCATTGACGATTCTCGCAGAAATGGGAATCAATTGCCTGCTGTATCCCATCATGCCGCTGTTTCCGCACGCTGCGCAAGGTTCTTTTTTCTATGAACTGGAGGATATGCTGACGTACCTTCTCATCTTTGTCATTCCGTTCGCTGTCGGCGCAAGGCTGTCCGGCATGTCCTTCCGCGATTTGATGGGAAGAGGAAAGCCGAACGCAGAGGTGTACGTGATGACGCTGGGATTGACGCTTGGCTGGTCGATTGCTGCGGGTTGGCTGGGAGCCGGCATCGAAGGCGTTCTCAATCAGTATGGGCTGACGGAAGCAGCGGATACCTATGTGCTGCCCGACAGCGGCTCCGCGCTGCTTGTACAATTTCTTGCCACGGCGATCATTCCGCCGATTGTAGAGGAGCTGTGTTATCGCGGATTCTTTTTGAACACCGCGGTGCGCTCGATGGGCACATGGGGAGCGATTGCGTTCACCGCTGTGTGCTTCTGGCTTGCGCACGACAGCTTGGAGATATTTCCGCTGGCGTGCGGATTCGGCATCATCGGCGGGTACATTCGGCGGAGATACGGCTCGCTGCTGCCGTCTATGGTGGCGCATTTCGCCGTCAATACGGTGTATATCATCGTCAATGCGAGCTATGCGTACAACCATACGGTGGGCGCCGTGGTTTCGATGCCGGTCAGTCTGTTGGAACTGCTGATCGGCGCGGCGGGCGTGATGCTGTTCCTGCGGCGCAAAGAGTGGAAGCCGATTTGGGACGGTACGTTTGGCATCCGCAGTTCGCTGACACCGCAGCGCATGACGATGGCGGCGCTGACCAGCGTTCCTGCGCTGGTGGTACTGGTGCTGACGATTTATTTTATATCCGGCAATTTGGAGGTGCTGTAAATGCAGACGGAACAGGAAAAGTTTATGAAAGCAGCCCTCAAGCTGGCGCAGAAATCGGCGGAAGAAGGAGAAGTGCCGGTGGGTTGTGTCATTGTATGTGACGGAAAAATTGTCGGGCGCGGCAGAAATCGGCGCGAGACAAAAAAGACCGCCCTTTCTCATGCAGAGATTGAAGCAATTGGCAAAGCGTGTAAAAAATTGGGCGGCTGGCGGCTGCACAAATGCGATTTGTATGTGACGCTGGAGCCGTGCCCGATGTGCGCGGGCGCCATTATCAATGCGCGCATTCGAACGGTGTATTACGGCGCGGACGACAGCAAGGCGGGTTCCTGCGGCAGTCTCATCAACCTGTTTGATGTCGCGTATAATCATAAACCGGAAATCGTCAAAGGTCTGATGAAAGAGCAGTGCTCCGGAATTTTGACGGATTTCTTTCGGGATTTGCGCAAAAAACGCAAGGAACAGCGAAAACTACAGCGTCTGTCGCAGCAGGAAAATCAACAGGAATAACAAAAGAGCTTTCCGGTGTGGAAAGCTCTTTTTCTCACCTCTGCATCAACGCGCCGCAGACAATGGCGGCCGCCAGACAGATGACAGCCAAGATAGAAAACGTCAGCTGGCGGCGGAACTTTTGGTCTGCCTTTTTCTCGGCCTGTGCCGCGTCGATGTCCAGACCCTTGCCCAGCTGCATGGCGCGGCCGTCGCGCTTGGCAGTGGAGTTTTCGTCCAGCTTGTCGGTCTCGGCGGCGAGCTTGTTCCAGTCGTGCGTCAGACGGAAATACAAGCCGATTGCGCCAAACAGCAAAAAGCCGATTAAGAAAATAATCATGAGTGTTTTCATGCAGATTCCTCCCAAAATTTCATGAGAAAATACAGAAAAGCGGATGGAGAACCTTCCCCATCCGCTTTGGTGCCTGTGTGAAAGACTTATCCCAGCAGGACAAGAATCAGAGAGATAATGACAAAGACAACGCCAAAAATCTTGGTCAGGTTTGCCAAAACCGCCTCAATGCCGGTTGCCTTGTTGGAACCGAAAAAGGTCTCCTGCTGACCGGACAGTGCGCCGGACATGCCGCGGCTCGGTGCCTTCTGCAGAAGAATGGTAACGATGAGAAACAGGCAAGCGATTACCTGAATCACAGACAGGACAGTAACAACCATGAAAATTCAACCTCCGAAATGATTGCAAAAGCGACGGCGGCTGTGCGCACCGCGCCAGATATTTTTAGACAGTAAACTAATCATAGCACATGTCTGATGGATTTTCAAGAAAATTTCGCTTGGGAAGGAAAAATCATCGGTTTGCCACGCGCTGTGTGGTCAGTTTGACGCGGTTGGCGAGCGCGCTGCCGTGTCGGTTAGTATAGCAGACGCCAGTGTTGACATCGACCACGCACAGGCGGTTGCTGCACCAGCCATAGCCGTCCTCCGCCTTTTTTCGCTTTTCTTCGTGCTTGTACTTCTTTAGCTGCTTGAGGACGTCTTTGTCCGGTACGCCGTCCGTCAGCACGACCATGCTCAGCATGGAATAGCTGTGGCTGCGTTCGCTCCACGGGACATACCGAGCGGCCATGTCCTCCAGAATGCCGCAGTAATAGGCGAGCTGCGCGGCGTCAAAGGTGTCGCACGCATCGAAATAGCAGAACTCGTAAGAGATGGCGGATTTGCCGTTGCGGAACAGCAGGGTAGATGTTTCCTCTATCTGCAAGACTGCATACAACGGAAAAGTTCTGTCCTGATATTCCGCCTGCGGAACCAGATGGAAATGCGGCTGCATGTCCTCTTGAAATGCAGCGAGATATGCTTGTGCTTTGAGGGATGCCGGCATGGAAAACCGCCTCCTTTTTTTATTCTGCCGGATACAAACCGGCTTCTGTCATGCGGCGCAGGGCGTCCACAACGACAGGCTTGTCCTCTTTGTATGTAACGCCGTACCACTGTGCAGAGGTCTGCAGAACCTTTGCGGTAGCCTGTCCGTTCTGAATCAGATGATCGACGGCGAACGGCAGATAGTACTCGCCCTTTGCTGGATTTTTCGGCAGCTCATTCGTCATAAAGGTGCGCAGACCGGTTTCCAGCTCATCGAGGAAGGACGGCGTAAAGCCCCACATGTTCATGGATACCAGCGTGCCCTCCTCGATTTCGCCGGCCTCCGGATCCGAAATCACACCGTTTGCATCGCGGGAAATGGCGGTGCGCTCTACGATGTCTGCCAGATAGCCGTTTTCATCCGCCTCGCAGATGCCGCGCGATACCGTGCCGTTTTCCGTCAGTGTGTTTTCTACGCGGTAGCCGACCATGCAGTACCGGTATTTGTCATCGTCCTGTGCGTCCTTCAGATAGTCATATAAGCACTGGAACGCCTGTGCGCCGTAGAAATCATCCGCATTGATGACGGCAAACGGCTCGCTGACAACACCGCGCACGCAGTAAATGGCGTGGCCGGTGCCGAGCGGCTTGGTGCGGCCTTCCGGCATGGTGCAGCCCTCCGGCAGCTTGTCCGGAGACTGGAATACATAATCTACCTGCATAAGCTTTTCGGCAGCGTTGCCGATGCGCTCGCGGAATGCGTCGAGCAGCTCCTCTTTTATAATAAATACCACGCGGCGGAAGCCAGCCTTCCACGCATCGTAGATGGAATAGTGCATGATGATCTGTCCGTTCGGGCCGACCGGATCGATTTGCTTCAAACCGCCGTAGCGGGAGCCCATGCCGGCAGCCATAACGACAAGAACCGGATTTGCCATGATAAAAATTCCTCCTTTAATTCCTGCTTTGCGCAGGAAGCATGTATCTATTATACGTTATTTTTTGTGTGTTTACAATAGCGGGGAATTGAGAATAAATTCTAAAATTTATCTTAAAATAGCGGCGGGAAGGTTGATTCCGGCGCATGATGCGTGTATCATATTTTCATAAGAAAAAACCCCGTTTGGGAGGAAGTATCTGTGAGTCAAAATAGAAAATACAAATATTATGATGAATATGGTCAACCGGTGGATGAATATGGCAGAGCCATCAACCCCAAAACCGGCCGTACATATGAGGAAGAAGCAAACGAGGAGGATTCTCCGCGCAGACCATCCGGTCAGTACCGCAAGCGCGCACATACGTCGAATTGGGAGCCGCAGGAGATAGAGGAACGCCCGCGGGAGCCGAGACAGCATCGCACGCCGCCGCGCAAAAAAAAGCGGAAAAAACGCGGCTCTGTGATAAAAAAGATTTTGGTTGTCCTTGTGCTGATTGTCGCGCTTGTCATCGCGGACATTTGCCATCTGCTAACGCTGTATACATATGATGATACCGATGAGAGCAGTCTGGCAGCCAATACGCAGAACGGCATTATGACAATCGCGCTGTTTGGCGTGGATACACGCGAAAATGATGCGTCCAGCGGCACGCGCGCCGATGCCATCATGCTGATGAGCGTCGATCCCAAGCGCAAATCCATCAAGCTGACATCGCTGATGCGCGACAGCTTGGTAGATGTGCCGGGACATGGACAGACTAAGCTGTGCCATGCGTATGGATACGGCGGTCCGCAGCTGATGATGCAGACGATTAACGAGGACTTTGACATGAACGTCAAAGAATACATGGTGGTAGATTTCGCGGAAATGGCGTCCATCATTGATGCGGTCGGCGGCGTGACGGTGACCTTGACCGATGATGAGGTCAAGGAAACCAACAAGTACATTGACGAGTATTGCTGGAAAACACTGGGCATTCCGACACAGCGCATCGAAGGCTCTGGCGAACAAAAGCTCAATGGCATTCAGGCAATGACATATGGCCGCATTCGAAAGGGCAATACGGGCGGTGACTGGAAGCGCGCAGAGCGTCAGTCGGTCGTGCTCAATCAGGTATTCTCCAAGGCGACGAGCAATCCGATTACCTTGCTGAAATTCCTCAACGGATTGATGCCGAATGTGACGTCCTCGATGAGCAAAATGGACTTTGTATATATGGGACTGACAACCATTGTACACGGCATGCCGAAGATGAGCCACATTCGTTTGCCGCTGGACAACGAATGGCAGTACGGCACGACGAGCGGCGGCGCATCCGTCATTCGGTTTAATGACAGTGTGCTGGCATCGCATCTGCACAGCTATATTTATGATGATATAGACCCGACGAAAAACAGTAAGTGATGGAAATACAAAAAACGATTTTGTTGTCAAGGATAAACGTTTATTGTCAATCTGGATTTGAATTAAAAAGAAGGGAAGAACCATGAAATCCGAACAGTTGATGGTTCCTGTATACATCAATGAAAAGATTGTTTTAGATATGCTTGCCATTATCGAAGATGGTTTTTCTACGGTAAGTCAGGTGAGCTATACTGAACATAAAGAAAACAGCAATTCTCAAAAGCTGGAAGCAGGGGCATCTACCGCCGCAACACTGCTAAGCAAGTTGCTTAAAATTAATCTAAAAGGTGAGGTATCCCATTCTGGAGATAGCGAAACAGACCAGGAGAACGTGTATACTAAAATACACACTAATGTATCCTTGCTATCTAAGTTCCGAACATTTCTTGTTAATGAGAACATTCTAAAGAATAAATTTGATGTTACTGATATAAAAATTGGTGATTTTATTGAAGTGGAAGGCGAACTACAAAAGAATCCATTGATTAACTGTATGGATTCTTTTGTAGACATGTTCCGACTGCTTAATATTTTTGCTGAAAATCTTCTGCAAGATGGTGAAGCAACAAATCAAGCTCAAGAGCAGCAGGAAGATGAGTCTATTAAACAAATTAAATCTTTTGCCGACGAACTCAAGTATAGCGGTACCATAGACTTTATCTTGTCTGATGCTGCTGGTACAGTCGTTTTATCTGCTCAAGAACAGTATTTATCAAACGATAATATTTCCGAAATCATTGGTGGGCATTTCAAAGTCCTTGGAAAAGTTATCGCGATTTGCAAAGATGAGACAGAAAATATTGATCTTTTGAGAAAAACTAGTTTATCCATTTTTTCCACTGATCAACTGACAGAAATGTTCTCTGGTTTTCAGAATGATGATATGAAACAATTCAATCTTCCTGAGTTGAAAACTGAGATTTGGGGGCCCGCAGTAATTGTTATTCCTATCGCTATTTATGCATGAATTTAAAGCAACAACGCCCGTTGGCTGAATGACCAATGGGCGTTGTTCATATAATTAATTATCAATCAGAATATCCTCAGAACGACAGGTTTTTACCTGCCGTTCTTTTGCTTTACTGTAAACTTATCCGACGGAATCCTCATCCGGTGTAAAGATGAAATCAATCAAGCCGGTTGTGCCGGACGCATTGACCAGCGTGACATTGACGCGCATGCCGAGATGATAATTTTGTCCGGTGTGCTTGCCGAACAGCGTCATTTTGTCCGGGTCGTATTCAAACCAGTCGTTGTGCATCGTGTCCAATCGTACCATGCCTTCCACTAGGTTGTCGAGCTGGACGTAAACGCCGAAGCTGGTGATGCCGCTGATAAAGCCGTCAAACGGATGTCCGATAAACTGGGACATGTAATCCGCCATGTACAGCTTTTCAATGTCGCGTTCCGCCTCTGCGGCGGCCTGTTCGCGGACGGTAGACTGGATCGACGCATCTTCGCAAAATTCGGTCAGTTCGCGCGTGCCCTGCTCCCCGTCAAGCATACGGGTGAGCATGCGATGTACAACGAGATCCGGATAACGGCGAATCGGGGAGGTGAAGTGCAGATAGAATTTGGCAGCCAGACCGTAATGGCCGAGGCATTCCGGTGCATAACGGGCGCGTGCGAGCGAGCGCAGCAAAAGCGTAGGCAGTGCCTGCTGCTCGGGATCGTCCGCTGTCTGGTCGAGCACGCGCTGCAGCTGATGCGTGTCGGCGAGATCCTTGTCGCTCAGGCGATAGCCGAACAGGCGCGCCTGCTTGGCAAAGATGCGCAGCTTTTCCGGATCCGGATCTTCGTGCACGCGGTATACTGTTGGCATGCGGTGCCGATACAGTGTCTCGGCGACCGCCTCGTTGGCAATCAGCATAAATTCTTCAATCAAACGTTCGGAATCACCGCGTTCGCGCTTTTCCACGCCGCATGCCTTGCCGTCCCGATCGCACAGCACGACGGCCTCCGGAATATTCAGCTCCAGTGCGCCGCGCCGCATACGCACTTCGTGCAGCGTCTTGGCAAGCGCGTTCATTTCCTTGAGAACGGGCACCAAATCCGGATGCAGATTGCATTCCTGCCAGTCATCGGTGAGCATTTTGTTTACCTGATTGTAGGTCAGGCGGGCATAGGAACAGATGACGGAGTGATGAAACTCGGCGGAATAGCGCGTGCCGTCCTTTCCCAGCTCGATAAATGCGGAAAACGCAAGACGATTGACGCCCGGATTCAGCGAGCAAATGCCGTTGGACAGCGGGAGCGGCAGCATCGGAACGACCTGATCGGCGTAGTATACCGAGGTGCCGCGGTTGTATGCCTCCTGATCCAGTGGAGAACCTGGCTTGACGTAATACGAAACGTCCGCAATATGGACGCCGAGCCGATAATGTCCGTTTGGCAGAGTTTCCAGAGAGACGGCGTCATCGAAATCCTTGGCGGAATCGCCGTCAATGGTAAACAGCATTTTGCTGCGCAAATCCAGTCTGCCCTTCCAATCCTCTTCGCGGACGAACATGGGCAGGGAATTGGTCTCATCCAGCACGGCCTGCGGGAACGGAACGGTAATGCCGTGCTCGTACAAAATGGCATCGGCAGAGGACTGAACGGTCAGACCGGAGCCGAAAATTTTCATGACCGTGCCCTGCGGGAGATATTTCTCGTTGCCGCGGAACAGCACCTTGAGTGCAACGCGGTCACCCGGGTGGGCGTCCATCAGATGCTTTTTGCTGACGACGATTTCCGGCAGCTTGCCGCTGTCATCGTGAAATACCGTCATTTTGCCGCGCATGACAATGCGGCCGGTAATCTCATCGCGGGTCTCATTGAGAATGCGGAGCACTTCGCCCTCTTGGCGGCTCTTTGCAGCGGATTTTGTCTGCTTGCCGCGTCTGCGCGGCGGCTGCTCCTGCCGGATGCGAATTAAAACGCGGTCTCCATGCCATGCATGCAGATCTTTGTGCGGCGGAATAAAGATGTTCGGCCCTTCGCCATTTTCCGGACGGACAAAGGCATAGCCGCGTCCGGTGGCGCAAAAGGTACCTGCGGCGCAGCCGAACGCCTCCGGTTTGCCATAGCGATTGCTGCGGGCGCGCATCAGATATCCCTCGTCCACGAGCTGAGCGAGTACGCGGACAATTTCCGTGTGCTTGGCGTGCGTGCCGCTTTTATTCAATGCGCGGATGATGTCATCCGGCGTGCAGATGGTCTGCGTGGATTGCAGAATCAATTCGCGCAGAACTGCCTCTTTTGTTTTTGCTTTCATAAAATAGCCTCCTTTGCTGAGAAGCATTTCAGTATAGTTATTATACCAGATTTCCAGCAAAGAACATACCGTCTATTTGGAAAAAACACGAAAGAAATTCGGGCACACAAAAACGGCTCCGTCAATACGAAGCCGTAACTCTTACGAAATATATTCTTTTTATATAAAAATCATCTTGTGATTCATATGGAACACAGGATCACAGCAGAATGACATGTACTCTCTGACTGAAAATCATTTCAAATGGATGAAATAGATTTGATACCTTTCCGCATGGCACGCTTCCAGTGCCTTCTCTCACTTTACATCTGGAAAGAATATCTCATATCAGATTTTTATGTATCCTCCTGCAAAGCTAAAAGTGAATCATATACAATCCATTGATTCTCGGTTCATCTGCATATACGACACTAGGGTCAAAAAGATTTCGGACTGCGGCCCGTGCGTTAACCCGGTTTGTCTGTTGGACAAGTGAAAGGAATCGAAATGGAAATCCGGAAGGGGGATATCCTGCCTTTGCTGCTGCAATACAGGCACCCAACAGGATTGCAATACATGATACAGAATCAAATCCGTCAAAATGAAGAATTGCTCTCATGCGACAATCTGGAGATTTTACGATGAAACAGAAGGTGCAAAGAATAAATTGATATTTCTGTATCCTTCCGATGCGCTTCAACGCTCACATGGGATTCTCAAATTGATAGAAGCGTAAGCCTTGCGTGGGTTGCTGTTCTAGAGGGCAATACGCCGGAGGCTGGAGAGAACGAGCACTCAACCAGTCTGCTGCGAGTCCTGCTGCTCCAAGAACTGTTCGTCTGCTACCATGGGACTCACCTCTTTCTGATAGCGTTTTTTTGAACGCTCGGCTGGAAAGGAAGATGTTGCTTTCAGCAGTCTTGCTCACCGAGGATCGTTGCCGGAAACGAGAACGTGTGTGACTAACCCATTGGATTCACTACTTTCTTAAGGAATAGGAAATCGTTTGTATGACCGGAGTAGACATTCCGATCAACCGGAACAGTTTGTTATCTGCCCATTGGAGACACCACTTTCGAAAGGTTTTTTGTCATTTGGAACAAATGATTCATTTGCCCATCGGAAACACCACTTTCTAAAAAAGATGCTAAGAACAAATACTTACCTGCCCATTGGATTCACCACTTTCTCGCGGATGGAAGATTGCGTGACCGATGGAATCGGTCGCTTTCGGCTGTGCGTCAACTACTGGCATCGGCATCACCGCTTTCCATTTGTTTTATAAAGACCAGCCATCAGGATGTCTGATATGTCTTGGCTGTTCTTTATCGTGGTTATATAATAGCACGGGAATGAAGATTTGTCAACATGTTTTGCAACTTTTTTTTAATATAAATGGATAAAATCTTGAAAAAGAAAAGAATTTTTGAATTTTTTCAAATAGTATTGATTTTTTGTAACAACCGTGCTATACTATAAGCACTGAGGGCATAAAAATGTGTATACTCTCTGTGATTGATTTAAAAAATATAACAAGCAGTATATAAGGATGACAGGCAGACTTGGCTGTGCGGCGGAGCGAAAACGCTCGGTAGCGGCACGGCCTGTTTTTGTGTCCGCCGCAGTCCGTCCGGCGCAATATCAGCAAGTTGTGGAAAACAACTCGCGGAATTGGCGTAAATTTGTTTCCTTTTCTTCTCGCATATGCGGCGCATTTGACGTATAATAGAACAGAATACAATCATGGGCAGATGCCCAATGACTTTACGATACAGAGGTTCTTGATTTTATGAATAAAATGAACGTCATGGTAGTGTTCGGCGGCGTGTCCTCCGAGCACCCGATTTCCTGTATTTCGGCAGCATCCATTCTGCGGAATATAGACAAGGAAAAATACACAATTTATCCGGTAGGCATCACCCGCGACGGCGCTTGGCGTCTGATTGAGTCCGAGGACTTTGACAGCATCGAGCACGACACGTGGGAACAGAACGACAAAACGGTTCCGGCGGTTTTGTCTCCGGACAGAAAGACCCACGGTCTCATCGTCATGCGTGAAACCGGCACGGAGATCATTCATGTGGACTGCGTGTTCCCGGTGATGCACGGCATCGGCGGCGAGGACGGCACCATTCAGGGTCTGCTGGAGATGGCACATATTCCGTATGTCGGCCCGGGTGTTGCGGCATCCGCCTGCTCGATGGACAAGAGCCTGACCAAGGTGGTTGTTGAGCAGGAGGGCGTGCGGCAGGCTGCGTTCTATCTGGCGCGCAGACATGCCTTTGCAAAGGATGCAGAGGCGGAGTGCGCACAGGCAGAGCAGAAGCTGGGCTCGTATCCGGTATTTGTCAAGCCGTGCAGCGAGGGTTCTTCTGTCGGCGTATCCAAGGCGACGGATCGCGCATCGCTCAAGGCAGGCCTTGCCGAGGCATTCAAGTACGATTCGAAGGTACTGGTCGAAGAATTTATTGACGGCCATGAAATCGAGGTTGCCGTGCTCGGCAACGAGGAGCCGACAGCAACCTTTGCCGGCGAAATTGCACCGAGTCAGGAGTTTTACACCTTTGAAGCCAAGTATGTAGACGGCACATCCGGTCTGTATATTCCGGCGCACATCAGCGAAAAGGCCATGCAGACGGTACGCGAGGATGCTGTGCGCGTGTACCGCGCGCTGGGCTGCAAGGGTCTGTCCCGCGTAGATTTCTTCTGCACCTATGCAGAGGACGAAATCGTGTTCAACGAGATCAACACCATTCCGGGCTTTACAAACATCAGCATGTATCCGAAGTTGCAGGAGCACATGGGTCTTGCCTATGCCGATCTCATTGACAAGCTGATTGGCTTTGCAATGGAGCGGTATGATGGATAACAGAGCGATTGGCGTTTTTGATTCCGGCTTAGGCGGTCTGACGGCGGTTCGTCAGCTGCACCGCGTCATGCCGAACGAAGACATTATTTATTTTGGCGATACCGGCCGCGTGCCGTACGGCTCGCGCGGACGCCAGACCATCATCAATTATACCCGTCAGGACACCGCATTTTTGACCAAGCACGACATCAAGGCAATTGTTGTTGCCTGCGGCACCGTCAGCTCGGTGGCGCTGGATGTGGTCAAGGGAGAAAACACGCTGCCGATGGTCGGTGTTGTCAAGCCGGCATGTCATGCGGCACTCAGGTGCACCAAAAATGACCGCGTGGGCATCATCGGCACGCGCGGCACCATCCAGAGCGGCTCATATGAGGCGCGTCTGCACACACAGCGTCCGGGCATTGAGACCATTGCCCGCGCCTGCCCGCTGTTCGTTCCGCTGGTAGAAAACGGACGCTTTTCTCCGGACGACAAAGTGGTGCAGCTGATTGTGGAGGAATATCTCTCCGACATCAAGGCCTTCGGTGTGGACACGCTGATTCTCGGCTGTACCCATTTCCCGCTGCTGCGCGAAGCCATCCACCGATTTATGGGGGACAAGGTGACACTCGTTGATGTCGGCGCAGAGGCGGCGGATTACGTCAAGACGTTTATCGACCGCGCAGAGGATCGCACCGGAAATACAGAGTATTATGTTTCAGACGATATTGACAGCTTCGATGAGCATGCAGAGATGTTCTTGGGAGAACCGGCAGGCGTGCACGCGCAGCTCGTTGACATCACGGCGTATGGAAAGTGAGGCGATGGTATGGGAACCAAAACGGATACATCCATGAAAAAAGACGTCATCATTACCATCGCGAGCAAGCAGAACTTTGAGGGCTGCGAGCCGGATCATATCAATCTGATTACGGCGGGACGGTTGTACCGCCGCAACGGCAAGTACTTTATTTCGTATGAGGAGAGCGAGCTGACGGGCATGGAAGGCACGCGCACGACGCTCAAGCTGGAGGACAGACAGGTGACCATGACGCGCACCGGCACGCATCCGGCACAGATGCTGTTTGCGGAGCACAAGCGGCACGTCGGCCTGTACCAAACCGACGTCGGTTCGCTGGCTGTCTCAACGCACACGTCACAGCTGATTAACGACATCGGCGAGAACGGCGGCAAGCTGTCTATTGACTACACAGTAGAAATTGATTCGAATCTTGCCGGCACGCACCGCTTTGAAATGGCGGTCACACCGGCCGGTAAGATGCAGTAAAAAACGAGCAACGGGCGGAAATTTTGCATTTTCGCCCGTTTCGGGCGCTTTTTAGGCGCCTTGAATAGGACAGAAACCAAACAAGAAAGGCACGATGATATGAATTTAATCGAACAGGCAAAGAAGCAGGCAGCACAGGCTGTCCTGAACGCATATCACGCAGCAGTGCAGGCTGGCGAGCTTCCGGAAGCAGAGGTTCCGGCTGTTGCTGTTGAGATTCCGAAGGACACCAAAAACGGCGACTATGCATCCTCTTTTGCCATGCAGTGCGCGCGTCCGCTGCACATGGCTCCGCGCAAGATCGCAGAGAGCATCACCGCACACATCTCACTGAATGACAGCTACTTTGAAGAAATTTCCATCGCAGGCCCGGGATTTTTGAATTTCCGCCTCGGCAAGAAGTGGTATGCAGATGCCATTGCGCTGGTTGCACAGATGGGCAAGGACTACGGCAAGACCAAGGCTGAGCATCCGGAAAAGATCATGGTAGAGTTCGTTTCCGCCAATCCGACCGGTCCGATGCACATGGGCAACGCCCGCGGCGGCGTACTCGGCGACTGTCTGGCAGAGGTTCTGACTTGGGCGGGCAACGATGTCACCCGTGAGTTCTATATCAACGACGCAGGCAATCAGGTGGATAAGTTCGCGCACTCCGTAGAGGGCCGCTATATTCAGCAGCTCAAGGGAGAGGACGCCATCGAATTTGATGCGAGCTGGTATCAGGGCGCGGATATCAAGGAGCTGGCTGCCGATCTGATTCAGATGCACGGCGACAAGCTGCTGGAGATGTCTGGCGAGGAGCGCCGCAAGGTCATCGTAGAATACGGCCTGCCGACCAACATCGCGCGGATGCAGCGTGATCTGGAGCGCTACAAGATTCATTATGATGTATGGTTCCGTGAGAGCGGCCTGCATTCCTCCGGTTATGTCGAAGAAACCGTCAAGATGCTGGCGGACAAGGGCGCAACCTATGAGAAGGAAGGCGCGCTGTGGCTGCGTTCTACCGATTTCGGTTGTGAAAAGGATGACGTGCTGCGCCGTGCAAATGGTTTCTATACCTATTTTGCGGCAGACATTGCATATCATAGAAATAAGTTCGAGAAGCGCGGCTTTGACCGTGTCATCAATATCTGGGGCGCAGACCATCACGGCCATGTACACCGTCTCCAGAGCGCGCTGGATGCGCTGGGTCTGGATGGCAGCCACCGTCTGGAAATCGTGCTCATGCAGCTGGTTCGCATGATGCAGGGCGGAGAAGTGGTTCGTATGTCCAAGCGTACCGGCAAGAGCCTGACGCTGAGCGACCTGCTGGATGAGATTCCGGTAGATGCAGCGCGCTACTTCTTCAACTCCCGTGCCGCAGAGACTCAGATGGAATTTGATCTGGATTTGGCTGTCAAGCAGGACAGCGACAACCCGCTGTACTACTGCCAGTATGCGCATGCGCGTATTTGCAGCCTGCTGCGCAAGATGGAGGAAGAAGGCGTGACAGTGCCGGAACAGGCAGACATGACGGTTCTGAGCGAAGAAGAAGAGCTGGCGCTGGTCAAGCAGATCAGCCTGCTGCCGGAGGAAATCATCGGCGCAGCAGCCGACCGCGATCCGTCCCGCCTGAACAAGTACGCAGTTGCCCTGTGTGCGCAGTTCCATCGCTTCTACAATGCGTGCCGCATCAAGGAAGCAGAGGACGAAGTGCGTGACGCACGTTTGGTTCTGTGCCGTGCAGCGCGCCAGACCATCTATAATGTACTGACAATGATTGGTGTAGAAGCACCGGAGCATATGTAAATCGCCTGATAGAGGCAGAAGGAGAGAACATGGAACCCGTTCCTTTATGTAGTGGGGAAGTTATCGTAACAGTAGAACATCCGGCACAGATGATGTCTGTGGACTGGAACACCTGCCGCGCCAACGCGATTGTCGTGCCGGATGCGATGAGCATTCCGGCGGTCAAGAGCCACGCGGGCGGCAGACCCGTCGGCATGCTCATCAATGCGGACGGCTGGAATCCGGAGGAGGACATCGGCGCAGAATGGCCGTCGGAACGTCTGATCGGACGATTCAAAAACATCGTCAGCCGCGCGACACACGAAGAAGCCGATTTTATCTATCTGCGCATGCGGCAGAATCTGCACGTCTTGCGCGCCGCTGTACTGGCGGTGACAGACCAGTGCGGTCTGGGCATTCTGGCAGAGATTCCGGTCGATGAGGACAGGCGCACCGCGGATAATTCCTCGGCACTCGCCGTGATGGGCATTTTGCAGCGCATCGGCGTGGCGGGCATCATTCTCGCCGGAGAACCGGCGGACGTCGACGACGTCATTGAAGAGCTGGCGCCGTATGCGAATATCGCACTCGGCGTGTCTGTTGAGCCGCACGAGCTGGATCAGATGCAGCATCTGGAAAGCGTGGAATTTTATCACACGAGCGAGGAAGATGACATCGAGCGCATTTTGCGCCGCGTGCCGACCTGCGACGGCGCCAATGAGCCGGCGGCAGATGAGGATTATATCCTCGCGCCGGTGGGAGAACACGTGCATTTTGTCGATGCGACCATTGACATTTCCGACCCGATTGATTTGGAAGATCATTTCGGGGAGACGCTGCTGGATCTCGAAGATCAGTGGTCCGGCGCGCTCAAGCTGGAAATCAGCACGCCGTATGATGTGCATTTGCTCGCCGAAAATCAGGTGATGCTCAATCGTCCGGTCTGTCTGGAGGCGGAAGATCCGGAGCTGCTGGAAGAAGCCTTGCGCGTGTTTGACGGTATCGCGCTGTATGATGGAACGTGGGAGCTGGACGAAAATACGTTGGAGTATTTTTGCCGGCATTATGGCATGGTATCTTTGTAAGATATGTGAAAGCGCAGATGGGGGCTTTCCCTGTCTGCGCTTTTTAGAAATCAGGAGGAATCATATGAATAACTGGACAGAAGTGACGATCTGGACATCGACGGCAGGCATCGACGCCGTGACCGGCATGCTGATGGATCTGGGCATAGATGGCTTTGTCATTGAGGATTCGCAGGATTTTGAGGATTTTCTGCATGACACCGAGATATACTGGGACTATGTAGATGAAAAGCTGTCGCAGGAGAAAAAAGACGCGGAGACCAACGTAAAGATTTACGTGGAGGACAGTCCGGCGGGCGCAGAGATGCTCGCGCAGGTCAATGCCGGTCTGGCTGAGCTGCGTGCCCGCGACACGGAGAAGGCATTCGGCCGCTGTGTGACGGAACTGGCTTCTATCCGTCAGGAGGACTGGGAAAACAACTGGAAGCAGTATTTCAAGCCGTTCCGCGTCGGCGAAACCTTCCTCATCAAGCCGTCTTGGGAGCAGTGCGAGCCGGAAGAGGGACGCAGAATTTTGGAAATTGACCCGTCATCCAGCTTTGGCACGGGTACGCACAACACGACACAGCTGTGCATTTGCGAGCTGGAGCGTCTGGTAAAGTCGGGAGACCGCCTGCTGGATATGGGCTGCGGCAGCGGCATTTTGTCCGTGGCGGCGCATATGCTCGGCGCGGAGGATGTGACCGCTGTGGATATTGACCCGAATGCCGTGCGCATTGCGGCGGAAAACGCAGAGAAGAATGGTTTTGCGCTGCATACCGGTGTCGGCGATGTCATTGGCGATGCAGAGCTGTCTGCGCGCATTGGCGGAGACTATGATATTATCGTTGCAAATATCGTGGCGGACGTCATCATGGGCATGCAGGACATTCTCAAGAGCAAGCTCAAGCGCGAAGGCACGCTGATTGTATCCGGTATCATCGCGCCGCGCGCAGATGAGGTACAGGCGTCGCTGCTCGGCGCAGGCTTTGTGCTGGATCGCCGCGATCAGTCCGGCGATTGGGTTGCGATGACGCTGCATCAGGCGTAACATATTCATAGACAAAATCGGGAGGGCAGAGACGATGCGAAAGAAACTCATCAAATGGAGTGTGGTGGTGTGCATGGTCGCTGCCCTTCTGCTGTTTTTGCGCTGGAAGCTGCCGGCAAAGCAGGATGTTTCCCTTGCGGAAACCAGCTTGGCGGCGACGGATGACCTCGTGGCATCGTATCGGGACGGGCAAAACAGCCTGATGTTCCGCAGCAGGGACATTTCCGAACAGGAGGTCTATCATCTGCTGCAGGCGGGAGAGCCGTATTTGTCCAATTTGGAGACAGAGACCTATCAAAACGGCGCGCTGCGGCTGACATGGAACATTCCGAGCAGGCAGGAGCAGGATGACGGACTCGAAGCCGCACGCAAGCTGGGCGCGCAGGCCGTACAGGGACAGATTACCATTGCAGGCAAATTGCAGGCGATTCACGATGCCCTGATTCGCGGGTGTGTGTATACGGAAAACGGCGAGTTGCGCACGCAGATGGCGGCGGGAGCCGTGCAGGACAAAAAAGCCGTGTGTGCGGGCTATGCGCGCGCCTTTCAGGCGATGTGCGACGGCGCCGGTCTGGATGTGTATTATGTGGAGGACGATGACATGACGCACGCATGGAACGCGGTGCGCCTGTACGGGACGACGTATTTTATCGACTGCACCTATGACGATCCGGTGCCGGACGGCGGGGAGAAGGCCTGTCAAACCTACTTTATGCTGACCGCAGATGAGATGAAGCAGACACACACTTGGAATGCGGAATTGTATGAGGATTATCTGGACAGCCGTTATCCGGAAAATTTTGCGTATATCCAGCGGATGCAGGATTTGCAGCTGGCGGATGCTGGACTGCGCGCCGGTGATTGTGATAAAAATGCATCATCTGGGGAGATCACGCAGCTCAACAAGCTGCTGGACACAACTGTTGCGGACAGCGAAGAAAAAATTTCCCGCGGCGAGCTGTACAAAAAAGGATATCAGGCGCTCAGCGAGGAAGTGGACGGAGAAAAACGCATTGAACGGCTCATTAACAATTACACCGTTCCAATGCTTGTGGCACGCAAAATGGGCTTTTAGGGCGAAAAAATGCAACTTTTTTGTAATATAAAAAAGATACAAGAAAAAACATAAAATTTTTTAAAAAAAGTGTTGACATTTGGCGTCCCAGGCTATATAATAAACATCGTCATCTGGCAAGAGCAACGACGAAAGAGAAACAACGAGCCAGAGTACAAAATATAGTATGGCGGTATAGCTTAGTTGGCTAGAGCGTCCGGTTCATACCCGGAAGGTCATTGGTTCAAGTCCAATTACCGCTACCATTTTCCCTTGGCCCGTTGGTCAAGCGGTCAAGACACCGCCCTTTCACGGCGGTAACGGGGGTTCGATTCCCCCACGGGTCACCACTTGGAAGTTTAGCTCAGCTGGGAGAGCATCTGCCTTACAAGCAGAGGGTCAGCGGT
>OHAC01001846.1_pt1 | contig 18351 bp, 16 predicted proteins | sample 1577051 | NCBI WGS metagenome assembly OHAC01 (sample SAMEA3541499, study PRJEB24748) | human gut metagenome | biome: human gut; feature: human-associated habitat; material: faeces | place: China | collected 2012 | reverse complement strand
AAAACTATTCAGATGAGCTCTTACGGCAGTCAGGGCTGTTTAATGTGGATGAAAAACGTGGCATGTATGATAAGTTCTGGAACCGTGTGATCTTTCCGATCATGGATGTGAACAACCGTGTGATCGGTTTTGGAGGCCGTGTCATGGGAGAGGGTAAGCCGAAATATCTGAACTCGCCGGAAACGAAGATATTTGACAAGAGCCGTAACCTGTACGGCCTGAATGTGGCAAGGACGACGAGGAAGAATTATCTCATCCTCTGTGAGGGATATATGGATGTGATCGCCATGCACCAGGCGGGCTTTACCAATGCGGTAGCGTCCCTTGGAACAGCACTGACATCCGGGCATGCAAGCCTTGTGAAGCGTTATACCAGGGAAGTGCTTCTTCTGTATGACAGTGACGGTGCAGGTATCCGGGCTGCGCTCCGTGCGATTCCGATCCTTCGGGAGGCGGGTGTGACGTCCAGGGTAGTAAGCCTGAAACCGTGGAAGGATCCGGATGAGTTTATTAAGAATGAAGGGGCGGAGGCGTTTGAAGAGCGGCTTAATCAGGCGACAGACAGTTTTATGTTCCGCGTGCATGTTGCAGAACAGGATTTTGCAATGGATGCACCTCAGGGACAGAATCAGTTTTTTGAGCGGTGCGCCGAGATGCTTCTGGAACTTTCTGATGAACTGGAGAGGAATCTTTATATAGAAGCAATTGTGAAGGAATATGGCCGTTATGGCGTGGGAACGGAGGATATCCGTAAACGAGTTAATACCCTGGCCATGAAAGGAACACCTGCTGAGAAAAGGATTCAGCCGAAATCCGGAATACCTGAGACAAAGAAGAAGGAATCTGCTGCAGATAAAGCCCAGAAGCTGATGCTGACCTGGCTTGTGAATTATCCTGGGATTTTTGAACAGGTGGAGAAATATATATCACCGTCAGATTTTGTGGTTCCGCTGTATAAGCAGGTTGCCGAGATGCTGTTTGATCAACATAAAGAGGGAGAGATCAATCCCGGTAAACTTCTTAATGCGTTCACAGACAGTGAGGAGCAGAGAGAGGTAGCATCGCTTTTTAACGCAACGATCCATCTGGAGAATGAGGGAGAACAGCAGAGGGCTTTTTCCGATGCACTTCTCCGGATTAAGGAAGAAAGTCTGAAAGAAAAGAACCGTACCTGGAATCCGGCTGATATGGCAGGGCTTCAGGAACTGATAAAAGCAAAAAAAGAACTGGAAGACCTTGGAAGAAAGCGGCAGCAGCTGCATATTTCTTTCAATTAAGGATAAAATATAAACACTATATGGAGGTATAGAGCACCTATGGAAATGAATATGGCAAAATTCAGCGAGAAACTTGTAGAGCTTCTTGAACTTGCAAAAAAGAAAAAGAATGTGCTGGAATATCAGGAGATCAGTGATTTTTTCAAGGATTCCCCACTGGAAGTCGAACAGATGGAGAAGGTTTTTGATTTTCTGGAGGCCAGCGGTGTGGACGTTCTCCGTATCACAGATAACGGTGGTGACGAACTCCTCCTTGATAACGACATAGATATGGAAGGTATGGATGATGAGGAAGAGGTAGAGCTTGATAAGATCGACCTCTCTGTTCCGGAGGGTGTCAGCATTGAGGATCCTGTCCGCATGTACCTGAAAGAGATCGGTAAAGTCAGCCTGTTAAGCGCAGACGAGGAGATTGAGCTTGCGAAGAGAATGGAGAAAGGTGATGAGGCTGCCAAGAAGCGTCTGGCAGAGGCGAACCTTCGTCTTGTTGTCAGCATTGCGAAACGTTATGTAGGACGTGGAATGCTTTTTCTTGACCTGATCCAGGAAGGAAATCTTGGTCTTATCAAGGCTGTTGAGAAATTTGACTACAGAAAAGGCTACAAGTTCAGTACCTATGCGACATGGTGGATCCGTCAGGCCATCACAAGAGCCATCGCTGATCAGGCACGTACCATCCGTATCCCGGTGCATATGGTTGAGACAATCAACAAACTGATCCGCGTTTCACGTCAGCTGCTTCAGGAGCTTGGACGTGAACCTACGCCGGAAGAGATTGCAGAGGAGATGGACATGCCGGTAGACCGTGTACGTGAGATTTTAAAGATCTCCCAGGAGCCGGTGTCTCTGGAAACCCCGATCGGCGAGGAGGAAGACAGCCATCTTGGTGATTTTATCCAGGATGATAATGTTCCGGTTCCGGCAGATGCAGCTGCATTTACACTTCTCAAAGAGCAGCTGGTAGAGGTATTAAGCACGCTGACAGACCGTGAGCAGAAGGTACTCCGTCTTCGTTTCGGACTGGATGACGGTCGTGCCAGAACTCTTGAGGAAGTTGGAAAAGAATTCAACGTTACAAGAGAGCGTATCCGTCAGATCGAGGCGAAAGCTCTGCGTAAACTGCGTCATCCCAGCCGCAGCCGCAAGCTGAAGGATTACCTTGACTAAAAATAATATATCCGCACAACTTTCCATGCGTCTTCTGGCTATTGCCAATATGGTAACAGAAGGAAACCGACTGGCAGACGTAGGATGTGACCATGGCTATCTGTCAATCTATCTTGTCAGTAAGAAGAAAGTACCGTCGGCCATTGCCATGGATGTCCGTCCGGGACCGCTTTCAAGAGCCAGGGAAAATATCTCCCGTTATGGCCTTGAAGACTACATAGAGACCCGTTTAAGCGACGGGCTTATGAAAATGGAGCCGGGAGAGGGAGATTCCCTTGTGATCGCCGGCATGGGCGGTCCTCTGATGGAGAGGATATTAAATGATGGAGTGAAGGTCCGGGAGGGGTTTCAGGAACTGATCCTGCAGCCTCAGTCGGACCTTCCTCATTTCCGGCATTTTCTTTCTGAGATCGGCTGGGAGATCGTAAGCGAGGAAATGATAAAGGAAGATGGGAAATTCTATCCTATGATGAAAGCTGTGCGTAATGAATCCGGGAAAAAAATCTCATATACAGAGGAAGAAGCCTGGTTTGGCCCCCTTCTTCTGAGGGAATGTCATCCTGTTTTGAAGGAATATCTTCTTCGGGAGGCAGCAATCCGTGAAAAAATCCTGGCGGGGCTTTTAAGTGCGCCATCTGAATCTGCGAAAGCCCGCCTTGCTGAAGTAAAGGAGGAAATGGAGCTGATAAAGTCAGCCCTGAAACGATATGAAAGTATATGAACTGATCGAATGGCTGAATGAACATCATCCGCAAAGGTTTGCGGAAGACTGGGATAATGTAGGTCTTCTGGTAGGAGATGACCAGAAAGAAATTTCGCATATTTTTCTTGCACTGGATCTCACAGAGCCTGTCCTTGATGAGGCTGTGAAAACAGGGGCAGACATGATCCTCACTCATCATCCGATGATCTTTTCCGGGATCAAGAAGATCAATAACCATACATTTACGGGAAGAAAGATTTTGCGTCTGATCCGTGAGGATATTCCGTATTTTGCCATGCACACCAATTATGATGTGATCGGTATGGCAGATTTAAGTGCAGATTATCTGAAGCTTCAGGAAACAAAAGTACTCACTGTTACTGATGAGTCCGGGGAACAGCCGGAGGGATTTGGAAGAGTTGGAAAACTGCCGTATCCGATGACTCTCGGAGAATTCGGAACATATGTAAAAAAATGCAACGGACTTCCGGATGTGAGAGTTTATGGAGAGCTTGACCGGAAGATCGAGATGGTGGCGATCTGTACAGGAAGCGGAAAGAGTATGATCCGTGATGTGATGGCAGCAGGAGCGGATGTATATGTGACAGGTGATATTGATTATCATACTGCGATCGATACCATGGCAGAGGGCCTGGCTATTGTAGATGCAGGACATTACGGAACGGAGTATATTTTTGCGGAGGCTATGGCAAAGGAACTGAATGAGGCCTTTCCGGAGCTTAAGACAACTTGCGCCAGCGTGAAAAATCCATATATTGTTTTATAAATATAAGCCTGTGGAGGTGATCGTTATGGAACTGACGATGATTAAAGTGACCATAAACGGAGAGACAAAAGAATATCCCAAGATGACTTCTTATTCCGAGATTGTTAAAGATTATGAGGGTACAACAGAGTATCCGGTAATTCTTGTAACTGAGAACGGAAAGCTCCGTGAGCTGCATAAGAAGGTGAGACATGACTGTACCGTAGGTTTTATCACTGCGAAAGACAGCGCAGGGCGAAAAACATATCGTCGAAGTGCTGTTTTTATCCTTCTGAAAGCGATCTTTGATGTGGCAGGAAAGGAGAATGTGGATCATGTTGTGATTCATTATTCCATCGGAAATGCGCTGTATTTTACCATGAAGGGGAGTGCAATACTGAATCAGGAACTGATTGATAAGGTGAAAGTGCGGATGCGTGAACTTGTTGAGCGGAAGATACCAATCTGTAAACGGAGTGTCAGCACCGATGATGCTATTTCAATGTTCCACAGGCATCATATGTATGACAAGGAGAAGTTGTTCCGTTACCGCCGGGTATCAAGGGTGAATATCTACAGTCTTGAGAATTTTGAGGATTATTTTTACGGATTTATGGCACCGGATACCGGGTATGTGCAGTATTTTGACCTGCAGCTTTATGATGAGGGATTTGTACTGATCCTTCCGCGACAGAAGAATCCGGATATGCTGGAGCCTTTTGAGCCACAGGATAAGATCTTTCATGTGCAGAAGGAATCAGAAGAGTGGGGAGATAAACTGGAGGTTGCTACAGTTGGAGATCTCAATGACCGGATCACCAGAGAAGGTGTACAGAGTCTGATACTGATCCAGGAAGCTCTTCACGAGGCGAAGATTTCTTCGATTGCGGAGGAAATCCGGCGGAGAGGAAATGTGAAATTTGTGATGATTGCAGGGCCTTCATCTTCCGGAAAAACAAGCTTTTCACACAGATTATCGATTCAGCTTTCAGCACATGGGCTAAGACCACATCCCATTGCTGTGGATAATTATTTTGTGGACCGAAAGCATACGCCGCTGGATGAATTTGGTGAAAAGAATTATGAGTGCCTGGAAGCAATCGATATCAAACAGTTCAATCAGGACATGCTGGATCTTCTTGCAGGAAAAGAAGTGGATCTTCCGACCTTTAATTTTAAGACCGGATTCAGGGAGTATAAAGGGGATAAACTGCAGCTTGGAAAGGAAGATATCCTGGTGATCGAGGGAATTCACGGACTCAATGACAAACTGAGTTATGCGCTTCCCAAAGAGAGTAAATTCAAGATTTATATTAGTGCACTGACCCAGTTGAATATTGATGAGCATAACCGTATTCCGACTACAGATGGAAGGCTGATTCGAAGAATTGTCCGTGATGCGCGTACACGTGGAACTTCTGCAAAAGAGACCATTGCAAGATGGCCGTCTGTAAGAAGAGGTGAGGAGCAGAACATCTTCCCGTTCCAGGAAGAAGCAGATGTAATGTTCAATTCTGCTCTTGTGTATGAGCTGGCCTGCCTGAAGGTTTATGCAGAACCGCTGCTTTTTGGAATTGACAAAAATGAACCGGAATATCAGGAAGCGAAGAGACTTCTGAAATTCCTGGATTATTTTGTGCCGGTTCCATGTGAGGGAGTTCCGTTTAATTCGCTGCTCAGGGAGTTTATTGGCGGCAGTTGCTTTAATGTATAGGAGGGTTTATGAAAAAGAAAGTACAACTGACAAAACTGGCTCCCAATTGTGGCTGTGCGGCAAAGGTTGGACCGGGGACTCTGGCCGGAGTTCTTGGAAATCTGCCGAAGTTCTGTGATCCAAACCTTCTGGTTGGAACAGATACTTCGGATGACGCCGCCGTTTATAAAGTTTCTGATGATCTGGCAATGATCCAGACGCTGGATTTTTTTACTCCTGTAGCAGATGATCCTTATGATTTCGGACAGATCGCAGCAGCCAATGCGTTGAGTGATGTGTACGCTATGGGGGGAGTGCCGAAAACTGCTTTGAATATTGTGGCATTTCCGAAAAATATGGATGTGGAGATCCTTGGAGAAATCCTTCGTGGTGGAGCAGACAAGGTGATGGAAGCAGGAGCAGTTCTTGCAGGCGGACATACTATTCAGGATGATACACCTAAGTACGGGCTTAGCGTAACGGGGTTTGTGAATCCGAAGAAATTCTGGAAAAATTACGGGGCGCAGACAGGGGATAAACTGATTCTCACAAAACCGCTTGGTGCAGGAATTATAAATACAGCTATCAAAGCAGACCTGGTATCAGAAGAAGCAAGAACAGCAGTACTTGCCTCCATGAAGCTTTTGAACCGGTCAGCCTGTGAAGCTTTCCGGAAATTTGAGATTCACGCCTGCACAGACATAACAGGATTTGGTCTCGGCGGACACGCCACAGAAATGTCCGCAGCCAGTGACAGGACCATTGTGATAGACACAGAGAAGCTGCCGTTATTTCCGGATGTGGAGATGTATGCGTCCATGGGACTGATTCCGGGAGGAGCCTACAGAAACCGGGAATATGCCAATAAAACCGGAGTGAAAAGTTCAGCAGTGCTCTGGAAAGAAGATGTGGTATTTGATCCACAGACTTCCGGTGGTTTGCTGGCAGCAGTTCCGGAAAAAGATGTCCCATATATTATGGAAGAATTAAATGCAGCAGGTCTGCAGGCTGGGGTAATAGGAGAAGTAACAGACAGACAGGAGTGGACGCTGGAACTTAGATAATCGTGTTACTGCTCCCAATGGGATGGAAGCGCGCGGGTGTTCTGAAAAAATTCCGGCTTTACAAGTCTGTATACCTGTGCTAAAATATCAACTGCGCAGCCAGTCCAGGTGATCGCGGCTGAACAGACGAAAGGGTTCAGACGAGGAAAGTCCGGGCTTCACAGGGCAGGATGCCGGATAACGTCCGGTGGAGGTGACTCCAAGGATAGTGCAACAGAAATGTACCGCCAGGATCTGATCCTGGTAAGGTTGGAAGGGCAGTGTAAGAGACTACCGCCTTGCTGGTAACAGCAGGGGCATATGTAAACCCCATCCGAAGCAAGACCGGATAAAGACGATGTGGCGGCCCGTCACGTCTTAGGTAGGTCGCTTGAACCCGCTGGCAACGGCGGGTCTAGATAGATGATCATCCAATGACATAACCCGGCTTATCGTCTTGCTTGTATAAAAAAGAGAACTTGTCAGCTGACAGGTTCTCTTTTTTGTCCCAAAGAAATTATTTACGTCTTCCGTCGTATTTTTCTTCACAGTATTTACAGCGGTAGACTTCCTTTTCAGGATCGGTAAGTACAAATATATGATCCAGTCCCTGTTCGATCGAGGTGATGCAGCGCGGGTTTTTGCAGTGGATCACATTGCGGATCTCGTGAGGCAGATGAAGCGCTTTCTTATCTACAATCGCGGAATTCTTAATAATATTTACGGTGATGTTATGATCAATAAAACCGAGAATGTCCAGATCCATAAAGTCGATAGGGCATTCAATCTTCATGATATCTTTCTTTCCCATTTTATTACTTTTTGCATTTTTAATGATCGCAACACAGCAGTCAAGTTTGTCCAGATGCAGATATTTATAGATATCCATGCTTCGCCCTGCCTGAATATGATCCAGAACAAATCCTTCTTCGATACGACCGACAGTTAATGTATTTTTTACCATTGTTATTATCCTCCTAAACTTCAATTCCCAAAAGTGTAAGTATCAGTGCCATACGGATGTAAACACCATATTGTACCTGCTTGAAGTAAGCAGCTCTCGGATCATTATCTACCTCTGTGGCAATTTCATTTACTCTTGGAAGCGGATGGAGAATATACATGTCTTCTTTTGCCAGTTCCATCTTTTTGTTATCCAGGATGTAGAAGTCTTTCATGCGTACATAATCTTCTTCGTTAAAGAAACGTTCTTTCTGAACACGGGTCATGTAAAGAATGTCCAGATCAGGAAGGGCATCTTCCAGCCGTACAACCTCTTCGTAAGGAATGTTCTGACGATCTAATACATCATTCTTGATATAGCTTGGAAGTTTTAATTCTTCCGGTGAGATCAAAACAAAACGAATACCCGGATAACGTACCAGCGCATGAATCAGAGAGTGTACGGTACGGCCGAATTTCAGATCCCCGCATAATCCGATTGTCATATTGTCAAGACGGCCTTTTAAAGAACGGATCGTGAGCATATCAGTAAGGGTCTGTGTCGGATGCTGATGTCCTCCATCCCCTGCATTGATCACCGGAATCGTGGCGTGCTGGCTTGCAACCATAGCAGCTCCTTCTTTTGGGTGGCGCATTGCACAGATGTCTGCGAAGCAGGAAATTACACGGATTGTATCTGCTACACTTTCCCCCTTGGAAGCAGAACTTGAATCGGCAGATGAGAAACCAAGAACGCTGCCGCCAAGATTGATCATGGCTGCTTCGTGGCTTAATCTGGTACGTGTACTTGGTTCGTAGAAAAGAGTGGCAAGTTTTTTGCCCTCGCATGCATGTGCATATTTTTCTGGATTGGCTTCAATGTCTTTCGCAATATCCATCAGGTTGTCCAGTTCTTCCACGGAAAAATCTAGTGGACTTAATAAGTGTTTCATGTAAAAACCTCCTGTTTTATAAATAAGTTAATAAATCACTTACGGATTTTCTCTTAGGTGTGTCCGGATCGATATCCGGATGTCCGATCGCGATGAGAGCGGCAAGTTCCTGGTCTTCCGGAATCTGCAGCAGATCTGTGATACCGTCTTCATCCCAGATTCCCATAATAACAGTTCCGAGACCGGCATCATGTGCGGCGAGACAAAATGTCTGGCAGGCGGCGCCTACATCGAACATCTGCCAGCGGTCTTCTTTTTTGGTACTGTAAGAACCGTCACGTTCAAAGCCGCAACAGCCTTTTTTGAAAGTAACTGCTATCAGCATCGGTGCCTGCTTTATAATTTTTGCATTGAAATCTGGGGTATAATCGGTAACGATTTTATCAAGAACAGAAGAATCTTCAATTGCTGTATAACGTGTGATTTGGGTATTTTTCCAAGATGGAGAATAAGATGCCGCCTCGATCACAGATTCTAATGTGGCATGATTTACAGGATCAGGTTTGAATTTGCGAATACTGCGTCTTGTTTTCATACATTCAATTGTATTCATGGTTTTACCTCCGTTTTCAAATCTTTCATACATCATATAATATTTAACATGGATTTTCAATGTCTTGAAATAATTTTTAAAGAAATTTAATCTATGTAATTTTTGAAATGCTATGATACGGATGGGTAGATTTTATGGAAAGAATGTATTATAATTTAATAGATTTGCAGATTTTCTGCATAATATACATAAAGGAGAGAGTATATGGCATCATTGGAAGAGCTTAGGGCACAGCTTGGCAGTGTAGATGACAAGATCGTAGAACTTTACGAAGAGCGGATGAAACTCTGTGAAGAGATCGGAATCTGTAAGATTGAAAATGGCTATAAGACGTTTGACCGTCAGCGTGAAAAAAATACTATAACAGACGTGATGAACAAGGTATCATCCGATATTAATAAAAAGGGCATCGGGGAAGTGTATGAGCAGCTTCTTGCAATCAGCAGAAAGCTGCAGTATAAGCAGCTGGTTGAGGCTGGAGCACTTGGAAGACTGCCATTTATAGGAATTGATCTTTTGGATAAAGATACAGCCAGAGTTGTCTTTCAGGGGACGGAAGGTGCTTACAGTCAGGCTGCTATGGAGCATTATTTCGGAAAAGACTGTAATAATTATCATGTACATACGTTCCGGGAAGCAATGGAAGCAATCGAAGAAGGTGCAGCCGACTATGCGGTGCTTCCGATTGAAAATTCGACAGCAGGTGCAGTCAATGAGATTTATGATCTGCTGGTAGAATTTGAAAATTATATTGTCGGAGAGACGATCATTCCGATTAAAAATACGCTGTCCGGATTACCGGGGACAGACATTTCAGAGATTGAACGAGTATATTCCAAGGCAGAAGCATTGATGCAGGCATCACATTTTCTGGGAGATCATGGTGACTGGCAGCAGATCAGTGTGGCAAATACCGCACTGGCGGCAAAGAAGATCCTGGAAGATCAGGATAAGCGTCATGCGGCAGTGTGCAGTGCATATGCGGCATCTGTGTATGGTCTGTCCGTGCTTGCAGATAATATCAATGATGAAAAGAACAATTCTACCAGATTTATCGTGATCACCAATCAGAAAGTATTCCTGAAGGATGCAACAAAGATCAGTATCTGCCTGGAACTTCCACATGAAAGCAGTTCTCTTTATCATCTGCTGTCGCATTTTGCATACAATGATCTGAATATGACTAAGATTGAATCAAGACCAATGGAAGGAAAAAGCTGGGAATACCGCTTCTTCATTGATTTTGAGGGAAATCTTGCAGATCCGGCAGTAAAGAATGCAATCCGTGGTTTGCGTGAGGAAAGCAGAAACTTGAGAATTCTTGGAAATTATTAAAAGAAAAAACACAACGTCGAAGTCATCAGGCAGAGGCAGAATGGATATATATTGGAGGAAAGACGATGAGAACAAATGAACTGATGTTATATAAACATATGGAGAACGGACAGATTCTGCAGGATATCACATTCTTGATCGAGAATTATCAGAATGACTATTATAATATGGAAGATATGAAAGGACTGTTATATGATGCAGTCAACGAGATCCTGGAGATGGCAGTCAGCCATGGATTCGAGGGTGATCTCTGGCATAATTATCTGACTTACCTGATGGCAAGCCATGAGAATGCTTACAGTACATCCTGCGAAATTGTCGGGTCGGTAGATGGAAGCATCAATCAGGTTGCACTGCACGATTTCGAAATATTCAAAGAATTATTTGATTATGACTTTGCAGATATGGAAAGTGTGATGGGCGTTGACTGTATTTCCATGCTGCATGATTATGTGGGAACAAGCGGACACGGAAGTGTGTTCAACCAAAGAATCCGGGATCGTATCTGCGATCTGAGCAAATCACTTGCAAAAGCAGAGACGGCAGAAGAATTTAAGGCTGTTATAACACAGTTTTACAAGGAATTCGGTGTCGGAAAACTTGGACTTCACAAAGCATTTCGTATTGCGCACACAGAAGAGGGTGCATTGATCGAACCGATCACAAAGATTGCGCACGTACATCTGGATGATCTGGTAGGATACGAGATCGCCAAGAAAAAACTGATCGATAATACAAAAGCATTTGTTGAGGGAAAGAAAGCAAATAACTGTCTGCTGTTCGGTGATGCGGGAACAGGAAAATCTTCTTCTATCAAAGCAATCCTGAACCAGTACTATGACCAGGGACTGCGTATGATCGAAGTATACAAACATCAGTTCCAGGATCTGAATGATGTGATCGCACAGATTAAGAATCGCAATTACAAATTTATCATTTACATGGATGATCTTTCTTTTGAAGAATTCGAGATTGAATATAAATATCTGAAAGCTGTGATCGAAGGCGGACTTGAAAAGAAGCCTGATAATGTATTGATCTATGCAACTTCAAACAGAAGACATCTGATCCGCGAGACATTCAAAGATAAAGAAGACAGAGATGAAGAACTTCATACAAATGATACCGTTCAGGAAAAACTGTCTCTGGTGGCAAGATTCGGTGTTACTATATACTTTGGAAAGCCGGATAAGAAACAGTTCCAGGAGATTGTGCGTGAACTGGCAAAGAAAAACGGAATTGACATGTCAGACGATGAATTATTCCTGGAAGCAAATAAATGGGAATTAAGTCACGGTGGATTATCCGGAAGAACTGCCCAGCAGTTTATCGATTATCTGGCCGGAACCAGATAAAATGTAATGTATTGTAAAAAAATGTGCAGAAATTAATCCTGCACATTTTTTATATTTGAAATATCGGAGTCAATGACCAGAGAATAGTTTGTATAGTAAACAACGAATCCCGGCTTTGCCCCGTTCGGCTTCTTGACATGTTTTTTCTGGATATAGTCGATCTCCACTTTGTCTGCTCCACGGTTTTTAGAGTAGTAAGCGGCCAGACGACCTGCTTCTTCAAAGGTACGGTCCGGAAGTTCATCCCCGCCGCTTTTGACGATAACGTGAGATCCCGGAGCACCTTTTGCATGGAACCACCAGTCATTGCCATTGGCAAAAGAAAAAGTAAGTTCTTCATTTTGAAGGTTGTTCTTTCCAACGTACATATCATAACCATCACTGGAAATGTAATGCATTGGTTTGCTGGTCAGTTTAACTTTTTTCTTCGTATGTTTTCTGCGGATATAGCCGCTCTGCATCAGTTCCTCTTTGATCTGAGCAAGATCCGCTTCGTTCAGAGCAATGTCAAGTGCGTTGCTGATAGATTCCAGATACTGGATATCATCGGCAGTTTCCTGGATCAGCTCCGTCAATGCTTCAAATGTACGCTTCTGTTTGTTGTATTTTGCAAAATAACGTTGTGCATTCTCGCCCGGAGTCTGTGTCGGATCAAGCGGGATAGTAATCTCTTCGTTGGTATAATAATTCAGGGCAGTCAGTTCTTTTGATCCCGGTTCCAGATTATAGCCGTAAGTATTGATCAGTTCTCCGTAAACTTTATATTTGTCACGCTTTTCCGTTCCCTTTAACTGCTTGGACTGAAGATCGTATTTTTTGCGGTTCCGTTCCAGTGCTGTCTGGACAACATGCCGGAGATCTGCACTTTTCTGATGGATTCTGGTCAGTGTGTTACGTGTGGAATAATACGTATAGAGGACTTCCGAGATGGAAAAGAACTCTTTTTTTGTATATTCGTTAAAATGTGTGACCGGAAGGGCACTGAATTCCTTTGGTGCATTTCCATTATAATAAATAGAAGGATGGAAATTTCCCTGTCTTACGTCCTCCATATAATAGGTAAACTGACGGTACAGATGTGTCAGTACATCTTCGGAAAGATCATGCGCCGTCATGGAAGAGTCCACACCTGCAAGATAACAGATCTCTTCGGCAATGACCGGGCTGATACCTGTCATGCTGGAATAGATTGCTTTGGATATCGTCATCGGTTTTGCAAGGATTGCCGAAATGAATTCTTCCTGCGTAGCCGTCATCGGATTCTTTTTCGACATCGTATCCGGAATAAAGTAATCGCGTCCCGGCAATACTTCACGTACCGAACTCATCTGTGCAGAGACGTGCTTGATACTGTCGATGATGCGTCCGTTCAGATCACAGAAAATAATGTTGCTGTGTTTTCCCATGATCTCGATGATCAGTTTTTTCCTGCACAAGTCACCCATCTCATCCAGATGCTCAATATCCAGGTGGATGATACGCTCGAGTGACGGCTGGGAGACTGCGGTAATCCGTCCGCCTCCGATATGCTTGCGCAGAAGCATGCAGAATCCAGGAGCTGTCATCGGACTTGGTTTGTTCTCGTTGGTTAAATAGATAAGTGGAAGAGAAGCACTGGCAGAGATATAGAGCCTTTTTTGTCCTTCATTTCCTTTTATTGTTAAAAGCAGTTCGTCATTTTCTGGCTGGGCGATCTTGGAGATACGTCCGCCGACCAGAGTATGTTCTAATTCCTGAACGACTGCTGCGACTGTGATTCCGTCAAAAGCCATAAAAAGACCTTCCTTTCCTTGCAGAATTTCATATTTGTCTAGTATAGCATAGTTGACGAACTTTGCCAAATGTCTTATAATAAATGCTGGTTTATTTTAAATAATGAATAAGAAGAGGATCATATCATGATTAAGAGTATGACAGGATTCGGACGCTGCGAAGCGGCTGATGAGGAACGTAAATTCACGGTTGAGATGAAGGGAGTGAATCATCGTTATCTGGATGCCAATATCCGTATGCCGAAGAAGCTTAATTTTTTTGAAAGTGCCATTCGAAGCCTTTTAAAGGAAAGTGTTCATCGTGGAAAGGTGGACATCTTTATTACATATGAAGACTTTTCAGAGAGTCAGGTCTCTTTAAAATACAATGAGACACTGGCAGCAGAATATCTGGAAAAGTTTAAAATGATGGAAGAAAAATTCTCACTGGAGAATGACATCCGTGTATCCACATTGTCCCGTTATCCGGAAGTCCTCACAATGGAAGAGAAGATGGATGATGAAGAAGAACTGTGGAAAGGACTTAAGAAAGCACTGGATGGTGCGATCGCACAGTTCGTACAGACTAGAACCGTAGAGGGAGAGAATCTGAAGAAGGATCTGATCGCGAAGCTGGACGGTATGCTTGAACTGGTCGGACAGATTGAAGAACGTGCACCGAAGATCATTGCGGAGTACAGAGAAAAGCTAGAAGGAAAAGTAAAAGAACTTCTGGAGGACACACAGATCGATGAGGGACGGATCGCATCAGAGATCGTGATCTTTGCGGACAAGATCTGTACCGATGAAGAAGTGGTACGTCTGAGAAGTCATGTGGAACATATGAAGGCAACCCTTCAGTCTGATGACAGTGGAATCGGACGTAAGCTTGATTTCATTGCACAGGAGATGAACCGTGAAGCGAATACGATTCTTTCGAAGGCGAATGATCTGGAGACTTCCAATATCGGAATCGAACTTAAGACAGAGATTGAGAAAGTCAGAGAGCAGATACAGAATATTGAATAAATCAGATTGTTAAGAAGATTAAAAGAGGGTATCGAAATGAGAGAAAAAGGGATTCTGATCGTTGTATCAGGTTTTTCAGGTTCCGGTAAGGGAACCATTATGAAAGAGCTGTTAAAACAGTATGATAATTATGCATTATCTATTTCCGCAACCACCAGAAATCCGCGTCCGGGAGAAGAAGACGGACGGGAATATTTCTTCAAAACTGTAGAAGATTTTGAAAAAATGATTGCGAAAGAAGAACTGATAGAGTATGCTAGGTACGTGGATAATTACTATGGAACGCCGCGTGCATATGTAGAGGAGCAGTTAGAGGCAGGAAAAGATGTGATTCTTGAGATAGAAATTCAGGGAGCGTTGAAAGTAAAAGAAAAATTCCCGGATACACTGCTTTTGTTTGTAACACCGCCGAGCGCAGAGGAACTTAAGAGCCGTCTGGTGGGCCGTGGAACAGAGACAATGGACGTGATTGAATTCCGCATGAACCGTGCGAAAGAAGAAGCGCTGGAGATGGATCAATATGATTATCTGATCATAAATGATGACTTGCAGGAATGCGTAGAAGAGATGCATCAGATCATCCAGGGTGAGCACAGAAGAAGTTTCCGTAACGCTGAATTTATAGAGCATATGAAAGAAGAATTGAAAGGAGAATAAGTGTATGTTACATCCATCTTACACAGATTTAATGAAAGTGGTAAATAAAGACGTAGAAGAGGGCGAAACAAAAGTAGTTAACAGCCGTTACTCTATCGTTATGGCCACAGCAAAGAGAGCAAGAGAGATCATTGACGGATCTATGCCGCTTGTTGATGCAAAGATGGGCGAAAAGCCGCTTTCTATTGCAATTGATGAGATGAATCAGGGAAAGATGACGATTATTGCACAGGATGAAGAGGAAGAAGAATAAAATCTGACACCTTAAGGATCCGTTGCAGACGGATTCTTTCAGACACATTGCTGACTGAGATACAAAAGGCAGATGCCGCAAGGTGTCTGCCTTTCTTGAACTGGATATAGCAAGATAGCAAAGATGTGTGCCGAATAGAATGCATACTGCAAAAATCAGAAATAAATAAAAAGGAGAACCGAATGAATATATTTTTCGTATCACTTGGCTGTGATAAGAACCTGGTAGATTCAGAGGTCATGCTTGGACTTCTGGATGCGAAAGGATACCAGATTGTTGATGATGAGACACAGGCAGATGTTATGGTGATTAATACCTGTTGTTTTATTCATGACGCAAAAGAAGAAAGTATCCAGACGATTCTGGATATGGCAAGATATAAAGAAGAAGGAAGATTAAAGGCATTGGTTGTAACCGGATGTCTGGCACAGAGATATAAGCAGGAGATTATTGATGAGATCCCGGAAGTTGATGTAGTGCTTGGGACGACTTCGTATGATAAGATTGTAGAAGCAGTAGAAGAAGCACTGGAAGGTAAATCAGAAGTAGAACTTGCCGATATCGATGCGCTGCCGCTTCCGGAGACAAAGAGACTTGTGACGACCGGAGGTCACTATGCATATCTGAAGATTGCAGAAGGCTGTGACAAACACTGTACATACTGTATTATCCCGAAAGTCCGTGGAAATTACCGCAGTGTACCGATGGAGCGTCTGATCAAAGAAGCACAGGAACTGGCTGACCAGGGCGTAAAAGAACTGATTCTGGTTGCACAGGAGACAACGGTATATGGACAGGATATTTACGGTGAAAAATCCCTGCATAAGCTTCTGAAAGAGTTATGTCAGATCAAAGGAATCCGCTGGATCCGCCTTCTGTACTGTTATCCGGAAGAGATTGATGACAATCTGATACAGGTAATGAAAGAAGAACCGAAGATCTGCCATTATCTGGATCTCCCAATCCAGCATGCAAGCGATGCGATCTTAAAGAGAATGGGAAGAAGAACTTCCAAGCAGCAGCTGATCGATACGATCACAAAACTGAGAAAAGAGATTCCGGACATCGCACTTCGTACAACGTTGATCACCGGTTTCCCAGGGGAGACACAGGAGCAGCATGAAGAAGTAATGGAATTCGTAGATGAGATGGAATTTGAAAGACTGGGCGTATTTACTTATTCGCCGGAAGAAGATACTCCGGCGGCGACCATGCCGGATCAGATCGACGAAGAAGTAAAAGAAGACCGTCAGGCAGATATTATGGAGCTGCAGCAGGAGATTGTATTCGATCAGGCAGAAGATATGATCGGAAAAGAAGTACTGGTTATGATCGAAGGAAAAGTTGCCGATGAGAATGCATATGTCGGAAGAACTTACCGCGATGCACCGAATGTAGACGGACTGATTTTTGTAAATACCGATGAAGAACTGATGACTGGTGATTTCGCAAAAGTGAAAGTTACCGGAGCAGCAGAATATGATTTGATAGGAGAGTTGATGTAATGAATTTACCAAATAAGTTAACTGTTTTAAGAGTAATCATGGTTCCGTTTTTTGTATTTTTCATGCTGACAGGCGTGGGCGGAGCTGCAAACAAATGGATCGCATTGATTATTTTCTGCGTGGCAAGTCTTACAGATATGCTGGACGGAAAGATCGCCAGAGCCAGAAATCTTGTAACCAATTTCGGAAAGTTTATGGATCCGCTGGCAGATAAACTGCTTGTATGTTCGGCTATGATCTGCATGATCCCGCTTGGAAAACTGCAGGCATGGTTTGTAATCGTAATTATTGCAAGAGAATTTATCATCAGCGGATTCCGTCTGGTAGCAGCAGACAACGATATTGTGATCGCTGCAAGCTACTGGGGAAAATTCAAAACGGTATCCCAGATGTTCATGCTGATCCTTCTGATCGCAGATCTTGGCGGTGCATTTAACATGATCGCACAGGTACTGATCTGGGTATCTCTGGTACTTACAATCGTATCTTTGATCGATTATATTGCAAAGAATGTACAGGTACTGACACAGGGCGGTATGTAGGCTCAGAAGAAATTTGTAAAAAAGGCAGATAAGGATTCTTTTGAAAGAAAACAGGTCGAAAGAGATATGAGAAGGTTCTTCTTCGGGAATGGTATTTCCCCGAGAAGAACCTTTTGCAAATTGTGCCAAAAAAAGAGAAAATTCCATACAAAAATGTAGAGAAAAATCAATTGACGAATGTCGAAATATATGAGAAAATAAATACAAGTATGGATGTTAAAGAGATAACAAACCTTACGATAAGCAAACTTACATAGTTGAAAGGAGTTTTAAAATGATTTATTCACAGGAAGTAGAAATGATGTGTCCGGTAGCTCAGGGTGCAAACCACGGACCAGCTCCGATTCCGGAAGAAGCAAAATGGGTTCAGGCTAAGGAAATTAAAGATATCTCTGGTTTTACACATGGTGTAGGCTGGTGTGCTCCTCAGCAGGGTGCCTGTAAATTAACACTGAATGTTAAAGACGGTATCATCCAGGAGGCTCTCGTTGAGACTATCGGATGTTCAGGAATGACACATTCAGCAGCTATGGCTTCTGAGATTCTTCCAGGAAAAACTATTTTAGAGGCATTAAACACAGACCTTGTTTGTGACGCTATCAATACAGCAATGCGTGAGTTATTCCTGCAGATCGTATACGGAAGAACTCAGAGTGCATTCTCTGAAGACGGACTTGCTATCGGAGCCGGACTGGAAGACCTCGGAAAAGGACTTCGTTCACAGGTTGGTACAATGTACGGAACATTAGCGAAAGGTCCTCGTTACCTTGAAATGGCAGAAGGATATGTAACAGGTATCGCTCTTGATGAGAACGATGAGATCATTG
>OHAC01001841.1_pt1 | contig 18399 bp, 35 predicted proteins | sample 1577051 | NCBI WGS metagenome assembly OHAC01 (sample SAMEA3541499, study PRJEB24748) | human gut metagenome | biome: human gut; feature: human-associated habitat; material: faeces | place: China | collected 2012 | reverse complement strand
ACTTCTGCCTTTGACTTATTAGCCTCTTTTAAATTCAACTTCTCAAATATCTGATTGATAAAACTATTCCTCATAGTTTTCATAGAATTTATTTTTTCCTGTATATCAGCCGGCGTAAAAGAATATTTCAAATATAACTTATACATCATCTGTCCCCACTTGCTTACAGGATTAATATCAGCATTCTGCATTTTAAAAGTTTTCATTAAGCTATTAATCAAATCCATTGATTTATCTAATGGTTTAAATCGGTTTTCCTTATGTATTATGTCATCCTCACAGCATACATAAAGTGTTGTTTTAGGCTTATATCGCGCCACAATAAAACCTTGGTCAACATAAATATCAATATAAATCGGATATATGATTCTATCTCCTTTTTCAAATTCAACGTTTCCTTCCAATAGAATTCCTGAAAAAAGTAATGAAATAACGGAGATTTTTTCTTGTTGTGCGTAGTCAATCTTATAATTCACCAATTCAAATCGCTCTGTATTCTTGTATGACAAAACATTTTGTTGAGGGCATTGCTCATATCTATTTTGCATAATTATGTCAACATTATTCAAAATCTCCTCAGGAATATAAACTTTTTTAATACAAAATTCTTTACTACCTGATTTTATTGTATCCAGAAGCCATTCATAAGTTTCTTTATAGGTTTTAGTAGATTCATCATCACCTGCATATGCCACTACTTGACTAAGTAAGTCTGATTTTATCTCACTCACTGGCATTTTATGCTCATAGCAAAAATTCTTTAACCTGTAACTATGAATATAATCATCTGATAAACATTTCGCTACTTTTATCATATCGCACTCTCCAATTCGACATTTTCTTACATTATATCACATACCGAACTGGAAATATAGAATAAAGGTAACGTCGCTTTCTTGTATCTATACAATAGAACATATGTTCTGTTTTGTCAATATCAATACAACAAAAAGACACCCTCTTTCAAGGATGCCTTTCATGCTACCTGGAATGTCCGGGTGGAGATCCCTAAGCCAGGCAAATCAGAACGGAAGGACTCGAACCTTCGCTTAGGACACAAGCCATTGCTCTCCCTACTGAGCTACGTTCCAAGGGGGAGGTAACAAGCTTTCGCCTGCTGCCTGGTGGGGTTCGACGTAAGCCGCCGGCCGTATGCCTTTGGCTTCATGGTACACTATAACATTTTGAAAACGAACAGTGCGAACAATACGAACAAATTTTATTTTTCTTCCATAAATCTGATGTATTCCATTCTCACACCGTCTGCTGTAGCTTTTCGCCCCATTCTCACCGCTACTTCACTCCAGGTAAGCTCTTCAAAGATCTTATACCTGATAATGCGCTGCATTCTCTGCGGTATCGTGTTCAGCCATGCTTCCACATCATGCTTGATCCGTTCCGCAGTCTGCAACCGCTCTTTCAGGATCTCTTCCAGCCGGTCCAGCTCATCTGGATCCTTTACTACAGGATATGCTAGGCCTTCGATATGAAACGTCTGTGGTGTGTAAGGAAACTCATGTGAAGAACCTTTCACCGCGTCCTGTTCAATCCTCTTCCTGGCTTTCTTAAGCTTCAGGATTTCCCTTTTGGTATCTTCCACCTGGGCGCATGCATCTATGTACTGCACCAATATCTGCTTGTCCAACGGTATCACCTCCCATTCTACGCTTTTATCTAAACAAATCCCTAGTCAGGTATAATATTAAAAACACCCAAACAAGAACAAATTCGTGCATTTCAATATTTCCACGCTTTATTTTGAACATACCGTAACAAAGCCAATATGCTATGCCTCCAATTGCCACGATTGCTTTTGCGCTCATAATCATCATTTTCTGCCTCCTCGCAGCTCCGGATCCACGCAGAGGCTTGTCCCCGCATAAGCCGGCATCCTGGCCGACCATGTCGCTGGCCTGGGCCCTTTTATGATCTCCTCATCAGCTGCAGCTATGGCTGCCTTTCTCTGTAACTGGTTTGCCTTTCTCTGGGCATCTGACTTTACTAATCCCATTCTTTATGTCCTCTCCCTTCTTGCGCATGGCAGCTATCACGTATTCCACGTTGGGATTTACTCGTTTCCACATTACGCAGCTTTACCGGTATGCTTCCGGTCTTTTCTTTCCAGGTACAGCTTTACCAGTGTGTAGATCTGGCGAAGGAACAGGCTGTCTTCTATGTGACTTATATTCTGGATGATGTACTGCTTTACATGTTTGTTATTCATAGGCTACCTCCTTTAAATTTCAGTTTTCTGTTTTATCAGCATCAATATATGGATCTACTTTATATACATCGCCCTCAAAATTCCACATTTGAATTTCTTTGCAAACAGCGCCACACTTTCGGCATTTCACTAGATCTATCCACATCTGATCTACCTGATGTATTTCATAAATCCATTCTATTTCAGCCGGTTTCTCACTAATAGATTTTATAATGATGCTTCCACACTTTCCGCATGTCATACAGCGTATTTTCCCTTTTCCGTATCGAATAAGATTATACGCTGCGTATAAGCGATCTTTTAAATTTGGATATTTTCGTCCCATAATTTCTCCTAAATCTTAATTTACCGCCATATAAATAAATGGCAAAAACAGAAACCACATAATATCATCTACTGTCCTCGGCTGGATTTCGCCGTACAGTAACAGCTCTAATCCCCTCCAGACCAGGGCCAGCACTATCCAAATATATTCTGCCTTTAATGTCCTATCCATTGACCTTTCTCCTGATCTTAATTTAATTTCCTACCAATAACTCAACTGACAACTAAAAAATCAACTCAAAAGTCAATTTCTTTATTCAACTTTCTCAAACCGCCCCATGTAATGACCTTTCCAGCCGGCACTTGCGTCAGGCTTGGCTTCCACCTCTGCCCTGTATGGCTCCGGAAGTGGCATCCAAGCATTGACAAATACGCCAATACTAACGCAGCTATCTCCTCCGTTGTCATCTCCAAAATACCAAGCACCGCCGCCATCATCTGCTTCATAATGACCTACCGCCGGAAAAGTGATATTGTCAAATGACATCAGCACATAGTCTTCACTCTCTGGCAGTCTCTCTTCCACCGAGATCCAGCTATGCATTGGAACCGTCAGAAGTGCTGCCGCCTCTGCATATTTTTCCATCAACGTCTCTACAGCATCCGGGTATACGCCTGTATCTTCATAGTCCCTAAGCTTACACAGCGCACCATATAGCTTTTCTGCCACGTCTAAAGTAATCACATGGCCAGCTCTAAGCTGTTCCCACCTGACCCCCTTCAGACACCAGTTACCCAGGTCATCCTTTTCTGTTAATCTTTTCATTTTCTTTCCCCTTTCTCACACACTCTCTATGCATGTACAATACCGTCCCTCTCTTTGTCCTGATCCACTCGGCATCTCCATTGATTACATTCTGGCAGATGCAGCAGACCGGGACGGATATCTTCTTGGTATTATTCATTTTTCCCCTTTCCTACTCCTGGCTTCCAGCTGATCCAACAGATCCTGTATCTGGTGGACTATCAGCGGACAGGAATGATATCGTTCCATCAGGAAACGGGCCTGCCTTACGATCCCATCCCATTCCTCTGACTGCCAGGATGGGACTGCCTTGCTGTAGCGTTTCCAGAAGCCATTGTATACGTCGTAATAAATTCCTTTGACCTGTTGGTCTGAAAGGATCACCACATCATCCAGTGTCATATCTCCTCTATCCTCACGTAGATCCCTGGGATCTCTGCCCAGAACTTCTCTGCCATCTCTGCAGCTACCAGGGCATCATCTTTCCAAAATCCGCAAGCTGTCATGCAGTCTTTTAAAAGCTTCTGGAGATTGTCTGTATCTGGCTTTGTGATCCGGTATTCACCGTCTGCATGTTTCCCCTTAGGGAAGCACCACTTGACCATCAAACGTACTCCCTGTTCAAATGGCTGTTCCGGTCTGTGTCCTGCCAGATGTCCCATCAGCTTCTGTCTGGCAGCTTTCAGATCTGCCGGTTCATAAAAAACAGGCTTGCCTTTTACCACATGTACCTGCTTCTCCTGGTGTGTCACTGTCGGTGGCACCATTGCCATAAAAAATTCAATCACCACAATCAACTCCTTGCCAAGTCTTGGTTTCCGGATTGTATTTTATAAAACCATGTCGGTTTGCCATATCAAAAATCTTCTGCATAACTTCCGGCTGTTGAATGATCCATTTAGCCACATCACTGTTTCGAATATCAAATCCTGCTTTATCTTTTGCGTGTCCAAGCGGAGGCATATGCTTTACACACTCTAAAAATTTATAATCCAATGCGCTCATCTTATTTTCTCCTTTTCATTTCCCCCTGCTCTAGGTTTGGTGCCCTCTGTGTCTGTGGGGTGGGTGGTCGTCGTGCGTAAGCTGTCGCACGACTACCTACCCCCGCATAGAGGGGTGCGCTACACCACTATACGTAAGTATAGGTCCGGCGCACCCCTTTTGGCGCACTGCGCGGGACTGCACCAGACCCAGGTCATGCGCACCGTGCGCCAGACCGTAAATTTCTGGTTCAGCGCACCTGCGCATGACTGCACTAGACTGCGCCGTTTTTCTGGTCTGGCGCACCCTGTTTTTCCTTTCTTCTGATATACATTTTGTTATCAGCTCCCTGATATTTTTCATAATGATCTGCCAGATCTTTCTTCCTTTTATTGCTGTCCCCTAACCATGAAAGCAGTGTCCTTGATGATGTATCAAGTTTATCTGCAAGCTCCTGGGCAGGCACCTCACGGCCCTCAAATTCAATGTTGGCAAACTCTACTTCAAAGGAACTGAGCTTTTTTTCCTTCGCTTTTTGAGCCAGTTCTTTTCTCTTTTCCACTGCCTTTTGCCAAAGCGGTTTCTCCGTCTCTGGCTGGATATCACTCAAGATTCCTACCTGATCAATGGTATGGACCGGATAATTGAACCACGCATTGACTGCCAGAAACTTCGGAAACTCTCTTAAAGTGCCTTCAATACGCCACGCTGTAACGCTCCTTGCCCTTATCCTGGCTGCTTCCACCATCTTCTGAAGGTTTGCCCATTGCCACACATCCAGCTTGTTTTCGCAGTAATTGAGCATCTGGTAACTGCTGCAAAGATCATCCTGGGACAGGTCGTCATCCCATTTAAAATGGGAATCCAGGTACTGTTTGCATGCTTCACATACAGCCTTATTCTCTTCCTGTTTCAGGGCATCTTCGGACAGGTCCAGCTCGATCATATCCAACATTGCATCCGGATCACGGGCAAATACACCGGAACCGGATGCACGGTCCATGGACTTCTTGCTGCCCTGACTGCCTTTTGAATGGTGATGGCAGTAGATCACGGCCACGCCCAGCTCCGTGCAGACCTTATCGAACTGATTACAGAAATTGGACATCTGGTCCGCACTGTTCTCATCACCTGTGATGACCTTGTAGATCGGATCGATGATGATGGCAATGTAATTCTTCTTGGAAGCCCTGCGGATGAGCATGGGCGCCAGTTTATCCATAGGCCGGGACTTGCCTCTTAAATTCCATATATCAATGTTATCCAGGTGTTCCGGACGGATCCCCATCGCCTGGTAAACATCCCTGAAACGGTGCAGGCAGCTTGCCCGGTCCAGTTCCAGGTTCACATACATCACACGCCCCTGTGAACACTGCCAGGACAGCCATTTACGGCCTTCTGCGATGGCAATGCACATTTCTATCTGTAAAAAGGATTTCCCCGCCTTAGAGGGTCCTGCGATCAGCATCTTGTGCCCCTGGCGCAGTACCCCTTCGATCAGACACGGGGCCAATTCCGGCAGGTTGTCCCATACATCTTCCAGGCTCTCCGGATCCGGCAGGTCATCATTGACTGACTCGATCCATTCCTTCCATTCAGCCCAGCTCTCCTTTCCGATGTTGGTGTCGATCAGGAACTGCTTATTCTCTCCACGCAGCACACCTGGCATACGGGACAGTCTGGACGGGTTCCGGTTCTGCTGGTCGATCTCCAGACCGTTCTTGCGGCAGATATCATAGAGATAGTCCACACGCTTGCGGTATTCTCCATAGTCTGCGGCATCTACTTTAACAATGGCATGGAGGCTCTTCTTTCCGGAATGGACCAGACACGCCACAGGAAGTTCCAGTTCCCGGATCAGCGCATGCTGCTTGTCGATCTCCATGCTGTCTGACTCTACCAGGGCATAGCGGAAGTCTGTCACGTTGTCGTTCCTTACTCCCTTTCCATCCAGCGGGTTAAAACGGATCCAGGCACCTGCCTGAGGATCATAATCTCCCAGGACACTGCCGATATCACCGCCACAGGCAGAAAGTGCTTCTATCAGCTGTCCTGCAGTACGGTCAAAAGCCCCCTTATCTGCTGGGAGCCATTTATCATCCTTCTGCCAGCTCTTTACCACATAGCCTACATTCTCCCCTGCTTCAAACAGTGTCTCCAGATACCGGATCAGTTCCTTGGCGGGGTCAAATCGGGCCGGTTCCCGTACCTCTTTTCCCTCTACCCAGTTCCGGTCAATGAACACGCCTTCCTCACTGGAAATGGTATCTTCCCAGCCCAGGGCATGCCCCGGATCATAGGGCGGCGTCCACCCCTGTTCCCTGGCATACTGGACGATCGTCCCACCGGTCACGGGGGATCCGTTTCCCTTAAATCCCTTCCATTTTTTCTGGCATTCCCCAGGATGATACCTGCCGGGATCTCTCCGGCTCCAGTTGTCCCACACATCCACGCTGTATCCTTCCAGGTCCAGGGCCATGCCGATATTCAGCCACTGCTGGTAATCCAGTTCAGCCGGCTCTATATGATCTAAGACCTCCAACAGGTCATACTGGCTTCTTTCCATTTCCTACTTACTCCTTAATTTTCAGGTACATAATTTCTTGGGTCCACACCTCTTGGGGCTCCTCTCCAGCCGCACGCAGCGATCCGGTCGATCATGTTCTTTCCTGCCTCAAACGTCCATGTCCCTACATGCTGGAAACCATATTTTTCCAGGCACCGGATCTGTTTCGGTGTGGTAAGGCCTTCCTCCTGCCGCTTATGCAGGCGGTCCAGGATCAGGTTTGCCTTTCCTGCATTGTCTATCTCATCCGGAAGGATCCCTCTCTTTTCCAGCTCCTGTTTCTGTTTATCAGAAGGCGGTGCCATCTCCCAGCCAAAAGCCGGGACATAACCGGACAGGTCTTCCGCCTGTATGCTCATCTCAAACTGTAATGGATCCACCAGTTTCTTCTTTCTGGTACGCATCTCCTGGAGCTGTTTTGCCAGGGATTCTTCCCTTTCTGCGATCACATCTTCCGACGCTTTTCTCTCAGCCTCTTCCAGATCCATAGGACATCCGGCTGTTTCTTCCAGGTTCTCCGTCATCTTCTGTGCTACTTCCTTCTTCTCACAGATCAGGTCCGCCGGATGGCATAGCTCATGGCGTTCTGTATGCCAGAGGAAATCCAAGAGCAATAGATGGCTCTTTCCTTCGTACAGTCTGGTCCCGCGTCCTACCATCTGGCTGTAAAGACTGCGCACCTTTGTTGGACGCAGCACGATCACACAGTCAACGGACGGGCAGTCCCAGCCTTCCGTCAGTAGCATGGAATTGCACAGGACGTTGTATTCCCCCTTATCAAAGTCTTCCAGGACTTCTGCACGGTCTTTGCTCTCACCATTGCCTTCCGCAGCCTTAAATCCCTTTTCATTCAGGATGTCTTTGAACTTCTGGCTGGTCTTTACCAGTGGAAGGAACACGACCGTCTTTCGGTCCCTGCAGTATTTCATCATCTCGTCCGCGATCTGGTGCAGATACGGATCCAGGGCTGTTGCAATGTCACCGGCTTTAAAATCACCGGACTGGATGGATACCCCGGACAGATCCAGCTGCAGCGGGATCGTCATGGCCTTGATCGGGGATAGATAACCCTCCCGGATCGCTTTCGGAAGGGTATATTCATAAGCCAGACTCTCAAAAAATTCTCCCAGATTACGCATATCGCCACGGTCAGGCGTTGCCGTCACTCCCAGCACTTTTGCATCGGGGAAATGCTGCAGCACCTTCTGGTATCCGTCTGAAATGCAGTGATGGGCCTCATCGATGATGATCACATTGAAATAATCATCCGAAAACTGCGACAGACGTTTTTCCCGCTGCATGGACTGTACAGAGCCTACCGTGATCCGGAACCAGCTCCCAAGGCAAGACTGCTCTGCTTTTTCCGTTGCACATCCCAGGTTCGTGCTTTTTTTGATCTTATCTGCCGCCTGCTCCAACAGTTCTCCCCTGTGTGCCAGGATCAACACACGGTTCCCCTGGCGCACACATTCTTCCGCTACCTTCGCAAAAACAATCGTCTTTCCGCAGCCTGTTGGCAGCACTACAAGGGTCTTTCGTGCTCCCTTGTCCCACTGTGTAAACACGGCTGCCTTTGCCTCAGACTGATACGGTCTTAATTCCATTTAGAACACACCCGCCTTAAACTGCTTTGGTTCATACTCCAGATAACGACTGACACGGTTATTCCTGCGCTTATTGCCATTCTTGTCCACATATTCATTGATCATGACTTCCACCTTGCCGGTAGAGCATGGCACTTCATTCCAGTTAGGTCGCAGTGCTTCCCCTTTTTTCTTCTGTCCAATGCATAAGAAGAACTGGCTCAGTCTCCACTCTGCCTTTGAGTTCAGGTACAGGCTGTCAAATACATGGTGTTCCTTGCCGTCCTTATCCTTGATCAGAAGATCCAGGTTTGCCACGTTACACGGCGCCATCTTATCGCTTCCTCCAAAATGAGCACGTTCCATGGATGCCACTGTAAATTCATAAGTTCCTTCCTGAAGGGGCTCAAACTCAGTCCCTTCATTCTCGATCGCATCATCCCAGCCGATCTCTTTTCCTAAATCTGCCATTTTTTTCATCCTCCTCATTAATTAAAGACTAAAGCATCCTTTTCTTTCATTTCCTTGATCGCCGCATACACCTGGCTCCAGGCACCTACCAGGACACCATCCACAAAGCCCGGATTGACCTCTTCATACATGTAAAGGGGCGTATCCACCGGTACATATCCCTTGGCTTCACATACGTTCTGGATATCCCATTCGCACACATCATTGGCGATCATCAGATCCCGCAGTTTCTTTGGGATACGTGGATCCAGTGCCGATCTTTCATCCGGCTTTACATCCCCTTTGCCGCCCTCCACAGGCGCAGCGCCTTTCTTTTCTTCTGCAGGTTTTTCATTGCCCTTGTTACTACTGACTGTCTCCGGCTGTTTTACCGTTTCTGCCGGTCTGGCAGATGGTGCTGGCGGTGTCTCCTGTACAAGGTCCGGCTGTTTTACCTCCTGCTTCTCCTCTGCCGGGGCTGTTCCCGGTTCCAGGATCTGCCGGATGCTCTCATATGTAAACGGCACTTCATCCGGCAGATTGTAGCGGTTCTTTGCATCCCAACAACTGTGATGGGTCGTATACATAACACGTTTTCCGCCCTGTGCTTTGTTCTTCCCTTTCTGGGCTCCCTGGCCATCTATATTTACTACCATGGTCTTATAGTTCGCAAACAGAACCATGTCGGCCCATTCCTTCACCATGGGAGCCACGCCCTTACTCAGCTTCATCTCCCAGCGGTCGTACGCTCCCAGTTCATCCGGCTGCTCAAACTTCCGCATCTTTGCATGGGCTGTAAAGACTACATTCACGCCTGCTTTGATCACTTCCGTAAGAAGATTTAAAAGACGCCCAAATTCCTCCTGTACATAGGTATAGCCCTTTCCATAACCAAACTCTTCAATGCTGCTTTTATGGTTTTTATCGCAGATCTGGGTAATACAGAGCATTTCAGCCCAGTCCGCTGTATCAATGACCAGAGTCTGGCATACATTCGGATGATTTTTCACATACATGACCTGTTCCATGAGCATCATCCAGCTGCTTGGTTCTTTGGTACGTGCGATATCCATATCCCTGGTAGATCCTTCCGTATCGATAAACAAGGGATCCGGGAAGCAGGAAGCCAGTGTAGACTTCCCGATCCCTTCAGGACCATAGATCACTGTTTTCTTCGCGCCTGGCATTCTCCCTCTGATAATCTCCATTTAAAAAACACCTGCTTTCCATTCTTTCTTTTCTTCCATAGGGGTCTGCCCCACCACATACCCGTCTTCAATAACAATGCTGCATTCATCACCCGTTGATACCCTGGTAGCGATCGCCTGGAGACCTTCTGCCTCCAGCCACTTTCCAAACTCCTGAAGGGTATGCAGATCCATCTGTTCCAGCTTGTCCATGAGTACAAAGCCGCATTTCGGATTTAACCGGCGTACGATCGCGGTAGATACCTTAAGCTGTTCAGATCCGGACATGTTATCCCATTTCTGACCGTTGTAGACCAGTTCCCCGTCTTCAACCGTCAGTCCTGGGAGCGGCAGATCTGCTTTCTTTAACAGTTCCAGCTTTGTATCCCGTACCTCCTGGATCTTTGCGGTCAGCGCATTGTACTGTTCCAGATATCCCCTGGCATCTTCTTCTGCCTTGTCTTTGTCCAGGTTGGCCCTTACTTTCCGGTTGGTCTCTTCCACTTCTGCAATGTTTCGTTCCAGTTCTGCGGTAGACTCATCCTGCAGGTTCTCACTGGTCGACCGGGCGATCTTAAGATCCGCTTCCAGCTCAGCCTGCTTTCTTAAAAGCTCCTGGATCTGATCCGTGACACGCTGCATCTCCTGCTCCAGCTGGTGGCGTCTTTCACGTTTTCTCTGGTTTTCCCCGTTCTGTGCCAGGATCTCCTGCTGTTTGCGGATCAGTTCCGCTGCTGAGACCGGGACTGCCGGGACATCCGGATAATAAGGCTGCTCTTTTGCATACTTCTCTTTCTGGTCTGCCGTACGTCCCACGTAGGTACGCTCATTGTAAAGTTCCTTTTCTTCCTTTTCCAGTTGGGCCAGCTGGTCTCCCACACCGATAATGTTTAACAGGATACCTGCCTTTTCCTTGTCAGAAGCCTCCATAAATTTCGGAAGATCCAGTGCCAGCTGTTCCACAAACTCATTCAAAAGCTGCTGACCGGCCTTCTGTCCCTGTGGATCCGTTACCTTTAACGTGCTGTTCTTACCCTTGCGTTCCACTACCAGACCATTGTTCATGACTATATGAAGGTTTGGCGGGATCACGGAGCCTTCCCTCTGAGCCTGGGACGGACGGTATTTGTCCCCGCCTAAAGCCCAGGCGATTGCATCCAGGACAGAGGTCTTGCCCTGGTTGTTGTTTCCACCAATGATCGTAAGCCCATTTGCTGTCGGTTCGATCTTTACTGCCTTTACACGCTTGACGTTCTCAATCTCAAGCTTGTTAATTTTCATTGCCATCTTGCATTTCTCCTTCTCCCTCCGTATAATGAGGGTGTGATTTATTTTTCTTACCGGACCTTCCGCAGTTGCCGCTGCCTGGGTCCTTTTTTATGTAGCCTCTGCATGCCTGTAAGCGGCTTCTCTCCATACACCGGTTCTTCCTGATGCAGGTACCGCACTGGTCTTCCCGCACAGCCATCACAGCACCTGGACCGCAAGTGCAGCCCCAAGCATCATGAAGACTATCACCCACATGCCACCGGCTATAAATGTCTCTGTGATACCTACCCAGTCCACTGGTTTCTTCTTAGGCCTGGTTGCCTGCACTGCCACATAGGACAGCTCCATGTCTGTCTGGCCGTCATAGTTCTTGATCTTTGCCATTGTTTTTCTCTCCTTTCCAAGCTTTATTCATATCCTGGCACACTGGATCCGGTAATCTGCTTTAACTTCTCCGGATAGATCTTGTACCGCCAGGTCTTAGTCCCCGTCTTTTGAGGACTTAATACCATTCCCAGGTCCATGCTTCCATTGCGCATGTACTTTCTTACGGCCGCTGCCGACAGCCCCAGGAACGGAGCTGCATCTTCTGGTGAAAGATATCGTTTTTCCATGTAAACACCTCCTACTCCAACAGGTCTTGTTTTTTCTTCCCGATCGTTATTGTTATCCCTAATGCATTGGCCACAATTTCTGCATTTTTCAGCGATATATCATGTCGACCATTTTCCCAGTAGTAAATTACTCTGCTGGTAAATCCTGTCATTTCTGCTAATTTTGCTTTCGAAATTCCCTGCTTTTCTCGTTCATTTCGTAGAATTTTTCCGAACATACATTCTTGCACTTGCTTTTCCTCCACTGGTTGTATACTATATATAGTGTGATGAACATTTGTTCATCATATATATGGTTCAAATGTATTACTATAAGGTTTGTATGCGTGTCATTTTACTGAAAGGACGGTGTTTATATGCCAAAACGTATTTCTGTAACTCGCGAATCATCTACGGGAAGAAACGAAAATTTCCGTGACAACTTTACTGGTGCAACTATGACTCGAAATCAATTTGTAAGCGAAATCCAAAAAGGTAACTACAATCATTATCACGTTAGAAACATTAATGGTATCCCCACCCCTGTTTCTAATCCGGATAAATCTTCACGTAACAATTTAGGTTAATCACCCACAGGCACGCATACCACTTTATACCCTTCCTTTTCTATGACATTCTCATCTGTGATACTTATAACCAATTCTTCATCATCTGTAAGAACCTGAAGTTCCTTGTATTCCTTTCCCGAAATTTCCATTCTTTCTCACCTCCTACTCCAACAACTTCTCAATAGATAATTGAAAAACGCTAATATACTTGTCTCCCTTATCTCCCTAGTGCTATACTTTTCTTACAGGCTCCTACCAGAGCCAAATACATACAAGAGGTTATTTTTCATGCACGATAATATAAAACCATTCTTAAGACCTGCCATTCCTAAAACAGATACTGATTTAGAAAATGATATGGAATTTTCAAATGCATTCGCTGATAAAATAGCACCCTCATATCTAAGCGATTTATATAAAGCTCCTTTCAACCAATCCTTAACCTTATCTGATGAAGAATTAGCTAATTTACGTGAGGCTTGTGTAAGTGACTCTACCCGGGTTATCCATTATCTGGACTCAGTTCTCAAGGATAAGCAGGATCTCATGGAACGTCAGGTAAAATCTTTAGAACACATTGCAGAACAAGCTTATTCGCAAGCCTCCTCAGCTCATGCATTATCTGAAATTGCCCGCAAACATTCTGATACAGCTGCTCATCAGGTAAATGTTCTTAAAGAACGTTTAAAAATACAAAAAGAGCAATTAGAGTTTGCAAAATCGGAAGCCGCATCAGCCAAAAAAGAAGCTCTGTTCGCAAAAGTCACTTCGGTTATTGCCATTCTAATAAGCATAGCCGCCATCATAGTTCCTATAGTAACCGGATGATTAAAGCCACACCGCTGATAATCAATGCCGCCACTGCAAGCATTCCAGCCTGGCGGCACTGATCACGTGCTTCATTGATTTCTTCTCTGGTCTGTTTTATCTCATCCTGTAGCTCCTCTGCATTTTCTTTTTTCATCTGCTCTCACCCCCTTTCTTTCTACTCCAACAGCTTCTTAATAGGCACCCCCATCTATCCCATACACTGGTATTTTTGTTTTATGTATGTTATACTTTTTACACTTACCAATAAGAAACGGTGGTGATTTCATGAAAAAATATTTTTGTGACTGGAGCAATTATGTTTCTTTTGCTTTAGCATTACTTCCAGCCTTTGCAATGTATTACTTCAACCCTCACGATAGTGTTCCATATATTGCATTTATCATTGTGGTTTTTCTAGCCTTTCTCTTCGCCTGGCTTTCCTACAAACTGTATAACGATTTGCGGCAAGTTGCTCTTACATACACTATTGAAATCGTTAAATGTACTAATAATCGTTGCCTCTGTAAACCGTGTCCATTTTTAAGTCATCATTCAGTTGTTTCATTTTTCGAGAATATTGATGGATATGAGGAACTAATAACTTATGGATATGTCGAGACTATTACCAACAATGGCCTAGCCCAAATCATCTTATTCTCAAACGATGAAAAGAAAGAGGATCACTTTTCTCGCATTTCCAATCATTTGAGTTCCATAATAATTAAACCCACTATAACTATCGAAACAGCTGAAACCATAACGAATTTAAACCTGGAGGTAAATTATGAAAACGACCATTAAAGTTGTGAATGTAATTGATGATTACAAACTTGTTCTTAACATTGGATCTGATGACGGTGCCACAGAAGGCCAAAAATATCTTATTTATGAAGTAAGCAATGAAGAAATCTTTGATCCTGACACAAAAGAATCCTTAGGTTTCCTTGAACTTGTTAAAGGGACTGGGATAATCACTCATGTACAACCTAAAATCAGTACCATTGAGTCATGTATTTATGACAAGTCTCCTATCAAAACCATTCGCCGTAATCCAATGATTCCTTTCTCAGAATACATTGAGACAACGGATTCCAATGAAAACCAGCGTCCTTTCGATAATCCTCAAATTGGTGATCTTGCTAAAAGGGTTAATTAAACACATAAAACTGCAGTAATCGAATAGTAAGCATCAATAATGATATGCTCCAACCGAGTAAACCGCTGATCAAAAGCCGATATGACTTCTCGTTGTATCGGCAATTCTTTTTTAACTTCCGACGTATGCATTCCGATAATTCCATTCTTCTCACGCTCCTTTCTCACCTAATACACCAGACGCACCTATTAATAAATAATCCACATCTGTCCCAAACATTTTCGACATCCGAAGAAGAGCTGAGCTTGGAACATCTGTTTCTTTCTTGTTTTCCTTATCTCCCTAGTGCTATACTTTTCTTACAGGCGTTACAGTGCCAAATACAGTAGGAAGGAGACTTTAACTATGCCACAAAATGAACTCCAAATCTTAACAGACATCTATAATCGCTATAAAGACACGAATAAGCGCGAGGCTTCTATTTGGTTTGCAGACATGTCACCCATTGAAAAAAGAAATACTCTTGATTCTCTATCTCTATTAGAGGAATACGGATATATCCGCATTACCGCATGTGCCGTTGGTTTTTGCGAATTCAAACTTACTGTTGAAGGCATAAAATTTGCTGAAAATGGTTACAAAGAACCAGAACCCGTTCCTCTATTCAAAGGTGACAATTCAATCTTCATCAGCGGATCACAGAACACCGTAAGTAACAACTATAATAAAATTTCTGTCGATGTTTCTTCCTCGGATCTTCCCGACGATTGCAAAAAACTAATTGAAGAATTACTATACGAATTAAAAAATCCGTACATCACTCCAGAAAAAAAATCCAACGTGATAAATAAATTTTTAACCGATATTTCTTCTGGAGCAATTTCCGGCACAGCTGCGACCGGATTGACTTTTCTTCTGAAATCTCTTTTTTCTCATATAGGTCTGTAAACATTCCAGCCAGTACATAATTGACTCTTTCATTGTGCTGGCTGTAACTTTTACCTGGATCGGATCCGACAGTATACTGCCCTTATTATCTTTGGATAAGTAATATTTCTTTTTGAAAAATCCCTCTACAAACATTGTGTACTGCTCGCCAGAAATCTCAAAAGTTATTCTGATTTCCACCTCTCTCGCCCCCTTTCTTCTAATGCTTCTCAATAATCCTCTTATCATTGAAATATTTTTCCTAATGTTGTAAAATATTTCATATATAAAATTAAAGGAGGATTTTTTATGACCAACGAAGAACTTCGTAACTTTACCTACAGAGAACTACAGTATTTCACTTATGCTGATCTATCCCTCGACAAATACGAATTAATTGCCAAAGCGGAAAATCAGTCGATTATCCTTCCTAAAGATATTCAGGAAAAACTACGTTCTCTATGTACCGAACTCGCTAAGCAGTGCCCTGAGCAAAAACATCTCTTTGAAAAATTTTCATTCCGCACAGCTAACGATGCTCTAAATCTTATTCTTAACTTATCTAAATTACATCAGCTTCTTCTTAACTCTGGTTTTTATGGCCGCCTTCGTGATGTTATTCAGCAGATTTTCGAATTTCTCTCAAAGCATTAATCGTAAGCAATCCCACTATTGCCCACAACCAACCGATTGATTTCCAGCAATCATCAAAGTTATAATCAATAAAATCTTTTGCATTTACATCACTTGAATACCGCATTCTGCCAAGGATATTCATTCTTTTTGGTGGATGCGGTGTTCTATTGTTTTCCATTCTTCTCACGCTCCTTTCTCTTTGCTTATTCGGATATCAGCTAATCCAAGAAGATATTCCATAGACACGTTAAATAAATTTGCCATGCTATGTAATTTAGAACTTGGAATATCTACGCTCTCATTTATCCAGTTATAATATGTCTTGGTCGTGACTCCAATTTCTTTGGCTAACTCTTCTTTAGTCATCTGTTTTCTTACTCTTTCAGCTTCGATATTGACTAACATGATACTCTCCTTTCGTATTTTGTATCATTTTCAGATACCTTACATCGTGATGATATATCAGTTTTTGGTATTTATCAAGCAATCAAGCTAAAAAAGTTACCATTTTTTGATACCTTTTCATTGACAGCATGTAAAATATTTCATATAATACAAACACAAGGAGGAAATATTATGAAACTAGGAGATCGCCTTATTCAATTACGAAAAGAACGGAATTATACTCGAGAAGCATTTGCAGAAATTCTTGGGATATCTAAATACACATTAAGAAATTATGAATTGGGCATAACAGAACCAGGACATCTATTTCTGGTCAAAGTCGCTGATTTATTTAACACCACCCTTGACTATATTCTTGGATTAACAGATGAACGGGAACGTTTAGTCAGTCTATCGCTAAAATCTGTTGAATATGAACATATCCAAAAATACCGTGCACTTGATCCCTATGGTCAGGACATTGTTGATACTATATTAGACAAAGAAACCGCCCGCATAAAAGAATACGGCCCGCTTACCACTCCGACTATCGTAGAATACCAATCGCATCCCGACAGCAAGATCATCGTTCTTCCTTATTTCCGTGCCGGTGTCTCTGCCGGATCCGGAATATTTATTCTTGGAAACGAAGCTGAAGATGAAATAGAACTTCCGAACCTCCCGGAATATGCTGCTGCCGACTTTGCCATTGATGTTAATGGTCAGAGTATGGAGCCTGAATTTTCTGATAAAGATATTGCCCTGGTGAACCAGGATGCCGAAATGCAATTAGGTGATATCGGGGTATTTGTAATAAACGGAAATGCTTTTATAAAAGAATTAGGTGAAAAAGAATTAATCTCCCATAATAAAGATTTCAAAAATATTGCTATTCATAGTGGTGATAATATCGTCTGTATGGGAAAAGTAATAGGAAAAGTTAAATAAGAATATAAAAAGAGCCCCTGATTAGGACTCTTGGCGCATAATCGTTATAGTAATTGGTTTTAAAGTATCCACGATCCCACCACATGGATCCGGAGCTGCATTTACAGGATGCATATCCCATAAATAGTTTCCAAGATACTCCAGCAATGTAGCAAGGTCTTCCTTGGTATAGCTGCCACTTATCTGGTGGCCGTCTCGATCAGTAAATGAAAACCTTGCTTCCAAGTTACCTATTGTATGCTTATTCATAAAAGCACCACCTTTCGAAGGGAATAGCACAAAAACCTTTTGAAATTATCATAGCATACGGCAAAATAATATGCATTATATCTTCTTTAAACAAAGAGATATGCAAAGAAAGGAAGTGTTCACAATGATGTATCCCTATTTAACCTTAAACGATGATACAGAAATTACTCATTCCGAAGTACGTCCGGATGGCCGTGTGAAAGTTTACATCGAAACCCCGGATGAAAAAGACGGTTTTCATGATGCCACCTGCTATCTTCCAGATTATACATGGGAAAGCATTCACGGATATTCTGATCAGGAAATGGAATATTTCAAGCGCCTGATTCGTGACAATGCTCATCTTATTCTGGAATTTGCCCAGGAAGGAGGCGTATTGAATGCCTCAAATTTTTAGGATTGGCTCCTATATCGTTTACTTCTGGTCAAACGAAGGAATACCCTTAGAGCCCGTTCACGTTCATATTGCAGAAGGAAGAGCCTCCGCAAATGCTACCAAAGTCTGGATCACACGCTCCGGCCACACTCTTCTTTGTAATAATAATTCAAAGATTCCACCAAAAATCTTACGTAGCATCATAAGAATGATAGAAGCCAACAGTTCTGAAATTATTGAACGCTGGGTAGATCAGTTTAATGAGCAATCTTTCTACTGTTAGATCAGCTTGCGCGGATCCTGGGATATCCAAAAGAACTTATAGAATTAAGGTTAAAATAGCCTATGGCAAAAAATATTTATAGAAAGGACTAATACACAAATGAGTAAGACCAAAAGCACAGATGAACTCCATTCTCATAAAAAGCAAGCACTTCAAAATGTAGAAGATTATCTGAATAAACTTATTGCTTCTGAAG
>OHAC01001835.1_pt1 | contig 18427 bp, 26 predicted proteins | sample 1577051 | NCBI WGS metagenome assembly OHAC01 (sample SAMEA3541499, study PRJEB24748) | human gut metagenome | biome: human gut; feature: human-associated habitat; material: faeces | place: China | collected 2012 | reverse complement strand
GTGACGGTCAGACGCGCGATCCCCTTCGGAGTGTGAATCTTTTTGTTTGGCAGTGCGTGCTTCTTCTCGTACATGAATCTTTCGTCCTTTCTGCGAAACGTGCTGTCAACTATAGCGGATGACAGCCAATTTCGTTTAGTAACGCCCTGTTTTCTTGACGTGTATCAGTATACCACGGTACTAGAGTACTACCTCTGAGAATCTTCTGAAATTTCGTCTGCCCAGTACCAATGATGCCCTTTCGCCTTGCGTCCGGTGGTAATCGCCCGTTTGATCCCACTCCCCGCATATCCGTAGGCAGACATACTCGCCGCGGCAATACTGTCGAAGATCTTCCCGTCATCGCGACGGACCCGCTTCTTACCGCCTCCAAGCCCTGCGTAGATGTCGATATCGCTCACGGCCGTCCCTTCCAATAGCTGCATGTATTGCCATGTCCGGTTTCAAAGGCATGTTCCTCTCCGCGCCTGACGCACAGATATTGAATCTGGGTGTCCTCCGGTCTATGACGTTTGTCGCGAACATGGGGGTTCTGTATGCAGTGTGCACACAGGCTGCAGACCTTTTTCTTCCGTGCCTGTTCTTTTTGAAATCCACTGACTGAAGCGCGAAGATCATCATCAGAAACCATAGCTCATCCTTTCATCGGCAAGTCGAGTTCGGATTGTACATAGCAAAACGATTGGGGCGGCCGTTTCAGTTCAGGATTCAAGGTTTGCAGCTCAAGCGAATCCTTGAACGGAACAACTGAATAGATACGGATGGCAACGGCCTTATCGCACCCCTCGTAATATCCAAAGAACCTGTCAGCCGTCAAGCCGCTGTGGGTCTTCGAATACGTCCACACGGCCTCCGGAGATGCCTGTAGTATCGACCAATCGGCGATAATACCTGTCACTTTCTGGACCGGCGCCGTCTCATATAGGAGGATCGGTAAGTCAACCAGCTTTGGAGCCTTCTTGCGGTATTCGAAGCGCTTCCTTTCGGTATATATCAGGTCGGCATAATGCGGCTTGATTGACATCAGGATATATTCTTTCGAAAGCCCATTTAAGCCCATTCGTTCCTCCTTTTTTGCATTTGCTGATACGATGATACCACAATACAACGGTGCTACTTACTAGGACGGAAAAATGACCCGGCTCCTTATCGGACACCGGGCCATTTTTCCGCCCTAAATATCTTTAGAAAGCCATGCACGTCTTTCCTCTTCACGCTCTTTCATCATTCTCGATGTCTGATATTCAATCTCTTCGATGACGCGTTTTCTTCCCTCATCATCAAGTCGAAGGTACGCACAGATCATGCTCCAATCGGCAGCATCCCTTGTCGTCAGCGGAATCATCAGTTGAACTCCTTTCCTATTCGAACTCGCCGTCTGCAAGCCGCATCCTTTAATGCCATGCTCTAAACCGAACGCCACATGGCTTCCGTAGTTGAGACGAAGCCTGTCAGCATATTCCAGCCGGATTGCAACCTAGAAGTGGTGACGTGACTCAGCAATCGAACTCATTGCCGACTACTTCCGCAGAGCAATGCGGGCAGAAGGAATCGGTCAGGGAAATCGGTTCGCCGCAATTGGAACATACGGGAACGATTTCCCCTTCATCGGTCTCAAGTGTCCTAACAACACAAACCGGGCGGTTTATCAGCTCAAACAACCTACCGATAATCGGTCTATTACCAGTAATCTTGATTCCGGGTCCAAACAGCACAGCGGCCAGGAAATCATGAAGATCCGCCTCGCCGATCTCATTCGAGTAGCCATAGACTTCCAGCAAACGGTTTGCCGCGGACCGCCTCGCCCTGTCCGACGTAAGCAGGGTTCTCGGGTCGATGTCATATGTATCGACAGCCCCGTGTCGATCTTTGGAATCAATCTGCATTCCATCCAGCATATTCATCTACAGCTTTCGCCCGCAGAACGGACAGTAGGTGATCGGTTTGGGTTCCTTTCTCCCGATTGCCATATATATCTCGATGAGATGTTCAAAGCAGGGGCCGCTATACTCGCCGACACGGTCGATGATAATGATCTCGTCGGCAATCGCGCCAGCGTACGATGATGTAGCTTCGAGTTTGCTCCGATCGGCTTCGCGATATTCACAAGCCATCTAGAACTTCCCTTCTGTACCAAATCCTTTGCCAGCAAAACCATATGTGTGGACAGATCTCGTCGTGATCAACCCAGCGCGCTTCCCTATTTGATATCCAGATAGGTACACGGAACACTTACGTATACGCCTCGATGGTCCAAAACCTTGATATGGCCGTAGGAGGAATCGATGACGTCAGCATGGGTGTAATCGGGATGTAGGCGAAATAAATCCTCGCAGTCGATATAGGCCACGCACCTCTCATACCCGCCGCTACGGATAACAACGAGTTCGCGTACCTCGGTCTTTTCGCGACAATACTCAATAACGGTCATTTATCTATCCTTTCGAAAATTTCGCCCGCAAATCGGGCAATAGTTGATGGGAATATAAGCGCAGTCGATGCCGTTGTCGTGGGACATGCTCAAATGCACCCCTTGCGGGTCATTGACCTCGAGTGCGAGCTCTATCCCCTCAATCAGGTCCATATCCCCGCAGACATCATCGATATCGTTGAGGAGCTTGGCGCGGTACGGGCTGCACCACGGGCAATAGCCGTTCGAAAAGACCCCGCGCGATGTACGGTAGGACCCTGGCTTATGATACAGAACCAATTCTGTCAAACGGGAAATAGCGTGCGAATACGATACCGATCACGCTATCCTCCTCCACCGGTCCGAAATAGCGTGAATCTGCCGAATTCTCACGGTTGTCTCCCATTACCCAAATGCATCCGTCGGGGATTGTATAAGGATAGGAATCGGGTGCTGATGACAGATGTGCGTCCAGCGGCTTGCTCTCCCCCATCGCATAGGATTCATCCAGGCGCCTACCATCGACATAAACCTTGCCGTCTTTCAGGTCGACGGTCTGACCGGACGTCGCGATGACACGTTTGACAAGGATGTCAACTCCGTTCCTCGGCCTCGGATTCTTGAATACGACGATGTCGCCTGATTTCAAATCACTTCCAGTCTCAAGGGTAATCTTCTGCGCGAGTATGCAGTCACCCACCTCAATCGTCGATTCCATCGATCCCGTCGGTACGACAAACGGTTCGATCACAAACGCCCGCAAGAGAAAGACCGCCGCCACGACAGCGCCGATGAACGTTATGAACTTCAGAATATTTTTCAGGATTGAAGTAATACCGGTCGTCATGCATTTCGCCTTTCTGTTAGGATAGCACCATCATACCACAGTACCGAATTTTGGACTCGGAATGCCATCCCCTCTCCCATTACCACGAACTTCCCCATCAAACTGCAAACAACTCTGGAAAAGACGGAAAGATTAACGAGTTTCTTGAGGACTTCGCGATTCAGTTAAGCCCAATCAGTTGATTTCATCTTCGAAATCCCGGCTTGAAGATATTCTCCAAGTGGAATCTTATCGAGGCTGTTGATCTCAATCTCAGGAGAAAGCCAACCGCTGTCTTCAAGGTCATTACGGGCAATTTGATATGAATCGTAGTCGCCACGTCCGAGATACATCACTGCCTGTGCGTCCTTGATGGCGTCGAACCCCCAAGAGTACAGACGATCTCTAATCGGACGAAAATATGTGAATGGAAGCTCATCTGGGTTCCTATAGACCTGCATCGCCAGGTCAGAAAGACCCTGTAGGTCTTTGCGGCTAATCGAACATACGAATTTTTGCATCTGCTTTCCTTTCTTTGCAGTTACCTTCCTACCGTTTAGCCTTTAGAGGCCGCCCCGGTCAGATAGTCGAGGGCATATCCGGGCTGAACGTTATAGCAATAGACATCGAATGAAAGCTCATCATCCTGACCGTCTACTGACTGTGCCTGGATGCGAACGCCGCGAGCCACCAACTCGTTGTCGCGGAAATCAGGGGTCACCTTGTAGAGAACGCTATTCCCCGTGCGCTCAATGTAGCTCGCGACCTGCGTCTCATAGGGCAACATGCCCTCTACGTTCATATATCTCGTACCGGTGATCAGGTTTCGCTCCTCCGCATTCATATCGGAAAGGCTCCACGCGATGAGGTGACATCTGTTATAAAGGTATTTGCCGTCAAGGCTGTCGTCGCGCACCGTACGCCAGTCGGAAGGCTTCACCATCCCGATACTTCCACGCCGCTCGCCCACCGCGGGCATCGTGTCCGGCGTTACAACCATCTCGACAGTGCCACATCGTCCAAGACTGTCCAGCTCTGAAAGCACAGTCTCCGAAGGAAGATCGGATATGTCTAGACCTGATCCATCTGAAAGGGCAACTGACGCAAGCCCGGTGTAATCCGGAATACTCGATGTCGAAGTGGTTTTTGACTGCGAAGAAGACGTCCCATCCGGCACCTGAATCGGATAATCGTTAAGATTCAGCCCGATTCCATTTATGCAAGTGATTGCCAATACTATGGCAAGGACGACTTTGATGTTTCTGGAAGATATCAGTCGTTTCATACAACTCCCCGTTGCTTAAAATTGCCTAAAGAAACAATGGAGTCGAGATTCTGCCTTGCAAGCTGCAGCCCTACCGATTGATCGGCGCAGAAGCGACGATCTCACGAAGACGGTTGGCAATCCAACTCTTCTTACCGGTGTATTCCTTGCCGTTGATATGGACGATATTCGAACTACTTTCAAGCTCGCGGGCGATAGAAAGAAGATCCTCGGCATCAATCACGATCTTCTCCCCTACCGCTTTTTTCTTCGGACTGTCCATTTGAACTTTCTCGTTCTTATACTGGCTCAGGCATAACGGATTGAAAAACATCTTATTCTCCAAAGTGACGACCATGCGGACCGGCTTTCTCGAACATAGACAAAGTCGGCGCGTAATATATTCGACCCATATGTGGAAACATAACCGCTATCGGTTCTTCGGTTCCAGCGCGGCACAGGACGTAATCACGCCAGCTGTCCGGGTAGGCAGCCTTGATGTAGTCGACAATCCCGTCGATTTTAGGTCTATCCATGTGCCTCACTCTTTTGCCGCCTGAATTCAAAAAAGAAAAGGCAGACAGACAAAAACAGAAGCGAGATGCTGGAGATCTCTAATTTCCGCCACATCGGCATAACGAAAACTGCCCTTAAGACACCCAAGTAGATGCTAAACATCGCATCCAACAAATAAACTGCAATAGCCATATCTACCCGATCTGGAAATGATGGTTCAGCATGACATCCTTGCTGAGCTCACGTGAGGATTTGACTGTGACCGTATCGCCGGGCTCCGGCATCGTCTCAGACACGAATGCGATCGTATCGCGATATAGCAAAACCGCCCTTTCTCCCGGAGCCGTATAGAACCGAAGCAGGACATCCGCCTTGCGCTCGTCCTCGGAATCGATTGCCAGGATATATGCGGAGACGAGATCGCCGGACGGAGCCTCAATAAAACTGTGAAATGCCTTGCCAAAGGCACCGAGTCTGCCGGTTCGGGAAGAAAGAAATGCTTTCCTGCAGTCCTCCTCGACATCAAGGAGTTTGCTTTCATTCAGAAACGGCTCCGGAACCGCGGGATGATTGTTTTTAATCTCGCGAATCATATCGATATTGAGCTTGCTCATTTAATCTCCCATCTCAGTGGATGCTGCGGAATCGAAACCAGATGGATCAATCAGGTCCGCGATATCCATTAGATATCTCTTGGCATAGACCGCCATGACATCATCACCGTAAACCGCTTCCATAAGCAGGGAATCCACGGTGTCCGGGGTCGCTATTTTCGCTTTCCCACGAAGCCGGCTTGCAATTTTGCGGCGCAGCTCATCCGTGATTTCCTCACCATTGATCGTGCTGTTTTTCATCCTTGTTTCCCTTTCCTTTAGGCGGTACTATTGTAGCATAGGATTACGAAACGAGACGTATGACGGGGAGAATTTCTGGACGATTTAGCGAAACGCCATCTGTGCGGCGTGCAGGCACGCCTATGATCCGCTCACTTCGTTCGCTCGATTGATTTTCGCAAGCGCTTGCGATATGCATGAAAGGCAGGCAAAAATGGAACCGTTCGATCTTAACGCGATCGAGGTGAATGTCGAGATGGACCAAAACGATTCGCCTGTACATATCGTCTGGAATGATGGGCGTGTTTTCAACATCGTCAGCCGCGGTGCCGTCGTACCGTGTCCCTCAAAGACCGGACCCGAACTTGCGACCGTACGGGATGTTTTCATCGCTGTCGGACATGGAAAAACGACTAGACGCTCTCTCATCTGTGACAACGGGATATGGTCTATCGTGTCGGTCAAAAAATGAAGATGGATATGAGCGCCTTAAAAGTGACTCTCATATCCATCTAATATTCCTCGCTGGGGCGCGGAAAGAGCATGGCTTGATGTTTGTAGCTCGTTTGGTTGTGCCATGCCGTATATATTAGTATAGCATAGTGGTATCACGATACAATCGCCCTGAACTTCTTCCGTTTTGTCAAAAATAAGGCGCCCCGCGTTCCAACGAGGCGCCTTGGTAAATTCAGCTTAAAGCCACGCAGCTAACATTGACTACTCGTTGTCTTCACGAGGCTGAAATGGTTGATGGAACGAGCTAAGCAGCTCGGTAAGATCGATGCCCGTTGCATCCTTGAGACCGCTGGTCACCTGATCGACCATGCCAGTCGTGTCACGTACGAGCTTCGTGGCGTTGCCATCGCCATACATCTTAATGGAGTCGACAGCTGTCAGCGGCTTTGCGACAGCCTCGGCGACCTCCGGCATGACATCGATGTAGCGATTGGCGAGAAGATAGGCGTTCTCCATACCGTTGTATGCTTCCGTCTGGGCCTTGATGCCGGCGGCGACACCCTCGCCATGTGCCTTCTCAGCGGCGCCGTCAGCCTCACCCTTAAGGCGTGTCGCCTCTGCCTCAGCCTTAGCTTTAGCCGAGACGCCTTCAGCCGTCTTCTGGGCACTGTAAAGATCGGCGTCAGACTTATTCTGGGCCTCGACCTTTGCGGCCTCTGCATTCTTGGTACGTGTGTAGAGCTCGGCATCCGCTTTCTGCTCGGCAGCATAACGGTCAGCCTCAGCCTGCTTACGGACCGTGGCATCCAGCTCACGCTCCTTCACGGCAACCTGGCGCTCGGCGAGTTCGACCTTCTTGGTCTCAGCCGCGATTTGCGCCTCCTGCTGTGCGACATAGAGTTCACGCTGCTTTTCAGCCGTCACGGTCTGCTTGACCATATCTGCCTCGGCTGCAGCCTTGTCGGCAGTCTTCTTCAGCTCCGCCTTCTTCAAATCAAGTTGATTCTGGCGCTCGGCAACCTCCTGCTCTGCCCTGATCTGGGCAAGCTCCGCCTCCTTCTTGATCTCAGCTGCCTGGTCGGCACCCATCGAGCGGATAATCCCCTGCGAATCTGAGAAATCCTGGACGTTGAACGTGCGAAGCTCAAGACCGAGATTCGCAAGATCGTCACGCGAGCCCTCGAATACCTTATGGTTAAAGGACTCACGGTCACGCATGAGTTCCTTCAGGTCCATCTGACCGATAACCTCGCGCATCTTTCCGAGCATCACCTCGGTGACCTGACGGGTCATCTCGGCTTTATCCATATTGAGATAATTCTTCGATGCGATCTCGATCAATTCGGGAGTCTGTCCAATCTGGAAGTTTGCGACGGCGCAAGCATGGATAAGAATCGCATCTTGTGTCGGGATTTCATTCTCCGTCGACAACTGAACCTGCACAGCACCGAGCGCCAACGTGTCCACACGCTGCAGGCCGGGGATAACGAACGTGCCCTTTCCTGACACACTGCGCGTCTGCCCGAATCCAGATACGATCATCAGCTTGTCCGGCGGGCACTTCCTCCAACAGGACTCGAACACGACGATCACCATGATCACGATTAGAAGCGGTCCGAGCAGAGGACCAAACAAGTCAAAAAGCATCTCTATTCCTTTCTGTTGATGCTTTGGTGAACGGGGCTATTATACCATAGTACCGGAATATGGCGCCGAAAAAAGGTCACCCAAACGGATGACCTTTGCAATCGGTCGCGTTTCGCCATTACCCCTGTAACTGTACACCTAATCCTTAAGTGACGATGGCGAAACGCATATATATAGTAGCATGCGGACTCAAAAACTTCCGGGACTTCAAAAGCAAGCGGAACGTTGACCTTTTCGTTGTTCTTTCTGCATTACGACTTGATTTACGGTGTCTCAGAAGCGGAGAAAAAAGATTCGTTAAACATTTGCTTGGTGAATTACTACTTAGTCTACGGTATTTCCGAAACGCGGGAGGGCACCTGTTTTTCGTTGGTGAACTACTACTTGATTTACGGTACCTCCGAAACACGACGCCACAGGAACCGTAACGGTTCTTGGGTGAGCTACTGCTTGGATTACGGTACCTTCGAAATTAGATGTAAGTTCGACGGCAGAGGTAAATGGATGAACTACTGCTTGATTTATGGTACTTCCGAAACTCGCCTCCCACGGCGATAAAGTTAGAAATGGATGAACTACTGCTTACGATACCTCCGAAACGACGGTTGAGGCTTGGTACCGCAACTCCATGGTGAACTACTGCTTGATTTATGGTATCTCCGAAACGCGTTGCAATACATCCTTCGGGCGCCGATTGGTGAACTACTACTTGGATTACCGTACCTCCGAAACACAACCTGATTCTCGAGATCAATCCGATCTGGTGAACTACTGCTTGGTTTGCGGTACTTCCGAAACAAGCTCTACGACGCCCTCGGCCTCGCCGTTGGTGAACTACCGCTTGGATTACCGTACATCCGAAACACTGATGAAGACGAATCTCTTCCGCATTGAGGTGAACTACTGCTTGGTTTGCGGTACCTTCGAAATTAGATATAAGTTCGACGGCAGAGGTAAATGGGTGAACTACTGCTTGATTTACGGTGCCTCCGAAACTACTCCCGCATCAAGGGTAAGGACGTCATCGGTGAGCTACTACTTAGTTTATGGTACCTTCGAAACTGAGCGTCAGCGTGTTACCCATCGCCGCATGGTGAACTACTACCTGGATTACCGTACCTCCGAAACCCCCTCATCTGGGTCATGACCTCGACCTTGGGTGAACTACTGCTTGATTTACGGTACCTCCGAAACCATCCCTAACGGGCTCAACCTTGGCCTTGAGGTGAACTACTACTTGGTTTGCGGTACATCCGAAACCGGTTGCGGTCTTGGCGGCAAAGATGACGGGGTGAACTACCGCTTGATTTACGGTACTTCCGAAACGCAAGACCTGGTATATCGCTCGCTCCGCGCGATGAACTACTGCTTGGTTTACCATACCTCCGAAACGACGGTTGAGGCTTGGTACCGCAACTCCATGGTGAAATACTGCTTGATTTACAGTGCCTCCGAAACGAATGGAACGCCCCGCGCTTATCTGTAAAGGTGAACTACTGCTTAATTTACGGTACATCCGAAACACCACGACAAGCCGTCGAGAACCGGAGCCGGTGAACTACTGCTTAATTTACGGTACATCCGAAACGGCCAAAGAGTTCGCCGCCGTTCCAGACCTGGTGAGCTACTACTTAGTTTACCGTACCTCCGAAACAAATCAGGTCCGTCTTGCCGCCGCTGGCGAGGTGAGCTACTACTTGGATTACGTTACTTCCAAAACACAGAGGTTAGAAAGACTGACATTTCTTCGGGTGAACTATTGCTTGATTTACGGTACCTCCGAAACTGGAGGTACGCATAGAAGCTTGACTCGATGGGTGAACTATTACTTGGTTTGCGGTACTTCCGAAACCCGGCCTTGGCGAGCTTCTGGGCCTTCGAGCGTGAACTACTGCTTGATTTACGGTACTTCCGAAACGAAAAAGTTCCGAAAAGTTTCTGATAAGCAGGTGAACTACTACTTGGATTACCGTACCTCCGAAACCGGCGCCCGCGACGCAAACCTTCGACTTTGGTGAACTACTACCTAGATTACCGTACCTCCGAAACTTCGTCCGACCTCTATCGAGGCGTAGTAAGGGTGAACTACTGCTTGATTTACGGTACCTCAGAAACTCTCGGCACGCGAGCTCGCGACGGCATGGGGTGAACTACTGACTGATTTACGGTACATCCGAAACAAACAGCCTATTTTGAACAGGGTGACTTCTAGTAACTACTACTTGAATTACGGTACTTCCGAAACTCGCCTGCTACGGCGATAAAGTTAGAAGTGGATGAACTACTGCTTGGTTTACCGTACCTCCGAAACTAGTGGTGGATACCGTTTTCGTTTTCAAGGGGTGAGCTACTGCTTAGATTACCGTACTTCCGAAACCGAGCTTTTATGTCCATCTGCTCGGTCAGAATGAACTGCTGCTTGATTTATGGTACCTCCGAAACATTGGAAAGAGCTCTGATGCCTAGTCAGATGGTGAACTACTACCTGGATTACCGTACCCCCGAAACGAATAAAGCACTGTCGGCAGGGCAACATGGGCGAGCTTCTGGGCCTTCGAGCGTGAACTACTGCTTGATTTACGGTATCTCCGAAACTGCGCGAGTCCGGCAAGCTCATCCAAATCCGGTGAACTACTACTTGAATTACGGTACTTCCGAAACCGAGCAGTAGTTTTGTGCCAATTAAATTAGGTCTTAACTAATTACAAATAAAAGAAAATCCTGTTCTCAACAGGAAAAATGGTGAATATCACTATGCAAATCAAGCTGAATAAAATCTCTCAAATACCAGCCGAGATTTTCAAAAAAAACTCGGCAAAAATCACCGTTTTGAGCCTATTTTCTGGGAGATTTTTAAAAATCTCCTGATGCGCTGTGCACATTTCTCCGTGCTTTTAATGCGCATGAAGCCAATCAATTTTATCTTTTCAAAGAGCATGTACATAGTATCAGAGTATCAAAGTACTTCAAGACACCAATTTGAACAGTATTTCAACTTTGTCCAACAGTTGACACTCCCCGTAGTTGAAACCAGGGGGTTTACGACGGTTTTAATAAAGCGGTAGCAAAATCGAGGTCGGCATATGGCGCGAGTCCGTCAAAATCAGCGTACAGCCTCTTTCTGCTGCTTCTTGCAAAAGATGATCAGCCAGGAAAACACCGTGGGCGTCAAGAAAAATCGTGTCGCATGCGCGGAAGATGAGGTACGAGGCGGGGTACATGGTTGTGCAGAATCAGACATCTGAACAACCGATATAACTCCGCCTCGATGAATACGACATATACGCCGTTTTACCAAATCTTCGTTTTCACCTCATGAAGACCGGCCGGCGTAGTATCAATAAAACAAGCCTTTAACTTCGGATCGTTCAGCACCTTGTTAAAGGTGAACACCAGGCTTCCGCCAAACGTGTTGCCGCCGAGAATCTTGGTGTCCGACATATTCCGAAGTCCGCTTGCCTGTTCCATCACCTGAATTTCAGCCTCTGCAATCTTGTACACGATAGCTGGGAATTCGGATTCACTCGTTGCTGCAAGGATGTCCTTCGGATGCTTCAACGAACCAAGCTTCAGCTGAACCGTCAGTTTCGGGTAATTGACTGGAAGTTTCTCGAGGAGCAGATCCCAGAGCCCAATCAAAGACTCTGCGGCCTTCTCAAAATCAATCCTTGCGGATGCTCCGGCATTTCCTGCCGCTACAATCGTCTCAACTCCCTTCAGCAGGTACATCTCATCAATCGCCAATGGCATCTGGCGCACCGGATACACCTGCTTCTCACCGGCGATCCGGAAGCGCTCGCCATAAAGCTCGATCATCGTGTTCTTAAGAACACGGGCACGAACGATGCGAACGAATTTCTCTTTTGCCGTTTTCGCCAAACCGCGAGCATACATCTCGAGCATAGCGTTGTAAGTATCCGGATCAGATTTCGATGCGATCGCAGCCGGTACCGCACCGAAACGAAGCTGTTTCACCTTTTTCTTCATCACTTCATAGACAAAGAAATTGGCAAACGTCTGAGAGCTGTACCCACCATAAATTTCTGCCGGACGGTCTGACTTCGTGGCAATCAGTTTCGACTTCTCCCTTGGAGAGTAAATCGTCTGTTTCCAAAATGCACCGCCGTCTTCGAATGCGGCATATGTGACACGAAGGTTCTTCCATCCACATGCCCGATAGATGCGCTCCACCTCTTCATCCTTGTCCCAGTAAACCTCACCTGTGTCCTTGTCGACACGGTCAAAGAAGAAACCGCCGGCAAAGAAATCAAGTTGTGACTTCGGAGCCTTCTTGTTCTCCTCATCAACCAGCTTGATCTTGCGCATGTACTGCTCATACTTAACGCGATTATGGACGAACGCCGGCTTCGCAAGTTCCATATAGCGCCCGACCTCGGCTGCAAGCAGAGCGTCGTGTGCGTGATAGAACTGGTTCGCTTTAAGGCTTTTCGGAATTCCGATCCGGCTGCGCACGGCACCGATAACCCCAGCCTTAACGGGAATGACAACCGTTCCCGGATACTTTGCCGCAATCGCAGCCGTAAACAGTTTTGCCTCCCAGCTGTTTTCCGTGAATTGCCTTCCGATGATCGATTTCAGCATGCCTTCGGAAATCTCAGTACGGATCAGCGCGTTGAGCTTTCGCTCGGACATAAGCCCGGCGTTACGAAGCATCCTCCAAAATGGCAGCATCTTCCGCTGCACCGCTGGAGACACAAGCAGCGTTTCACTCTTATAACGACTCGCCTCTGCATAAACAAGCACCTTGTTATCCAGTGACTCGTCTTTACGGTAAGCAAGCGGTACAACATGGTCGACATAGTAATCATTCGATGCAATCCGAGTGATGTCGATCGGCTTTCCCGTATAAAGGCATTTTCCTGCCTGATGGAAATACAGGTAGATGCGCTCGTTAATCTCCTTCTCGTCGAACATGCCAAGCTCATGAAGCAGCTTTGCCGCACCAAGGTCCGCCGCTGCATCCGCATCCAATGCCTTGAGTGCCAGCTTGATCTTATCGGAGCGCTTGGCGGTTCGCTTACCCTTTCGGCTATTCGAGGCGGTTCGCGTCACCTTCAGATAAATGCGATCCGGAGCCTTGCCAGCAACAGAAACGATGTCATCCAACACCTTCATCGCCTGACTCACGCCTCGACGAAGTGCCGGCGAACCGGGAAGTGCGTTCAAATCAAAACCTTCTGCCATCTGCATATGCGAATCGTTAAGCCTCTTGATTTCCATTTTGAAACCAAGAACATCGTCATTCAGAATCTGCATCAGGTTCATAGATGAACCACGATAGCGACCATAAGGCCTGCCCTGCTCAAGGACATCCATGACGCACAGATCGCCAGAAGCCGTATCTGCCCAGATGCCGGTCAGCAGCCTCTCAGACAGCTTTCCCCAACCGGAAAGACGCTTATGGCAGAAATCGTCAACCGCCTTTTCCGTGAGCAGGTCACCATAGGTTTTCAGGATCTTTCGGCGCAGGATATCGCGATCCTCAAACACTGTATTCCACAGAACCAGGTCCTCCGCCATGCTCATGTCGGAAGCACTGAGCGCTTTCACGTCGAAGAGCCTGCAGAAATATGCATAATTGGACCGCTTGGAAGACATGGCTTTCGGATTCGACGTACCACGAACATGAGGATGTGCGATAAAGAAGTCTCGCTGCAGCACGGACTCGATGCGTTTCACCGTCATCGTCTTTCCATCCGAAGCGGCATCATAGATAGCCTTCCGCATTCCAGCATCGAATGGCATCCAGGAATCTCCATCCTCCGTAAAGCTGAGGCTCGCAAGCTCATTAAAGAAACAATATTTCTCATACAATAGAGAATTCTTCGCCAAAACATCCTCGCCGTCGAGATAGGAGCACTCTCCTGTCATGCGGCGGATGAAAAGCTCGGCTGTCGTGTCGATATCAATATGATCCTCATAATTCCAGGGAGACACAAATGCGTCCTCATGACCAGCAAGACGTTTCACCCATGCAAAACGCGTGCCGTTTTCGCCGGCTTTACCATGGTCCGTACTGTCAAGAGGACCGACATAATAGGGAATTCGAGAAGTCAGAACCTTCAGAATATGCTCGCGAGCATCAATGAGCCAAGGATAGAAACGCCCCTGGTTGTCGATGATCCGATTTACAACCTCGGCGTGCAACTGATAGGGAATCGCAGCATTGTCGACCGTATGAATACGGCGCAGGAAAGCATGATTTGCAAATGCCTCCATCATCGCCTTGTATTGCGGATCGTTCACGGCATCGGTATCTTTGAACAGGAGCTCTACACGCTTGGCAAACTCCTCATAACCGAGAACATTCAGGTTGTAGGCGGTATAGCCCATGTTTTTTTTCGGGCTATCCTGCTTCTTCACCTGAACCTTGTCGTAGCGGTACCTGTCCTCACACTTCGGACCGCCAAAGAACCGAACGTAATCTTTAAATCCGTCCTCGTCAACATTACCGTCTTCATCCTGCTTCGCGACATACTTGAGCGCAAGATTTTTAAGCATGCGAAGCTGCTTCCCATACACGTCATACTGGGCAATCTGATTGTGCGAAAGGCTTTTGCCAGGTGCGTAAGAAAGCATCCCCTGAAGCTTCCAGGAAGTGTAGAGCGCCTGCGCTGCCATCAGAATAGGAACGAGGGAATCCGGACAAGAATCCGCCAAGAACTCCTCCAACGCATCGCCATCGGAAATCGATACTTTGGGAAGTTTCTCAGCATCGGGAACAAGCACCGTCAGATCTGCCTTATAGCCGGCGACAAGATCTGCAATGGCTTTAATTTGCGCCTTCTCCGTTTTCTTCTGAATATCATCACCCGACACGCACATGGCAGATGCGAACCGCTTCTGCAACTCACGCGCCGTTACATTTCCATTGATGTCAAGAGCTTCCAGTGACGGCTCGATCCGCTCATCAAGAGTGTCCTCAAAATAGGACACAAGAACTTCCGCGTAGTTTGCAACCTGCGTATCGATGTCAGAGTTCGTAGACGAAACATTTTGGTTTTCGAGCAGAAAATGGCCGCGCCGGACAACATGATTCGCAACGGCCTCGAAAATCAGACGCGGATCCATAGCGCTGTCTGATTCCATAAGGGCGACGTCCAGATGAGCAAGCGTCGGGAACGAATGGAACAGACGACTATAGCTGTATCCGATCGGGTCGCTCTCGAACCGAATTTTTCCAAGCTTGTAGGACATCCGGCGTCGGATAAAGAAATCTGGATCAATAGAGGAAATCACCGGTGCGAAAACGCGCTCCATCTCATGTTCACGCCCACGACGGCGCTGGATTCCACGGCGGGAAGTTCGCGGCATACGCGCCTCAGCTGCATGCTGACCTTCCTTGAAAACACGGGTTCCCATAACCGGTTGCTTTCCATGGTACAAAACATTCCCGTTCGGATCCGTTGCAACGAATCCATGTGCCGTCGAACTTAACTCGAACCCGATGGAATAAGGCCCACTCATCTGCTTCAACTTTTTCATAGCGTATTTCCTTTCCTGCTCATAGGCGGTATGCTGGCTTTTCTTTTGTAGTGCCATTATACCACAGTACTAAAATATTCCAGTTGTGATTTATGATTCTCTATCGCTCCAAAAATTGCTTCCAAAAATTTTTTCAGAAACTTTCAATTCCCGCTTCCCATGCTCTCCTGCTGTGCTATATTGGTCGTGGTGAATTACCGCTTGGTTTACGGTATGTGTAAGTCGAAATACGGCTTCAAAGCCACAAACTGCCCTTTGGGGCGCCCCGTATGGGGCATTTTTTTTGGCGATTTTTACTGAAGAAGAATGGGTTCTCATAGAAAAGGGGTTGCTGGAATATTTCCAGCAACCCCTTTATAGAACATTTTGATTCAAACTGTCATATTTGAATACCAAGGCTTTTCGCAAGCGCTTGCGAATCACCCTGTCGAGACCAATATCCTCGAATAGCTTTCGGAACGCCAAAATCCAAGCGTTCAGCACCAAAGTAATGCTTTCGGCATCCATATCACCTTACCTACAACGGTCTTCTTCCGGAATAATCTTGTTCAGCGTATTTTCAAATACTTTGGATCCTCTTTTTACCGCTTCTGCCTTCTCGCTAAGTGAAAGACCTTTCTTGTGAATCATCTTAACGGAATCAAGAAGCATCGGTATTTTGGTTGTTGCTTGGATCTCGTTGAATTTTTCTTCCATCGCTTTGCAAAGCGCATGCTCATCCACAATAGGAATCCGTAGCAATTCCCTTACTTTCTCTGTAATATAGTGATTCAGCGCTTCAAGCCGATCCTGTGGAAGCGGATATGTTGGATGATTCTGGAACTCAAAGCCGATCATTTTGCGCAAAAGCTCATGCTGCTCCGCTCCCATAACAATTCCAGCCATATCATCAAAGGCGATATTCGCTGTTGCAGGTAGGTAATATCGATTTGAACGATCAAGGAAATTCGCATAGTCTGTCTCATCATCTTGCGCAAACAAGGACAGATTGTGGTCGAATACCGGGGCTAATCCCAACAGCCGACCTGTTCTGTTTTCCCGTAAGATACCAAAATTTCCGCCGTGACGATCCCGATTACAGATCAAGGCATCAAAAACAACCATTGTCCTATACTTCGATGTCATCTTTGGATCAAGCTCATTTAAGATCGATAACGCTGCCGGGAAACTCGCATCACCAGCAGCAACGAAAAATGGAACAAAAGAAATTTCTTTGTCATTCATAAGTCCACAGACAGACGCAAGTTTCCCTTTCCACATCTCTAAATCGTAGGAAACATGATCTATTCCCATCCGTTTTGCGACTTGTGCTGCAAAGTATTCAGAATAAGGTTCTTTGCCAAGATTTCTGGCACCGCTTGTACCTGTTTTAAACAAAAGTAGCCTATCGTTAATCCGTCGAACTGCTTTCGGAAATTGCCCTCCCAGTGTCCACTCACTTGAAACGCCCGCTTTATGCTTTTGTGAGGGCGTGTACCCGGTATAAGCTACAAGTCCCAATACTTCATCAAAGCGATTGTCGAACAAATTGATTTCATCAAAGGTAACATCTGATTTCCCATCATCAAGCCAATACGAATCGTTGATGGAAAGCCCTTTGGATACATCAAGAATTCCAAGGATATCATTCCTTGTCAATCCTGCCGTACTAAGAATCTGCTCTACAAATGCCCTGTTTTTCGGAATGGTTCTACCTTCCATCCAACTCGCAAGGCTTTTTTCATCTTGATCTACAATTAAATTCAATGGAAGCAAATGCGCATTTGCCGAATCGATATCCGTAATCTCCAGTTTCAAACTACCGAATGCGTCATAGGCAGCTTCGAATCTCATGAGGCTCTGATCATAGATCTTCAGCTCATAGCTTTTAGTCTCTCTCGTCATGCTGCTCCTCCCTTTTCTTTTCAATATCTACTATTATAGCATAATACTATCGTCCTATACAGCTTATAATTTACCAAAACGGTTGTAAAACCATTAGTTTTAGCAATGGTAAAGGTCAATCCGCTAAAATGAACTCAGTGAACTGTAATATCCAAAAGAAAGGAAAGTACCATGCCAAAGAGTATCGAAGACATCGATCGCCAAATCGCCGCCCTGAAGGAACAGAAAAAACGGCAGCAAGCGCAAATCGCCCAGAAAAAGCGTGAAGGTCTTCGCTCCTGTAAAGAGCTTATTGGTGAAGAGGTTGTCAATGCGTTCGATAACTGGACCAGTATCGACCTTGATCTTTTTGCCATGTATATTTCCGAGCATGCAGACGAAATCGTAACCTCCTGCTCGACTTCTGAAACGGATCTGGATGATGCTTTGAAGCGCAACAAACAGTTCGGTAAGACGCATAAGAAGACGCGTAAGAAGACAAACAATCGAGACGAACCCGAGTCGGATAGCGATTCGTCTGAACAGGACGATACACAAGCTGATTCCTATGCGGTGCCCTACGGCGCCTATTGATCCGCTCCCCTGCTCGCTGACTGACAGAATCTAAAAGGAAAACGCAATGGATCCCAATTTCAACCGACGCCAATTCATCGGTCTCGCCGTCTGCGTTGCCGTTAATACCGCACTTACCGGATGCAAGAAAAAAGAACCCGAGTGGACCGTGGCGAAAGACAATAAGCTCAACCCCCTGGCCTTTGAAATCTCAGAGGGCAAGGCGACTCCCCTTTCCGGATCCGGCTGGAAACGATGCGACGATTACATTCATCTCCAGCTTTCCGGCAGCTCCATTCCGGATCGCAAGATTGCGAAAGTGAAACAAAAAAAGGGAACGCTCATCGTCTATGTCGATAATGGCAACAGTGAAGTTCAGTCGATGGATCTCGTGCTTACCCAATATAAAATCACCGGCGGGGATATTTCCCAGATCGTCAATCTCGTCCTCGACGAGAATGGAACCAGGACTGAAGTTTTCAATGCAGACAGCACCGGCAGTCTAGATCGCTGATCTAAACCGACAATATATA
>OHAC01001828.1_pt1 | contig 18478 bp, 16 predicted proteins | sample 1577051 | NCBI WGS metagenome assembly OHAC01 (sample SAMEA3541499, study PRJEB24748) | human gut metagenome | biome: human gut; feature: human-associated habitat; material: faeces | place: China | collected 2012 | reverse complement strand
AAGGCTGAGTTTCCTGTGGTCTGAAGGTGAGGGATGAGCCATCGTCGCTGCGCTGGATGGCTGATTGGTGTGTGAAGGTTTTGTGAAAGGGTTTGACAGGTGGGGGTTTTTATGGTAGGATACACACTTACGTAACAAATTTAATAAAAATGTAACAAAATGGCGAATGAGGAGCGTGGCGAAGTGGATTGTGAATGTCTGCCTGAATGGGTGGGTGCTGCTGCGTGGTTTTCTGAGAGGAGTTTTATTGTTTATGTTTTATAAGAAATTTGCTGCTGTTGTTCTGAGCGTTGTTCTTGTGGGTGTGGTTCCTTCTGTTGTTTTTGCGGATGTGGATGATGTCAGTGCTGTGTCTGATGGGGATGTGGAGGAGCTTTCTATTGAGGATGATTTCTCGGATGATGCGGATTCTATTTCTGCTTTTGCCAGCGCTCTGGCGGATAAGACGGTTTCTGAGGTTCAGGGGTATCAGGAGGCGAAGGCTGAGGCTGAGGTGATCGCACAGGAGAGGCTTGAGGCTGAAGCGGCTGCTGAGGCTGCGCGTAAGGCGGAAGAGGAGCGTAAGGCTGCTGAGGAGGCGCGTCTGACGAAGCGGCAGGGGATTGTGGATTTTGCGCTGCAGTTTGTGGGGAATCCTTATGTTTATGGTGGTACGAGTCTGACTAACGGGGCGGATTGTTCCGGATTTGTGATGTCTGTGTTTGCGGAGTTTGGGTATGAGCTTCCTCGTGTTGCTGCGGCTCAGTGTGCGGCTTCTGAGAAGAAGAGTGTTGCGGATATTGAGGCTGGCGATCTGGTTTTTTATGGTGATGGCGGCATTGATCATGTGGCTCTTTATATTGGTGATGGCAAGATCGTTCACGCCAGTACAGCGGCTACAGGGATCAAGGTTTCCGACTATGATTACCGGGCTCCGGCTGCTGTCGGTACGTTTGTGGCTTAGGATATAGATATAAATGATTTACTGATATGAAATATAAACTGTCTGAGGAGATTTTCTGGCCGGATAGGCTGAAAAATAGCTGCAGGCAGTTTTTTTGCAGAAAAATAGTGTATAATCTGGTACAGCGAATATTAAGTAACCGCCATATTGACTTGTCTGATTTTCCATCTGCTGCGTTGTCGTCAATCGTCGTAGCCACCGCTACGCCTCATTCCTCCGCCTTGCAGATGAAGAAATCATCCTGCGTCAATATAGCAGAAACTTAATTTTCGCTGTACTACTCAGAAAAATTCAGAAAGGTTGTGGGGTATGAATACAAAAGAGTTCAGCGGCAGGCGGCAGATGGAGTTTCTGGCCGGGTTTGATTTTGTCAGAGAAGCGGGTACTGCGGGGGAAGTGAAGGCGGCGAAGATGATCCGGGATACTTTGGACAGCTTCGGAGTGAAGAATTGGATGGAGGAGTTTGATTTCTGGGGCTTTCGGATCAACAGAGCAGTGCTTAAGGTTATGGAGCCTTATCAGAAGGAGTATGTGGTGACCGGGTATGGAAGATGTGGAAATACTGGAGAAGAAGGTCTGAAAGCCCCTTTTTTGTATGTAGAGAACGGGGATGCTGTCAGCCTTTCCCGTGCGAAGGGCAAGATCGTTATGGTGAACGGCCGGGTGAGTGGTGATGTGTATCAGAGACTGGTGAGCGCCGGAGCTGTTGGTTTTATCAGTGTGGAGGGTTCTCCGCTGGATGAAGGAGTGGACAGGGTTCCCTGTCAGCGCAGCCTGCCGACGATCTTTCCGGGGGATGCGGCAGAAGAGACAGAAGGATTGTCGGAGTCTGCAGAGGATATTCACAAGATGCAGGAAAAATATAGTGGCAGGATTCCGGGGGCGAATCTTCATTATAAGGATGCAGTGGAGCTGGTGACGGAGGGTGCAGCTGTGGTGTGCCTGACTGTAGAACAGGAAGTGACAGCATGTACATCCCGAAATGTAGTGTCAAGGATTGAGGGAACGGATAAAAAAGATGAGATCTTAACGATCACTGCGCATTATGATTCGGTGCCGGAGGGACCGGGGGCCTATGATAATATGGCCGGAGCGGCGATCATCATGGAGCTTTGCAGATATTTTCAGCAGTATAGACCGCGCAGGACTATGGAATTTGTGTGGTTTGGTGCTGAGGAGAAGGGCTTGCTGGGCAGCCGGGATTACATCAGAGTTCATGAGAGCGAGCTTGGAGCGCATCGTTTTAATATGAATGTAGATCTGGCCGGGCAGCTGATCGGAGGAAATGTTCTGGGAGTGACGGGAGAGGCTTCTGTTTGTGATAAGCTTCTTGAGATCGCTGACGGAGCAGGGATCGGAGCGTCTGTGAAGAATCAGATCTGGGGAAGTGATTCCAATTCTTTTGCATGGAAGGGAATTCCGGCCATGACTCTGAACCGGGATGGTTTTGGCATGCATACCCGTTATGATACTATTGATCTGCTGTCTGCCTGGTCGCTGGAGAGAAGTGCGATCCTTCTGGGATGCATTGCGGATGCGCTTGGGAATGCGGAGGTTTTCCCGTTTGAGAGAAAGATGCCGGAGAAATTTATCAGAGAGCTGGATGAATATATGTGCAGATGATTTGATCAAAATACGCCAAAACAATAAAAAATAATACTAAATAATTGACAGTAAGATACCGAACTGTTATACTGAAATCACAGGCTTTCCAGGGATCAATGCGCCGGATATTGTTTTGCGGAGCATTGATTTCCGGAACTTTTATCACAGAAAAATCAAGAATGAGGAGATAGGATCATGTTTACAGAAGAACGACAGAATGCAATAGAGAAATGTCTCCGTGAAAAAGGAAAAGTCAGAGTCAAAGAATTAAGTGAGATGTTTCAGGTTACGGAGGACTGTATCCGCAAGGATCTCAAGATCCTTGAAAATGCAGGCAGATTAAAGAGGACTTACGGCGGAGCAATCCTGTCACAGGAGTATCCTCTGGAGAGAAACGTAGTAGACAGGCGTATGTACAATCTTGATAAGAAGAAAGTGATTGCTGCGAAAGCCTTCAAGCTGATCAAAAATAACGAAACGATCTTTCTGGATGTTTCCACTACAAATATAGAGCTGGCAAGACTTATCGCTTCGTCGGGCATGCATGTTGTGGTTATCAGCAATATGATCGATATCCTGCAGATCCTTGCTGCGAATCCGTCCATCACGGCCATAGGCACAGGGGGAACTATGTACCGTTCGGTGAATGGATTTATGGGAGCTGCGGCTATTGAGGTGATCAAGCAGTACAGCTTTGACCGGGCCTTTTTGGGAAGCTGTGGCGTGGATATGACAGATCTTGCAGTCACCACATCCGGAGTGGAGGATGGGCTGACCAAGAAGGCGGCAGTTCAGAGCAGCAGACATAAATATGTGGTTATGGAGAGAGAGAAGTTTTATTTTAACGAATCTTATAAATATACACATTTTGATGATATCAGCGGGATCATTACCGATGAATTTCCGGATGATACCATTGTGAATACATTGAGGAATGCCGGAGTGAAATTACTCTGAGCAGACAGTAACAAAGGGGGATTTTTACATGAAAGACTATATTCTGGAAACCTGTGTGGATTCTGTGGAATCCGCCATGGCAGCAGCCGAGGGTGGTGCGGATAGACTGGAGCTTTGCAGCAATCTGATCATCGGGGGGACAACTCCCGGCCCATGGCTTTTTGAGGAAATAAGGAAGCGTTCAGATATCAGGATCCATGCGTTGATCCGTCCGCGGTTTGGAGATTTCTGTTATACAGATGCGGAATTTTCCATGATAAGGAATGCGGTAAAGGATTTCCGCAAAATGGGAGCGGAGGGTGTTGTGGTAGGTATCCTGAAACCGGATGGCACCTTGAATATGGAACAGATGAAAGAACTGATGGATGCTGCGGGAGATATGTCTGTTACGCTGCACAGGGCTTTTGATGTGTGTGCAGATCCGATCGAGGCTATGGAACAGGCGATCTCGCTGGGAATCGATACTATCCTTACCTCCGGACAGAAGAATACCTGCCTTCAGGGCGCGGAGCTTCTGAAGGAACTGGAAACCAGGAGCCGGGGGCGTATTACCATCCAGGCGGGGAGTGGCGTCGGTGCGGAAGTGATCCGCCAGCTTTATCCCCTTACCGGGATCAAGGCTTATCATATGAGCGGCAAGGTTGTAACGGACAGTGCGATGCAGTTTCGCAAGGAAGGTGTCAATATGGGACTTCCGACATTCAGTGAATATGAGATATGGCGTACAGATATTGAAAATGTTCGCGCTGCAAAGAAAGTTCTGGAGGAATTATAATGGCTGAGGGGAAGATTTTTCTGAAAGAAAACCGTGATCGGATCGAAAAAAAATATCGGGAGCAGATGATGCGGTTACCGCAGGCTTTTGCGGATATTGATAAAAAGCTTGCAGAATGCACAGACGAAGTGGCTCTGGCGTGCAAATATTTATATGCGTTCATGCCGTACAGTGATATCGGAAATTACGCATTTGAAGTATTTCTGGATTATGCGGAAAATGGCGTACATTTATGGAAGGAAAACTCCGGGGTGGCAGAGCTGCCGGAAGAGATCTTTTTGAATTATGTGCTGTTTCACAGAGTGAATGAGGAGGAGATCGCACCCTGCCGTACATTTTTCCGCAGGGAGATCGGAGAGAGAACTGAGGGAATGAGCTTCAGAGAAGCTGCCCTGGAGGTGAACTACTGGTGTGCACAGGAGGCTACCTATCATTGTACAGATGATCGTACTCTGTCTGCACTTGCCGTATACCGCAGAGGAAACGGAAGATGCGGAGAGGAATCTGTATTTACCGTTAATGCACTGAGAAGTGTTGGTGTACCTGCCCGTCAGGTATATGCACCAAAGTGGTCTCATTGTGATGACAATCATGCCTGGGTGGAAATCTGGTGTGATGGAAGCTGGTATTTTCTGGGAGCCTGTGAGCCGGAAGAGATCCTGAATAAGGGATGGTTTACCAATGCCTCCTCAAGGGCCATGATGGTCCATTCAAGAGTTTTTGATACCATGATCCCGGAGGGAGAAGTGATCGGCAAAGATGGTATGGTGACTATGCTCAACGAGCTGAAACGATATGCGCTGACAAAAGAGATCACTGTGTCCGTAAAGGATTCACATGGAAAACCGGCAGAAGGTGCAGAAGTTTCTTTTGAGGTGCTGAATTATTCAGAATATGCCCCGATCGCAGAACTGAAAACCGACAGTCTGGGAAAAGTCTGCCTGACAACAGGGCTTGGAAGTATCCATATTTCTGCAAGGATGTATGCAGATGGAGAATGGCTGCATGCAGAAAACAGCATGGATACAAAAACAGAGGACTGCTGCGAGATTTGTCTGATGCCCGTGGGAAAGGAAAATGGTATTTTTTATGAGGAGTGGGCGGAGAACGATATGATCGCACCTCATGATGCGCCTGTAAATAAAGATATGCCGACACCGGAGCAGAAGGAAAGAGGCAGCAGACGTCTGGCAGAGGCAAACGCTTACAGGGAACAGAAGGTAAGAAACCTGAGTAATCCGGAGTGCCGGAAATTCCTGGAAAAAGAAACCGGAGATTCTTCAATGAGAAAAAAACTCCTTGAAGTCCTCACAGAGAAAGACAGAACAGACTGTATCAGCCAGGTTCTGGAGGAGCATCTGAAATTTGCATTGCCGTATGAAAAAAACATGGATGCAGATATTTTTGTACCATATGTACTGAACCCGAGAGTTGACGATGAAGTTTTACAGAAATACAGAAAAGCGATCCTTGAGCAGCTGTCGGAAGAAGAGAAAAATATGCTGCAAAAGGATCCGGCAAAGATTTGGAAATGGATTGAGAATAAGATCATTTCCAGCCCGGAGAAAGAACGCAGCAGTGTGATCACCACGCCGTCCGGATGTTTGAAAACGGGAACAGGAAGCCTTCTGTCAAAGAAGATCCTTTTTGTGGCAATGGCGAGAACACTGGGAACTCCGGCACGCCTGAACCCTCATGACCGTTCCATGGAGTATATGAAAAACGGAAAATTCATCCCGGTATCTGCGGAAACGGAGAAAAACGCATCGATCCTTCTGAAGGCAAGTGAGGATACACAGTGGAAATATTTCCAGAACTGGAGCATCGCAAAACTGGAAGCCGGAAAATACAGCACACTAAAGCTGGAAGCCGAAAATTTCAGAGATCAGATGATGAAGCTGCCACTGGAAGCGGGAAATTACAGGATCCTTACCTCAAACAGACTGCCAAATGGAAATATATTTGCAGCGGAGTATTATTTTGAGGTTCAGATCGGAGAAATGAAGAGGGTGGAGCTGGCATTTCGGAATGCAAACCTGGAAGACATGCTGGAGAATATTTCCATACCGGAATTTACTCTCAGAAAAGAGGATGGAAGCACCGTGAAGGCGTCAGAACTGACGGCAGATGGGAAGCATATCCTGGCGTTTCTGGAAGAGGAGAAAGAACCGACGGAGCATATCTTAAATGAGATGATGGAGCAGGAAGAAGCTTTTTCCCGATATGCGACGAGAATCATTTTTGTAGTAAAAAGCAAAAAAGCGCTGGAGACACCTACCCTTTCGAGAGCACTGGGCAAGCTTGGAAATGTCCAGATCTTATATGATGATTTTTCAGAGATCATCAATACACTGGGAAGAAGAATGTACGTAGATCCGGATAAGCTTCCGCTGATCATTGTGACAAACAAAAGCCTGAATGGGATTTATGCAACCAGTGGATACAATGTGGGAACCGGAGATATGCTGTTGAGACTGATGTGACAGATATATCGGATATATATAGAAGGAACACAGGCCGTATCATCGACTGTGTCGGTGACGGTCTGTGCTCCTGTGAAAGCTGTGAAATTATTGCAGTGGTTCAGATGCTCAGAATATGAAAGCAGATCGGAATGAGAATGCCTGTTGTGCTTCCCGAAATTGCCGTAATAAAAGTTGTTTTGCATTACTTACCATCAGAATAGAGATTACGCACAGAATCCCGGTAAATGCATTCCGGCTTCAGGCGGATCGTCCTTGGAAAATCGCAGTAGTCTCCGTTCATTCTGCGAAGCAGCAGATCACAGGCCTGCTCTGCCAGACCGGCCAGCGGCTGACGGACAGCGGTCAGCTGAGGAGAAAGCAGCATGGACAGTTCAAAATCATCAAAGGAGACAACAGACAGGTCTTCCGGGATACGGATGCCAAGGCTGTAGATCGCTTCATAAATACCGAGGCATAGTGTGTAGTTCGCAGAAAATACGGCAGTCGGACGTTCCGGAAGATTCCATAATTTCTGCATTGCCTGATATCCAAAGTCGTTTGCATAATTTTCAGCGATGATATAATCGGGGTTAACAGGAATATTGTAGTCTTCCAGTGCCCGGAGATATCCTTTTTTTCGTTCGCATGCGGTATAGGATGCAGGAGGACCGGTGACAAGGGCGATCTTCTGATGCCCCATTTTTATCAGATGCTCCACAATCTCATAGGCCCCGGAGGTACAGCTGGTCTGTACACAGTCTGTACGGTGGAAATGACTATGCTCTTCCAGCTCCACAACAGGGATCTTGGTATGTTCCACGGCAGAACAGATGTCCTTGCTCAGACAGAAAGAAGAAATGATAAGACCGTCGATCCCTGAGTGGAGCATATGGGGGATAAATTTATTGACATGATCCTTATATTTGTCGCCGCTCATAAATGTGAGAGAATAACCGTGAGCACGCATGGTGTTTTCTATTTTGCTCAGAAGAAAAGCATTATGCGGATTATTGGGAGGAGCGGATATCAGACCGATACGGTATGTCTTGGAGGAACGAAGTCCCCGGGCCGTGTTTCGTGGAACGTAATTCAGTTTCCGGATCGCTTCGTCGATCTGCTTTTTGTTTTGCGGCCGTACAGTTCCGCCGTTGATATATTTTGAAATGGTGGCCAGTGCCAGACCGGTTTCTTTGGCAATGTCCTTGATGGTTGCACTCATAAATCAATCCTTTCCGGATGCTGTACTGTTGTGCCCGGACAGGTCTTTTACAGAGCGCCGCGGGTGGAATACAATATCCAGCATGTCTATTTTTGGAAAATCCGTATAGTCTCCATGGATTCTTTTTAAAAGTAATTCCACAGCATGTTTCCCTATGCTTGTCAGATCCTGTGAGACACAGGTCATAGTCGCACTCATGGTCTTGAAAAGCGGATCATCATCAAAGCACACAAAGGAAATATCCTGAGGAACGGAAATCCGTGCCTGGCTGGCAGCGCTTAAACCACCCATTGCGGAGAGATAGCAGTTAAAAAAAACAGCAGTAGGGGGATCGGAAGAAGCAATAAGCTTCTGGAAATGCAGGTTGCTCTGCATGATCGTTTCTGCAGTGGAACCAAAAGAAACAGGGGGAAAAGAATCCTGCTGTTTCAGAAGGCCAATGCCATTTTTCTGATATACATCCACAAAGCCCTGGATCCGCTGCTCGATGGTGTAGGCGTCCAGATACTGTTCCATGATCCAGACCTTTGTGTGGCCTTTTTCCAAAAGGTGCTCTGCCAGCAGTGCACCGCCTTTGTAATTATCAGAAATAACACAGTCTACAGGAAAATGTCTCATGGAAGCAGGAATCTGATCGAGCATTACAACCGGTATGCTGGCATTCTGTAAAAGCTGGTACAGATCATCATGCCAGCAGGATGGGAGCATGATAACTCCGTCAAAGTGCTGGGAGATAATATCCTGTATCGTATCGATCTCCTTCTGATGTTCAAAAAAGAAAGAACAGACAATAACTGTATAACCATGATCCGTGAAATGCTTGATAATGGAATTGACAAGCTCGCCCCAGAAATAATTACCAAGATCTGAGATCAGGATACCGATGGTATGTGTGTTTTTGGCACGGAGAAGCTGGGCATTCCGGTTTGGGGTATATCCAAGCTCCTGAATTGCCTTTTCTATAATGATACGATTTTCTTCCCGTATTTTTTTGTGGTTTATATATTTTGAGATCGTTGCGGTGGACAGGCCTGTCGCACGGGCGATATCATTGATCGTAACGTTCATGTAAAACCTCCGGTTCTGATACATTTACAGATAATAGAGTATTCTCATATTATATCATGAAAAAGAAAACGCCTCAACACATAAGGCATTTTTTACACATAAACTATCAGAAAAAACGAGTGTATTGTACAGAAAATTGATAAAAATGAAACGTTTAACAAAACCTGATACGAAAAAATACACAAAAACAAGATGGAATAATTGTAAAAAATAGGAAAAATGATTTTTGACCCATGATTTTACTTGAAAAACTGCTTCGGATGCGGTAAGATAGTCTTAACAAAAAACGAAACGTTTTACGCAACAAGAAAATCAGCTATACGAAACAAGGAGAAGGTTATGGCAGACACAAAGCAGCAGTGGTATAAAGATGCCAAATACGGATTATTCATCCATTGGGGACTTTATTCCATCCTTGCAGGAGAATGGAAAGATCCGAAGACCGGCGAGGTCACCAAGACAGACCGTATTGCAGAGTGGATCGAGAACAATCTCAACATTGACAAGGAAGATTACAGAAAGCTGAAAGATGAGTTCCATCCGGACAAATTTGACGCGGACATGTTTGTGAAAAGAGCGAAAGAGCAGTGGGGTGTTAAATATATCGTTCTTACTTCCAAGCATCACGAGGGATTCGCAATGTACGATTCCAAGGTCAGTGATTTTAATGTAGTGAAGGCTGCAGGAAGAGATATCTTAAGAGAGCTTTCCGATGCTTGTAAGAAATATGACATGACTATGGGTATCTATTATTCACAGGCTCAGGACTGGGATGATGACAATGCCTATAAGAAGGATTACGAAGACAAGAACGAGTGGAAGCCGGAATTCCGTACATACTTCGATGAGAAATGCAAGCCGCAGTTAAAAGAGCTTCTTGAGAATTACGATAATATTTCCCTGATCTGGTTTGATACTCCGATGGGAATGACCGCAGACGAGGCTCAGGAATTAAGAGACTGGGTTAAGGGTATTAAGCCTGACTGCATCATCAGCGGACGTATCGGACACCAGAAGGGCGATTACATGACCACCGGTGATAACTTTATCCCACGTCTTCCATACGACGGTGACTGGGAAGTACCGGCAACTGTAAATGACACATGGGGTTACAATAAATACGATACAAACTGGAAGAATCCGGATGATATCCTGAACCTTCTTCTCAAGATCGTCGGCAGAGGCGGAAATTACCTGCTGAACGTAGGACCAATGGCAGACGGAACTGTTCCGGAAGCTTGTGTCGAGGTTATGAATGAGGTTGGTAAATACGTGACTGAGAATGCGGAAGCAATTTACGGAACCAAGAATGTTGGTATCTATCCGTATGAGATTCCGAGCATTGAATTTACCAAGAGACCACATAAACTTTATGTACATGTACTTGCACCGAGATATCGTGTAGAGCTGCTGAACATCGGCAACCAGTTAAAAGGTGCATATGTGGTAAGCACAGGAGAGAAACTTCCATGCCGCGCATTAAAGTGCTGCGAAGGAAACTCCATGGTAGAGGTTGAACTTCCGGAGAAACTTCAGGGAGCAAAGAACTACTGTGTATGCCTGGAGCTTGAGGAAGAGGAGCCGATCTTTGAGACGATCATCGATTAACTTAAGAGCATCAATGGGTAAACTATATAAATAAAATCATATTAAGGGAGGATTTATTCATGAAGAAACGAATGAAAAAAGTTGCAACACTGTGTCTCGCCGGTGTAACAGCAATGTCTACAGTAGGCGTAACAGGAAGCGCTGTATTTGCAAAGGGTGACACAAACTACGACGTAGAGAGTATGGATTTTGAAAACGTTGAGCTTCGTGTAGCATTCAGATTTAACAACGGATCTGACACAGACGGACAGGCTAAATGGTATTACAAAGCACTTGAAGAGTTCAATAAAGAGAACGAAGGAAAGATCCATGTAACAGATGAGAGTATTTCTACAGAGTCTGATTACGAAGAGAAGCTTACAACAGATTTTGCTTCCGGTAATGTACCGAACGCATTCCTTCAGTATGGCGGAAGCCGTACAAGAGAGTATGTAGATGCAGGATATATACTGGATCTGACACCATACTTCGAGCAGTATCCGGAATGGAAAGAGGGAGTTCAGGATTTTGCATGGGAGACAACACAGTTTGACGGCATTGAAGGAACCTATGGTATTCCGTGGTCCGCTTATCAGCTCTGCCTCTACTACAACAAAGATTACCTTGATCAGGTTGGCGTAGATGTTCCGGAGTCCTGGGATGATCTTGTTGATGCCTGCGCAAAATTAAAAGAAGCAGGAATCCAGCCATTCAACTACTCTGACAAAGATAACTATCACTTCGAGCATCTGATGAGTGCTCTTGCTCTGAAAGCTTACGGAACAAGCATCGCAGATGATCTTGCAAGCGACAAAGAAGCTTACAACGGCGAGAAGATGGTTGCAATCTATCAGAAGATGAAAGATATGATCGATGCAGGATACTGGGGAGACGGAATCCTCAGCACAGACTTCAACACAGAGAGAAATATGTTCGAGGCAGGAAAAGCTGCATTCACAGTTGACGGAACATGGAACTGCGGTAACTTCCAGAATGACTCCGATACAACTCTCTTCGATGCTCAGAAGATCGGTGTTACAAGAATTCCTTATATCGACGAAGCAAACAAGACTGTAGAGATGGGTGGCGGTTCTGATACATACTACATCACTACATTAAACAAGAGTGATGAGGAAATCGCAGCAACTGTTAAATTCATCAAATACCTTACAAGTGTAGATTCCATCAACGAAATGTGCAAATCCAGCCCGACAACATATGCTGAGAAGGTTACAATCGATACAGGTAACTATCTGCTTGACGATGTAAATGCGATCATGGCTGAGAATACAGAGTCTAAACTTGAGATTCCTACATATGACAGCAACACAGCAGCTATGGACACAATCCGTAATTCTCTTCAGGCATTAGCGACAGGCGCAAGTGCACAGGAAGTTGGAGACGATATCGTTGACAAAATGTCTGCTTACGAATAAAGAGAATTTTGACTGAACGCATGATGTGTGGATAAGAGAAACAGGGGGAAGCATCATCTGCTTCCCCTTGTTTATTACGGAGGTATACATATGGCAGGTAAATCTGTACCAAAGGTAAAACAGAAGCTGGACAAAAAAGATCTTACGCTTTCTTTAGCGTTCCTTCTTCCGGCAATTTTAATAACTGTTATTTTTGTTATCTACCCTGTTTTTGACACCGTAGGCTTATCATTCCGCAAATGGAACGGTATGTTTGGTGCAGCAAAGCAGTGGGTAGGACTTGAGAACTATCAGAAGATCTTTTCAGATAAGCTGTTCTGGAATGCAATGCTCAACAGCGTGTACTTTATGATCGGTGGTTTCGTTATCCTGATGCCACTTTCATTTGGTCTCGCAATGCTGGTAACTGCAAAGATCAAGGGAACCGGATTCTTCAGAACCTGTTACTTCCTTCCGAATATGTTAGGAACAACAGCAGTAGCCCTGATGTGGACATTTATGTTAAATCCGAACTTTGGTATCTTTAATACCATTGAAAATATTTTCGGCCTTCATGGTACGATCCCTGATGTGCTGACGATAAAGACTGTAAACGTTTGGATCGTTATCCTGGTAAATGAGTGGATGTATGCCGGATATAACATGCTGATATTTGCAGCGGGTCTGGTGGCGATCCCGGATGAGTTAAATGAGGCAGCAGCACTGGATGGAGCTACCGGATGGCAGAGAGTTCGTTACATTACCCTGCCTCTGATGAAAAACTCCTTCAAGGTATTCTCTATTTTGTGTATCACAGGATGTCTGAAAGTATTCGATATTATCTGGGCGATGACAAGAGGAGGCCCGAACGATATCAGCTCCACACCTTCAATCATGCTTTATACACAGGGATTCTCCTATAAGCTGTTCGGACGAAGCAGTGCATACGGCGTTATTCTGTTAGTACTGGGTGTTGCACTGAGTCTTATAACTAATCATTTGTTCCGTGAAGATAAAGATCTTGCAATGTAGGCGGAAGGAGAAGAGACAATATGGAAAAAACAGCTAATAAACAGAAAATGCACGGAGGAAAGATAGCACTGTACGTTATCGCGATCCTGTGGACAGTTGTTACACTGTTTCCGGTAGTAGTGACCGTAATGGCTTCCTTCAAAACAAACTCAGAGATCTACCTGAACCTGCTGAGCTTACCTAAGAAGCTTATGTTCCAGAACTATATCAGCGCAAACAAAACAGCGGATGCATTGAATACCATCAAGAACTCCCTGGTTGTAGCAACTCTGACAACTGTATTTAATACTGTAGTCGGAATGATGGCAGCATACATCTTATCAAGAAAAGATTACAAATTCCTGAAATGGGTATATGTATTCTTTATGATCGGAGTAATGGTTCCGGTTCACTGTACACTGATCCCGATCAACAACATTGCAACAGCATTAAATGCAAAGAACAACCTGTTCTTCCTGATCCTGATCTATGTTGCGTTTGGCATGTCCCAGGCGATATTCCTTTATACAGGATTCATGGATGGAATCTCCAGGAACCTGGATGAGGCGGCGATCATTGATGGATGTAACAACTGGCAGCTGCTGTGGAAGATCCTTTTCCCTGTCTGCAAGCCGATCATCGCAACAGAGGCGATCTTCGTATTCATCTATGGATACAGTGAACTTGTATTCTCCATGATCCTGATGACAGATACCAAATATTTCACAGTTTCACGTGCGATGCTGAACTTCTCTTCCGCGCATACACAGGAGATCGGAAGCCAGTTTGCATATGTAGTAATGTCTGTAATTCCGATGATTATCATTTACATCGTGTTCCATAAACAGATTGAAAAAGGTATGCTTTCCGGAGCTATCAAAGGCTGATGCTTTTAATCTAAACAGGAGGAAAAAATCATGTATCAGTTTGACAGAAAAGAATATGAAAAACGTATGGAGTGGTACCAGGATGCCCGCTTTGGAATGTTTATCCACTGGGGATTATATTCTATCCCTGCAAGAGGCGAGTGGGTACGAAGTGTAGAGGAAATACCTGAGGAAGAATATCTTCCGTTTATGAAAGAGTTTGATGCAAGAGACTACAACCCGAAGCAGTGGGCAAAAGAGGCCAAGGCTGCAGGTATGAAATATGTAGTCCTGACAGCAAAACATCACGACGGATTCTGCCTCTTTGACAGCAAATACACAGACTACAAGGTAACAAACACACCGGCAGGAAGAGACCTGATCAAGGAGTATGTAGAGGCACTTCGTGAGGAAGGCCTTAAGGTTGGAATCTATTTCACACTGCTTGACTGGCATCATCCGGATTATCCGCATTACGGAGACCGTATCCATCCGATGAGAAACCACAAAGAGTGCGGAAATGAGAACCGTGATTTCTCACGTTATACAGAATATCTGTATAATCAGGTAGAAGAGATCTGTACAAACTACGGACAGATCGATATCATCTGGTTTGATTTCTCCTACGACGATATGAGAGGGGAAAAATGGGGCGCAACCAAGCTGATCAACATGGTGCGCAGCTTACAGCCGCAGGTTATCATCGATAACCGTCTGGAAGCCAGTGGAGAGGGAAGAGGATCCCTGTATGAGTGTGATCCGACACCGTACCATGGCGATTTCGTAAGCCCTGAGCAGATCATCCCGCCGGAAGGAATCTGTGATAAGGAAGGCAACCCGATGGTCTGGGAAGCATGCTTCACCATGAACAACAACTGGGGATACTGTGCAAACGACCATTATTACAAACCGGCTTCCATGCTGATCAAGAAGCTGGTAGAGTGTGTTTCCAAGGGCGGAAATATGATCCTGAACGTAGGACCGGATGCAAAAGGTAAATTCCCGAAGGAATCTTCTGCGATCCTGGCTGAGATCGGCCGCTGGATGGATAAGAATCATGACAGTATCTACGGCTGTGTACCGGCTGAAAACATTCCGAAGCCGGATTACGGACGTATCACCAGAAACGGAAACAAATACTATGTGCATATTTATGAGAATACACTGGGACCACTTCCGCTTCTGGGATTTGATAAGGATAAGATCGTGAAGGTGCGTGCACTGGATGACGGACATGAGGTGCCGATCTCCAATGCATGGATGCACAGCGATTACCCGGATATCGCATTCGTTGATCTGGGACCTGACCCGGTACTTCCTGACCCGGTAGACTATGTTCTCGAAGTAGAGATGGCTGAGTAAAAAACTAATCAATAATAAAAAAAGAACAACAGGAAAAGCAGGAGATATGCGAATCTCAGTTATCCGGTTGTTCTTTTTTACCATAAGGAGAAGGGAAAAGATTATGATCATTTATACAGGAAAAGATTACTATGACGTAAGCAGAAAAGCGGCAAACATCATGTCTGCACAGATCATCATGAAGCCAAATGCTGTTCTCGGACTTGCTACAGGCTCCACACCGGTGGGAATGTACAAGCAGCTGATCGAGTGGTATAAAAAAGGAGATCTGGACTTTTCACAGATCACATCCGTAAATCTTGATGAATACAAAGGACTTTCCGGAGATAACGATCAGAGCTATCGCTATTTTATGAACACAAATCTGTTTGATCATGTAAATATCGATAAGACAAGAACCTATGTGCCAAACGGACTGGAAGAGGACAGTGAGAAAGCCTGTGCGGATTACAATGAGATTATCCGCAGCGTAGGCGGTATCGACATGCAGCTGCTTGGAATCGGCGGAAACGGTCATATCGGATTCAATGAGCCAGGAGCAGCTTTTGAAAAGGAGACTCACTGCGTAGACCTTACAGAGAGCACCATCAAGGCAAATGCAAGATTCTTTGAAACTATGGATGATGTGCCGAAGCAGGCGTATACCATGGGTATCAAAAACATCATGGCTGCAAAGAAGATCCTTCTGGTCGCTACCGGAGAGGCAAAGGCAGATGCCCTTTACAAATCTCTCTACGGACCGATCACGCCCAACGTGCCGGCATCTATCCTGCAGCTCCACCCGGATGTGACGGTAGTGGCAGATGAAGGCGCTTTAAAGCTGATCCGTGAGAAGGGGCTGCTGTAAGAGATACAGAGGAAATTTCCGCGAATTAAATGAACGCAGATCATGGATATCCGTTTGAAGCAGGCGGATATCAGCGATCACTCATGGGATTTTCCGGATTTGGTTAAAAAAGAAAGCTTCGATTCAACTCTCATCGATGAGCGATGTGCTCAGAGAGTGGATCGAAGCTTTTTGTGCTTTTGGGACGTAAACCTGCAGGCGGCTGCAAGCAGGTCGGTGGGATGGGCATTTGCATTCTCAGGCTTTTTTCAACGTGTTGTGATAAACCATGACAGAAACGATGGCAGTAAACACTTCTGTGATCCAGAATGCGTTCCATACGCCATCAGGACCCATAAAACGGGACAGAAGATATGCGGTGGGCATGATAACGACCACGTAGCGGAAAAGAGAAATAACAAGGGACTGGGTACCTTTTCCAAGGCCTTCCATGGCACCGGAGGTGGTGACGGATACTGCGGAAATCAGGAAGCCGGCGCTGATGCTCTTCAGTGCTCTGGAACCTGCGGCAATGGTTTCCGGGGTAGTTGTGAAAAGTCCCATAAGCTGTCCGGATGCCAGGAGACAGATAACGGTTCCAAAGAGCATGATCACACAGCTGGACTCCAGGGTCAGCCGGAAGATTTTTTTCACACGCTTCATTTCACGGGCACCGAAGTTATAACCGATCAGCGGGCGCATTCCCTGGATGATTCCGTTGGCCGGGAGATACAGGAAGGTCTGCAATTTATAATAAATGCCAAGGATCACCACATAGCTGTCTGAGTAAGCGGCCAGCACGGAGTTCAGAAAAGAGATCAGGAACGATGGCAGTGCCAGGTTCAGGATCGCTGGAACACCGATGGCATACAGGCTCAGATCCGTTTCTTTGCTTGTTTTCAGGGCTTTGGGCGTTACATGTACAGGAATAGTTTTCAGGATATAAAAGACCATATAGACCGCAATGGTGAGCATCTGGCCGATGCCAGTAGCCAGAGCTGCGCCCCGGATACCCAACTTCGGAAAAAAACCGATTCCCCAGATCAGGAACGGGTCCAGGATGATGTTGCTGGTACATCCCACCAGCAGGGCGATCATAGATACTTTCATCCGTCCTACAGCCTGGAAAAGTTTTTCGAAGAAAAGGCTGATGGAAATTACTGTGGAAAACAGGAAAACGATGGTAGAATACTCCAGTCCCATCCGGATCACGGTTTCATCCTGGGTATACATCTGAAGGAATACGGGCATAACAGCGATGCTGATCACAGTCATCAGGATTCCATGGATCACAGACAGAAAAAATCCGTGGGTTGCGGCGGTGTCTGCCATTTTTTTGTCCCCTGCGCCAAGGTGATAGGAAACTCTGGCGTTGATTCCGATCCCGAAGCCGATGGCAACGGCGTTGATCATGTTCTGGACCGGATAGACAAGGGACAGGGCGGTCATGGCCTGCTCGCTGATCTGTGCCACGAAGAAGCTGTCCACAATGTTGTATAGTGAGTTTACAAGCATGGAAAAGACCATAGGCAGCGCCATGGACGCCAGCAGCGGGCCGACAGGCTTCTCCTTCATAAATGTGTCGTTCATGAAAAATCCTCCTTTATATCAGAATTCACAATGTAGATCATGGGAAAAAAGGTGTGCTTTTTGTGCATAATAAAAGCCACACAATCTGTCTTACTGGTGAAGGCAGATTGTGTGGCGAAAAAAGTCGGAACTGAAAAATCCACACGTTGTTTTAGCGTTTTCACCTTAACAAAAAACAGTGCTGATGTCAAGACTGCACGCAGGAGAAACACCATAAAAAGCTGCAAAAAGAAAGGCTTGATATAAACATCGGAGAGGATTGGCAACGTTAGGCAGGTGCGTGCGGATACGGGCAATATCAGCCTTGAAAAGGTCGTTCTGGCAATATGCACAAAACCTGTCGAACTATGGTGGATAAGTGAAAAACTTTCCAAAAAGTTTTCCACATGACAAAAATCCGCAAATCCGCTAATAATCAAGTTATGCACAAATTTATCCACATTATCCACAAGGATAACCATGTGGATGAGCTGATTTACATAAATAAATTTAAACATATGTTTTGTGTAAAATGATAAAATTGTAAAAAGTGGGAAAAAAGTTCTTAAAACTATTGACATTTTTAAATTCTAAATATCATAAAATTTATTGCAAAAAAGACATAATATAAAAGAATAAAAACAAATAATCAGATAATAATAAATGAATTCTTGAAAAACTAATCTATTTAAAAGAGGGACTATCGGATGTATGGAAATGAGGATAAAAAAGAACAGTGCCCAGTTAAAACGATCACTGCAAGGTGTTGAAAAGTCATTTTCAGGTGTGGATAAATGTGGATAACCAAAA